>ENA-OQDE01001119-OQDE01001119.1-human-gut-metagenome-genome-assembly--contig:-NODE-1119-length-11354-cov-3.256524_pt1 | contig 11354 bp, 15 predicted proteins | sample MGYA00242768_ERZ504595 | MGnify/ENA primary metagenome ERZ504595 (study PRJEB26092, sample SAMD00036307) | human gut metagenome | host: Homo sapiens | study: EMG produced TPA metagenomics assembly of...
ACCGTGAGCGGCCCGTGCCGCCGCTGGATGCGGTGCCGCCGCCGGACGACGTGGCGCTGCCACTGTAGGCGGGGCGCAGGATGGCGGCGATGGTGTTCCATGCGCGGGTGCGGCGTGCTACGCGCCCGTTGTTGGTGTTGCCCTCGATGGTCTGGATGTACGAGCCGTGGTTGGCTTCCACGAAGCCGATGTGGTCCACCACGCCGCCGTCCCAGTTGAATATCACGATGTCGCCGGGTTTGGCGCTGCGCGTGCTGACCGCGCGGGAGCGTCCCGCGCTGAGCACGTATGGCACGTAGCGGCGGCAGTCCCGGGAACGCTTGGCCGGCACGGCTCATGACCCAGCTGACGAACATCGCGCAGAACGGGACGCCCGACGCGCCATAGTATGAGCCGTGGGATTGGGCGTACCAGCGCCCGTACTTCGTGCCCGGCTGCGGGTCGGTCCAACGGGAATAGCCGATTTCGCCCGCCGCGATGCGCAGGACTTCACTCGCCGTCGCCATAGGACACCTCCTCGATGGGTGCCACGTCAGCGGTCGCGTCGGCTCCCCTGGAGTCGGACACCGCGTAGGCCGCCTGAGCTGTCCCGGTCGTGGCGTCGGTGTCGGTGGCGATGATGTTGGCTTTGATCGCGTTGGTGAGCTGCTGTCCCTGCACGGCGGCACCGGTCAGGTTGTTGTTGCGCCACCACGCGTACACGGATGCGATGACGGCGATGACGCCGGTGATCGCCGTGCTCACCTGATCGGTGGTGAACGGGAGCTGGCTGATGCCGGCGATGCTCAGGCCGGTCTGCGCGACGCTGAATAATTGGACGATGAGCAGGATGATCGCTTGGTGCGTTCCACGGTCAGGCCGGGAATCGCCGGGCCGGTGGCCTTGTGGTCGGCCACGCCGGTGGTGTTTGCCATAATGGTTCTCCTTACAAAAGAAGCCCCACGGGTGTGGGGCTTTGGTTGGTTTTACAGAGTCGGACGCGCAATCGCGCGTCGCGTAGGTGACGCCGATCGTGGCCGGCATCGGAAGCCACCGCCGCAGGTTCTCCCGCACGGTGACGGGCGCATCAACGACTGGGTGCCAGCCCGGATGGTCAATGTGGCCGTGCCGGGCTTGACGCCGTTGATGGTGATGCTCATGATGCTTTCCTCCCAGCCGGGGCGCAATGGGCGCATTCTGGATATCGTTGTTGATCTGGGTGCCGTGGCCGTTGCCGCCCAATCCGTGATAGGCGTCGTAGACACGTTGGGCGCGGAGTTTGAAGTCATTGTCGGCGACGCCGTGGTGGTCGTGCACCATCGTGTCCTGCTGCTGTTCGAGCTTGCACAGCAGAAGCGTGCGCAGCGCCTCGTCTACGAGTTTTTCGTGTTCGCAGCCGCGCCTCATGTCGGCCATCAGCTGCTCATGCTCCGACCTTCGGGTCTCCTCGTCGGCGATCTGCGAGCGCAGGTTTTGAGTTGGTGCCAGAGGCCGGCGGCTATGGCGCTGATGGCGGCGATGAGGAGGCCGGCGACGACGCTGGTGATGATGTCGTCAGCCATGTGGCTCCTCTCTGATGGGATGTCGCATTGGCGATCCTCTCTGTGTGTGATGGTGGAATCCCACGGTGCGTTGGTATTGTTTAATGCGGGTGGTCGGTGGCGGCGAACACCAAAGGCAGGCCGATTTCGTCGAGCATGCCCGGCAGTTCGCCGTCCGCGTATCCGCAGACGCTCCGCGCAACCTACGCCACACGTTCGGCACGTTGCTATCAAGGCCGGAACCGACATCAGCGTGGTCGCGCGACAGCTCGGACACTCCGACATCCAAACCACCGCACGGTATTACCTCAAGCCCGATCTGAGCGTCCTCAAGGACATGCAGAAGGCATGGCAGAAACTCATATTGACCTGCTGAATAGCTTTCCGTAACCCTGTACAATGCGAAGGGCTTCACGGTCATCCGCGCCGGCAGCAATCAGGGTTGTGTAGGCTCGCTCTGCTATCCGGTCGTCTAATCAACGATCAAGCGGTACCGTGATGCAGCCCTCGACCCAACCGCCTTTGCCGAGCGTCATCTTCGCGGCCGAGCGAAGGCTGATCTCGTTACCAGCGGTCTGCACCTCGACGCATGAAGCCCCATGCTCGAATTGGACACCGTGGCGCAATGCACCTCGAACGCGGCCTCCAATCCAGTCGGAAGCCTGAAAAGCTTGGACGTATCCCATATCCTCGGGGCAGCCCAGTCCGTGTTGACTCGAATGGCATGAAACGCGACGATCAACATCCCGCCGACAAACGCGGTGCGATAATCCACGTTCCAGTTAGCGTTTGGTTTCGTGAGGGTTACGGAATCCCACAGTTTCGACATGGGAGGCAGCTGTTTGATGAGCATGACCGGCGTGCCGGGCGTGATCCCGCTGATCGGGATGCGGGCGATCGGGATCCACGCCGTGTCGGAGGCCGAGTGGATGCTGCCCGACGGGACGGTCGGGTCGGCGGCGTACCGGTGTTTGGCGTGCCTTTGAGCACGGCGATGGCGGCGGTCTCGATGTTCTGGCTGTTCCGTGTGTATTTGAGGCAGACGAGGTCGTTGCGGTTCTGGCCGCTCATGCCGCTTTCGATGGTCGCGGTCTCGGCCTCGGTGACGCGCGCGTATCGTCCTTCGACCACGAGGTTGAGGACGGGGATCAGCGCGTGATTCGCATCCTGCATGGTCACCGTGGGGAAAGTGCCGTCGCTGCCCTGCAGCAGGTAGCTGCCGTTGCCGATGACCCCGGCCTGCATGGCGCCCATGTCGCCGCTGGTGATGTGCGGCGTGCCGCCCTTGCCTGTGATGAGCGTGGTGGTCATGTCAGTCCTTTCCCTCGGTAAGCCATGCCGTGTAGGCCGCGTCCTGCGTGGCGGCGAGTTTCTTGAATTCCTGCTGGCATGAGGTGCATGCCAGCGCCTCCTGCGTCACTCCGTCCGCGGTGGTGTGTTTGATCTGGTGCCAGTCGCTCGACGTGCGCGGATCCCCTTCGGTGAGGTATGCGCTGTCGTGGCAGCGGTCGCATGTGTATTTGGTGATGTTCGTGGTTTTTGCCATGATGTTCCTTTCAGGCGAGTCTTTGCCAGACGTGTCCGCCGATGATGGTGTGGATTTCCTTCCATGTGCCGCCATGGTCGTTGGGGTTGCCGGCGACGCACCAGTAGAGCGAGCCGATCGGGTGTGCGGCGAGGAAGGATGCCTCTGTCGCGCTGGATTGTGCGGTGATGGTGCCGTCCGGTCCGACGGTGATGGTCCTGCCATCGGGTTTGACGCCGCCGAGGGTGGCGGTGGATGCCACTGGCAGCGTGTACTTGTTCGCGGCGGACTGGATGCCGTCGAGCTTCTTCTTGTCTGCGGCGGCCATGAGCCGTCCGCCGATGATGTGGCCTGTGCGACGGTGATGGCAGCCGTCTCGTCGTTGCGGGTCACTGTGACTGGAGCCGACGCAGTGATGTCCAAGATTCGCGCCTGCGCCGCGGCCAACGCGTTCTGCGCCGTGGTGGTGGCCGTGTCGGCTTTTACGCCGGCCTGTTTGGCGAGGTCTCTGGCGCCTCCGATTTCGGCCGCGGCGTCGCTTGCGGCCTTGTTGGCTTCGGTGGCGGTTCTGCGGACCGTTTCGAGGTCTGCGGCGGTCACATCGGCGCTGAACGTCCAGTTGGAGAGGGTGAGGCCGCTGCCGGCGTAGTAGGCGTGGCCGTCTCCGGAGCTTGATCCACCGCCGCCGGTCTCGCCGGTCGATTCCGTGGACGCGGTGGTCGCCTCGTAGGTTACGGTCGGGATGCCGTCCTTGACTTTGATGATCTTCTTGGTGATCTCGGCGGTGACCCTGATGCCGGTGGTGTTGTCGCGGCCGGTCACGGTGTCGCCCACGTCGAGGTCGATGCCGCCGGTAACGTCGAGGTCGATGCCGCCGGTAACGTCGAGGTCGATGCTGCCTGTATCTCGCAGCTCCTGGAGCTTTGTCTTGCCTTTGGTCTCGAGTTCGGCGGCGTCGGCGTTGCTGAGCTCGTAGACGCTTGCGCGCTCGTCCGCGCCTTTGATGGTCTGCGTGTGGCTGAGCGTGCCTTTCTGGTCGGCGTACCAATGGACGACGATCCTGTCCTTGAGTTCGCCCTTGCCGAGGCAGATCAGGTGATTGATCGGATGCGAGGCGAGTGTCGCGTCGAAGTCGATGAGGTCGGAGTCGATGAGGTCGCCGGCGGCCGTGATCGGCGGCGCGTCGACTGTCACGCCGTTCTGCGCTGCGGTGATGCGCAGCCGCAGTCCTGATGCGCGCAGCATCTTGGACAGGCCGCTCCACGCGTCGCAGTACCGGTCGAACCGCCAGTTTGCGTTTTTGGACGCGCCTTCCGTGACGGTGATGATGTCCTGCAGCCCGATACGGGAGATGACGGTGCGCAGGAGCGTGCCGATCGTGCCGCTCACGGTCAGGTAGTCCTTGCCCTTGTCGGGTTCGAGGATCTTCGAGGCGAGCAGGCCGTGCCAGTCGCGACCGTGGTAGGTGAGCTCGCCCTTGCCGCCGGTGACGCTGGTCTTCACGTCGTCGACGATGCCGCCCCAGCCTGTCCCGTCGACCCACCATCGGCAGCCTGGTTTCAGGCGTGCCGGGCATTGGAGTTCGAAGTCGTTCTCCCCCGACCCGTATGCCAGGTCGAGCGTCCATGAGGCGTACGAGCCGGACGGCGTGCCGTTCGTGTCGGTGACGATCAGGTCCATGGCGGTTCGCTCCTCTCCTCGATGGCGGTCAGGTCGAATTCGAATCCGCCAGCAGCTGATCGTGCTCGTGCCGGGGGGAAGCGGTTCGAAGATGTAGGTGCCGGATCCGCGTCCGGTGCCGCGCATGGCCTTGGCGAAGAGGTTCGTGCGCAGGCCGGTGTCGGAGATCATGATGACGGTCCTGGCGTCAGCGGTGCCGTCGATTTCGAGTCTGCTGCCGGCCGGAATGGTCGCGTCGACCTCGTACCGGTTGGGGCCGATGATGACGTACGGGTTGACGCATGGGCCGAAGATCGTGAGGCGTATCGGCTGCGGCATGCCGCTCGTGTTGACCACGGTGTCCAGAATGCTCATGCCGCCGTAGTCGTGCGGATAGTCGTGCGGGTAGTCAAGTCCGCTGCCGGCGTCGGTTCGCGGATCGTGATGCGTGGTGGTCTCCCTCCGCCATACACCGTCCAGGAGCACGACGGTAAGCTGTGTCTCGACCATCGTGGGCGTGATGGTCTGCGGCTCGCTTTTCGGGATCCACGCCCCGGTCTCCCATTCGCCGTCGGCGATGAGCGTGCCAGGCGTGCCGGCTGCCATGTCGGCGTCGGCGAGACGGCGCAGCAGGTCGAGCGTGGCCGGCGAATCATGGATCCTCACCGTGACGTTCGTTTCGCGTGTCTTGCGGGTGACGCCGGTCAGACCACGCGAGGCGAGGCTGTAATCCCATGCGCGGCCACGCAGGCCGGGCATGGTCTCCCCGTACAGGGGCCCTCGAATCCGATGCTCTCGCCATTGCCGGCAGTGTATTCGATAGTCTCCAACATGCCTCCTTGTCAGGTGAGCCGGGCGAGCTCGCGCATGGTGAGCTTCGGCGTGTAGTCGCTGATGATGCCCGGCAGCGCGTCCGAAAGGTTCCTGAGCCGCTGGTCGATGGATTCGAGCAGGCCGCTCAGCGCGGCGAACTCCTGCTGTTCCGTGCGCGGCGCGTCGGCCGAGTACCCGTTGCGATGGTCGGGACCCATGGCGTTGACGCTCATGCTTGCCTCGGTCAGTGTGCCGGCGGCCTCGTCCATCAGCGCCTGTACTGGTCGGGCACGCCGAGCATCGGCGCGAGCGCGCCCTTGGCGAGGTTGGTGGCCGCCTTGGAGACCGTACCTCGTTGCGGTCGATGCCGACGGCCATGCCGGCGGGGATCCACCGGCCCACCTCTCGCGGAACACCTTGGACGGGGAGCCGATGCCGAGCTTGTTCTTGACCCAGTTGAGCGCGTTTTTGGCGGCGTCGACGGCCGCGTCTACGAGCTTGCCGGCCGCTCCCGCGATGCCTTTCGCTATGCCGGTGATGATGTCCAAGCCGATCTTGCCCCAATCCTGCGAGAGGAACCCGGACACGAGGCTGCTGAAGATCGCCGGAATCTTGGCTACCAGCTGTGGGATGGCCTGCACGAGTCCTCCGGCCAGCGTGATGATGATCTGCACGCCGGATTGGATGATCTGGGCAGGCGCGAGGCGATGCCTCCCACGAGCGCGGCGATGATCGCGGGGATGCGCCCGACCAATTGGGGGATCGCGTTGACGAGCCCGTTGGCGAGCGACGCGAGCAGTCGCACGCCGGTGCTGACGATGCCGGGCAGGTTGGCCAGCAGTGTGTCCACGATGGTCATGACGACCTGCGGGATCATGGCCGCCAGCGTGGGCATCGCCGCGACCAGGCTTGGATGAGGCTGGTGACGACCTGCATGCCGGATTGCATGAGCTGCGGCAGGGCGGCGACCAAGGCCGTCATGATCGTCTGGACCAGCAGGGGGATCTGTTCGCCGAGCATGGGCAGCGCGGCTGTGATGCCCTGCACGAGTCCCTGCAGGAGCTGCATGCCGCCCTCGATGAGCATGGGAGCCTGCGCTATGAGCGCCGTGATCAGAGAGGTTATCATCTGCACGGCTGCGGGCAGGAGGCTCGGCAGCGCCTGTCCAAGCCCCTGCACGAGCGTGGTGATCAGCAGCGCCGCCGTGGACAACACTTGGGCGCATTCGCGCTGATCGTGCCCATCAGCGCGGTCAGGATGGCCGCGCCCTGCGCGATCATCTGCGGCAGGTTCGCGGCGATCTGCATGCTCAGATTCTGCAGCATGCCCGGCAGTTGCGCGCCCAACCGGCCGATCATGGCGAACAGCTGCCCCTGCATGCTCTGGTCGAGCATGCCGAGTCCCGCGACCAGTGCGGCGATGATGGCGCCGATGCGAGGAGCTTGATGAAGTTGCCCGGGCTGAAGAAGCTCGCGATCAGGCCGCCGACCGCGTTCAGGCCGGACTGCAGCCTTGGCCCGACGACGCCGGCTATGCCGCCGAAGGCGTCTCCGATGGGCCCGAGCACGGCCTTCGCCTTGCCCGCGACGCCGGATGCGATGCCTCCGAGCTTGCCTCCGAACGACTGGAGCCCGATGACCACGGGATTATTCTCGAGCGAGAACGCGGCTGACGCGAACCCGGACACAAGCTTGCTTTTGAGCGTCGAGGTGATCTTGCCGACGCCGTCTGAGATGCCCGATCCGAGGGATGCGATCTTCTGCCCAATCTTGCTGCCCGAGATCTTCTCCCGGCCAATTGGAACGGGAAGGCGAGGTCCTCGGCCATGGTGGCCCCGTCCGACATGAATGCGGAGAACACGGATTTGATGCCGTCCGGCAGGCTTTTGACCTTGCTGGTGAGCTGTGTGACGCCACGGTCTCCGGCGGTGCCGAGCAGGTCGAAGAAGCCGGTGATGGAATCGATGTTGCCGCCGACTCCGGTGAATACGGCGAACGCGCGGCGAGCGTACCGATCTGGCCGGCGATGTCCTGGATGGTGATGCTGCCGTCCTGCAGACCGGCCGAGAACCGTTCGATCAGGCCGATGGCCTTGTCGGTGTAGGGGCCGAGCTGGCCGTTGAGCTTGTCGAGGAACGGGGTGAGTTGCTGCTCAACGCGTCGATGGCGGGGATGGCGGCGTTGAACGCCTTGCGCAGTGATTCGAGCGCGATCTTGCCGGGGCCTTCGCCCAGGCGTCCGAGCGCGGCCTTCACGTTGGCCAGCGCGCCTGGAACGTGTCTCCGGCTGCCAGCGCTGCTCCGCCGAGTCCTTCCTGCATGGCGTCGGCGAACGTCTGGAAGTCGATCTTGCCCTTGGACACCATGTCGGACACTTCGGCGCTGGTCTTGCCCAAGTGGGTGGCGAGCAATTGGAGCACGGGCACGCCCGAGCTCATCAACTGGAGCATGTCGTCGCCCTGCAGCTTGCCGCGCGCGGCCACCGATCCGAAGATCGTGCCGATGTCGGTCAGGCTGCGCCCCGAAATCTGCGCGGTGTCGGCCACAGTCTTGAGCACATTGGTCATCTGCTGGCCGGATTTGATGCCCGATGCGGACAGCGAGGCGGCGACGGTGGCGGCGTCGCCCAATCCGAACGCGGTGCCCTTCACGCTGGCGAGCGCGTTGTCCATGATGGCGCTGATGTCGGTCGCGCTGTGGCCGAGGCCCTTGAGCTTGGCTTGGGCGTTTTCGATGTTGAGTGCGCGCTCGAAGCCGCCCTTGGCGGCCAGCGCGGTGATGCCGCCGCCGACCGCGCTGACGGCCCCCAGGCCTATCTTGCCGACCTTGGAGAACACGCCGGTCAGGGACTTCAATAGCCCGTTGCCGCCGGTATTGCCGGCGGCGGCGACGCTCTGGCCGATCTGGCCCTCGATGTTCTTGCCGAAGTCCTTGCCGGAGGGCACAACCTGCACGTACACAGTGCCGATATCCTGACCGGCCATCGTCTCCTCACCTCGTCTTTCGTTGATTCGGTTCCCGATGGCGGCCGGGACTCAACATTCAGTTGTCTTGGTTCACTCGTCTTGGATATGGAACATGGACTTGAGCTTTTCGCGGTCGCGCAGGACCTCGCTGCGCGCCCTGATGGGCCTGCCCGTGCCGAACGGGTTGTTCCTCGGGTCCATCCACGGCCTCCACCCCTTGCGCCTCAGCCGCTTGTCGGCCTCGGCCTGGTCCCACATGGCGACCTCCTCCGGTGCGGGGATGTACGACCAGCCGGCCAGCGCGGCGTAGGAGTGCGAGTAATGGTCCTTGAGGAGTTCGCGGGTCAGGGCCCACGCGCGCGCCCAGCCGATGGAGCGCCGTGCGGGTTTGCCGTCGGCCTGGACCCATTCCCGGAGGGTTATCGGCCGGTATATGGTTCCATATGCTTGGAGCCAGTCGTGGTCCAGCGCGGCGCGGTGCCGGCCTTGGAGATCGACGAGGACAACGCTTTTGGGTCAAGTCCCGACTGCTCGGCCCACGCCTTGACGGTGCCCGCCAGATACGCCATCGGACGGCCCAGGCGGCGCAGGAAGTTCCAGTAGTTGGGCTGCATGACCTGGAAATACGCGAGCATTGTGCTGGCGACGGCGAAGTTCTGCTCGTCGGTGAGGTTCACGGCGCTCTTGGTCAGCAACACGGCCTGAATCACATCGATGGGCAGGTCCTCGCTGTTGAGGTTCGGCAGGTCGAGCTTCAAGCCCCGCCCATAGTCGGGGTCGTCCTTCTTCGCGTCGGGATCCGCGGGGATGAACAGGTGCACGTCGGGCATCTCCTCCCCGTCGTCGATCGGGTCGATGCTCACGGTCTGGTAATCGGCGTTGGTGGTCATGATGGGTTCCTTTGCTTCTCGGTGTGTGGCGGTCGATGGTGGAGTGGTCCCATGCCGGGCGTGACCGCCATCAGGCGTCCGGCATGGGAGGAATCAACGGGGCTAACTGTCCGTGGATGGCGTGTTCGCCTGGTTCTTCGCGGCTTCGGCGGCGAGCAGGCCCCACACGTGGAACATGCAGCCGTCCGATGCCTTGAGGCACTTGAACGTGCAGTTGAACTGCAGCACGTCGCTGGACACGAGGGTCATGTCGTCGCGGTCGGAGACTTGGCTTTCTCCGCGAAGAACAGGATCGGGTTGCCGAACTGGTCGAGGCCCGCGAGCACGATACCGTACTCGATGGGCGTGGTCGCGTCCTTGACATGGAGGCCGCCCTTGGTGTCGGCCTCGACGCCGAGATAGGCCTCGGCGATGCTCTTGCGGCATTCGATGCCGGCGCACTGGATCGTCCAGTAGCCTCCGTCCGTCTCCGAATACACGGTGTCGCCGTTGTGTGCCTTGATCTCGGTCTCGTCGCCCGGCTCCGGGTGGATGACCGCGCCATCCTCCGAGCTGTAGCCGATGGGCTTGAGCGCTCCCGGCGTCCAGTTCTCCGACGTGGGCTTGGTGAACGTTTCGCCCTTCTTGACCAGGAAGAGCGCGTACTGCTTGATGACCTTGACGAGGTCCGCGTTGTTGCCGCTGGAGATGTAGCTGTTGTCAGGCTCCGTCATGACAACTCCTTTCGATTGGATGTTTGGGTGAATCAGACGGCCAGCACGTCGAGCAGCGCGACGGCGTAGGCGCCGAGATGCCGTTCGATGGGCTGGCGGATCGGCCCCGACTCATACGAGGCCGACAGAAAAGCGGATCGCTCCGGCGCATGCTCGAGCACCCACGACAGGACTTGGGAGCACTGTTCGCTGGCTTGCTGCCAGTCGCCGGTGCCGTCCTCGCGCACGATGTCCACGGTCAGACCAAGCCGGCAGGACACGCTGATCGGCGTGGACTGTTGCTGCATGCTCGCGTGCAGCGTGCACTGCGCGTAGGGCGGTTCCAGCGGCTGGGAGACCGTGCCGAACCGCAGATCGGGGAACGCGCCGCGCAGGCCGTCCAGCAGTAGGGGCTCGACGCGCTGCGGGCGGATGATCGGCCGCATGCTCATACGCTCATGCCTCCGATCGCGTCGTTGAGACGGTTCCCGTCGTGGTTGAGCTCGATGAGCACCGCCCCGTCGCGCGTCTTGCCGCTCATTGGCCTGGCGACGAGGTTCTTCCCGTTCGCCGCCCTTTCGGCCGCATCACGGCACAGCTCCGAGGCCTTGCCGCGTAGTACCTGCTGCTGGAACGCGGGTCTGTTGAATACGAACTTGACCGGTCTCGCCATGACATCACGCTCCCTTGGTGAACCGGACGGTGACCTCGTCGCCGACATGCTGGCCGGTGTCGTCAAGCCATTCGGCGGGCGGCGCGGTGACGGGCAGACGTTCGCCACGCAGGGCGAGCACGTCGGTGTTGAGGATGCCGGTCGCTCCTCGCCACGGATGTAGACGGTGTAGCCGATGGTGACGGGCATGGTCACCGTTTCGGATATCTTCGCCTCGCCCATGGCGGGGGCCACCAACGCTTGGAACGTTTTCCACAACGAGGGCGGCCCGTGCATGGGGTTGCCGTCGGAATCCGTGGACTGGATGCCCCGGTACACGTCGACCCGTTCCATCAGCCACCTCCGTTCATGCTCACGGCGAACGCTTTGGCACCGCGCCTGCCGCCGAGCAGCAGGATTTCGGCGCTGGTGAGGTACAGGTCGGCGTTCGGGTTGGCGAACGTGTGCGAGTCGGAGAACGGGCCCGTGGTGGAGGATGTCTGCGACCAGCCTGCAGGGTTCGTGGTTTCGGCGGTCATGGCGCGTTTGACCATGTCGCACGCCACGTCGCGCACACGCCCGGATCCGCCGTTTCGGCTTTCCGCCAGTTCGGGCAGGTCAAACGGATGCGCCGGCTCG
>ENA-OQDE01001120-OQDE01001120.1-human-gut-metagenome-genome-assembly--contig:-NODE-1120-length-11345-cov-2.763683_pt1 | contig 11345 bp, 13 predicted proteins | sample MGYA00242768_ERZ504595 | MGnify/ENA primary metagenome ERZ504595 (study PRJEB26092, sample SAMD00036307) | human gut metagenome | host: Homo sapiens | study: EMG produced TPA metagenomics assembly of...
TCCTTCTTCCAAATATTCACTGATATCCTGCCGTAGCCAATTCATAATGGAAGAGTCTTTTGTAGGCTATCATTCTTCTTGAGCATGATTTCTACGTTCACCTGGCTATTCTGATAACAAGTCAGTTCGTTTCTGAATTGCTCATTGTGTTCGGCCAGCCGCTTGATTTCCTGTTCCCGTTCACGGCGCAATACGGTGCAGACGGAATCAGTAGTTTCATTACCACATTATCCATCACATGGTGTCCCTGCATATACAAGTAAGTAGTTTCCGGCACCAAGCCAGTTCCTTAAATTCAGTCCGCAATCCATTCACCTGATTGATGTTATGGGGGAATTTCTTTTTCAACTCTGCCAACTTCTGATTAACCCGTTGTTGAAGAGATTCCAAGCTCTTCTCCGGATGCCGGAGATTGATCTCACGCAAAGAAGTATAGGTATGGAAATCGTACATGGGGAAGGTGTAAGTATCCCGTTGGCGATAGAACCATACGTTCCAGAGGAAAAGCGGATATACAATCTCGGAGTACTTCTTCAGGTAGAAGTTGAAATCTAAAATGGAACGGTCATTCAACGTAGCCTGCACACATACTTCGTGAAGGCTTTCGGCAAAACAATGATAGTTTTCAATAGCATAGGTATAAGTCTGAAAAATATACCTGCTCCGGTTGATTTTACGGGAGGTATTGGTAGCTCCCTGCAACAGGAAATCATAGTCACTGTCCACACAGGCAATCAGACTTCTCCCCAATTCGGCTGTATTCAGCGTGTTCATGAGTACCATCTTTTTTCCTTTTGCCAGGGAGGTGGCCGAAGGAAGCATCACTTGGAAATAGTGTTCGTCGTCTTCAAACTCTTCAAGCAATGTGCGCCAGAAAGCGATGTCGTCATAGCTTTCTACGTAAGCGATGATACGTCGGCGGGCTTTTTTCGGATAAAGCTTATGGGCGGCATTGAAATAAGAAGAAGTCAGATTATCTCGTAGTGAAGTTGCCATTTGTTCTATTACAGGTTACGAATTACAAATTACAGTTGGGAGAATCCTTGTCGAGCTTGTGCCCTACGATGGTAGATATATCACTTACTTCTGTCACGGCATCCAGCCAGCCTTCCATAATGACGGCAGGCGAATGGGTAGTCAGGATAATCTGCACATTCGGATTCAGTTCACGTATCATAGCAATCAGTTTCTGCTGCCATTCTATATGAAGGGAAGCTTCCGGCTCATCCATAAACAATACACAATGGCTGTTGTCCTGCACAAGTACGGTCAGCAGAATAACCAGCATTTGCTTTTCACCGGACGACAGTTTATAAGGGAATAATAGTTCGCCATCCTGATAGAAAGCGATATCGTTCCGTTTCCTGTCTATCTTTTTGCGTGTATAGCTGAACAGTTCGTCAATCATATCCTGAAAACGACGTTTGGCTACAGATAATGTAGCTGCTTTACGACGCTCTTCTTCATCAATGCTGGAAAGCATCTCAATCATCTTATTACCAATGTTGACCTGATAATCGAGGTAACGGCGTTGCAAGAGATAGAGTTGCCAGTCCAGTTCGGACTTTACATTCTTGTCGGCCATGCGGGCTGTGAAGTCACCCATAATCAGGGGACGGTCGTAGCTTCGGATGACGTCATAAGGAATATAGGTTGCCTGGGGATTGTCGAAAAAGAGACGCACTCCGTTCTTCTCGTCACTTTTCATTTCACCGGAAAGTTCTTCGAGGTATCCCACCGAACGGTTCAGAATGGTAGTCTTCCCCACTCCGTTGATGCCGGAGAGGATGTTCACATCGGGACGCAAATCCCATCCTATATTAAAGCGTTCCCATAGTCCGTGTATCTCGATACGACGGATATAATTGGCTTGTTGTTCCATAATATTCAAGTTTAATCAAGGCAAATATAAACAAATCATACGATAAATGAATCACGATTACAGCAGTTTTCAATAAAGGTAACAAATAAAAAGAATGACGCAGGTAAGGTGGATTTCAGATTTTGTCCACATTACTGCGCCATTCGTATTTCAAAAACTGTTCTTTAGGTCAGAAGTTGTATAAGAACAAGTCCGGTTATGATTAACTCAATAAGTTCATTTCTTCTTCTGCCGACGGTTCAGCCTGTCCTTCCGGCAAATCGGCTACACCGAAGTTCTTGTAATCGGTCAGTTTGTTGCCTGCGTCTTTTTCTTCTTCCGTCTTTCCACTACTTGGTTTTCAGTTCCTTCGGCAGCTTCCTGTATATCTTCATTGACGAAAATATATTTGTAATACCATTTTTCAAAAGTATTTGCGTCGATTCCCAGTTCAGCCATCAGGTGTTCGCGAACAGCCGGGTCGATGTTTTCAGGAAGGATAGCTGCTTTCTTTGCATTGCCATACTTACGCATAGTGTTCTGACACTCTTTCTTAATGGCGGGAATTTCTTTCAAACCCATACCGATCACATGAGGCCCCAAGTCCTTGACTGGTTTGAAATATTTGATTGCCTTCAACTTCAGATTTGGAAGAGCAAGGGCGGCAGAAGCTGTATTCAGACTAAGACTGGTGGCATCGAGAATAATTTCAGCCACTGTCATAATACCTTGTGCTACCTGCCAACGTCCCATACCGTAACTCAAGAACTGATTGTTTACGGAATCAATCATACATTTGAAAAGATAGTTTTTTCCTCCTACGGAGAAAGAAGCCTCCTGATATTTATAGTGAGAAAGGCTGTCTCTATAAGTTGAAATCTTATGATACAAGGTGTCACAAGACAACAGATACCCATCAATGGTTGGATCTCCCGATGGTTCGGGCAGTTCCCAGATGAGTTCTTTTTTCTCTTTTTTCTTCTTGTCTTTCTGGCGCTCAAAGACGTCGGATACACAAAAGCTAATCCTAACATAGCCACGAAAACTAATAACAGATGTTTGTTTCTCATGATTGCAAAGTTTAAATGTTTAATTTATAGTAGATTTGATTAGAAAACTATTTCAGTTGTCGTGCTATCTATCTTGTATGATTTCTTATCGCCATAGAAGTAGAGGTAAGGAGGAGGCGTATCCTTGAAAACGACACGGAATGAACATCGCCGGTAGTGCCAGAGGTTTGTCATCACTATTGGGTTTCGGGTTATCGGGAGTATTGGAAGCATAGATCGGTATCCCGCCACCATTCGGGTGTCTGCCGATTATTTCCTGATATTTCACAGTGACTGTTGTCACCTTGCTGTTCATCGGGTGGGCTTTCAGTTTTTCATCCAGTTCTTCTGCACGACGTTCAAATTCAGTTGTACCGGGGGCATATTCCAGCACTTTCTTATAGCTACGGATCGCTCCGCGATAGTAGATGAATACGCTATCGGCCGTAAACCCTTCTTTGCGTTCCACTCTTGCTCCCTGTCTCTCGAATTTCTCCGCATAAAAAAGGAACTTACGGGCAGAGTTCATCTTCCCCAGTTGAGCTTCCAGTTCACCTCGTTTATCCACAGGGCAGTTTTCATGGCTACGGGCATCCTGATAAGCATTGGCGGCAGCAAAGAAATCGGCTTCTTTCTCTTTGGTTTGAGCTTTGGCGAGGAGTTCGTCAAACGAAGCTTCTTTTTCAACAATCTTCACGTTGCTGACAATGGTATAGCTATATGACTTTTTAAATTCCAAGTCACCTCCGAGGTCTACATCAATGGCATTGGAAGCTCCTACCTTGATTTTGAATACAGGGCGTTTGATGAATGTCGGTGTCTTTTTCTCTTCATCCAACATGAATTCTATGATATAAGCGTTCAATTCACCGCCTTCCTGCTTCACGGAAGAAGAGAAGTTGACATCGGCCACCGGAACAGCCTGTCCGTCGGAAAAACACAACTTGCCGTTACACTCTATATCCAGCTTTTTCATGGCAGACAGGAACGTGACTTTGGCAGCCTTCGACTGCGGGAAGAGTCCGTCATTGTTCTTTTCAATCGTTATGAGGTTCTCATTAAACGTCCCCACATAGCCTTTCCCTTTCCGCAAAACAAGCATAAAGTCTTTCTGCCCGACGGGTAGCCGGACCAGGAAAGTGGATTTTATGAAATCATCCTCATAATCTTCGGGAAAACTATAATTAATGGTATAGCGGTAAGTCCCGTCGTCATTCGTGGTTCTTACTCCTTTTTCCTCACCCATGTTATGAGTCATAGCCAGCTTGTCGCTATTAGAATGGATGATAATCTTCACCTGATTGGGACCGGCTGTAATGGAGGGGTCTTCTTTGGGTTCCACAAAGAAAATTCTTTGCGCATTCGCCTTCATCCCTATCACTAACGCACAGCTTAGTAATAATAGAATATGATAGATTCGTTTCATCGTACTTTTACAATTATAAATCAATTACGAAATCACCGGGAGTGAAAATATCTTCCTGGGCTATTTCTTCCGTGTGATTATCATTCATCCAACGAGGCTGCCAGGTACGCACATGAATCTGTACCTGATCCTTATCGCGGAAATCCCACAACATAAACAGATAACCATCATCTTTATAGCCACTGCTGTTGGCATAAAGTTGATGAACGGTTACTCCATAGAAACCTTCCATCTTCGGGTTAGGGTGTTTTACAACCTTCACATCGTCGAAGCGGACATTAATCCACTTGTTTGCACGAAAGCTTTTTTTCAGGTTGTTGATATATTCCTGCTTGCCTTGTTTCTTGTAAGTCACTTTATTATAAGTAATTCCTGTGCCATCGGTTTTCTTGACTTCGGTCACCGAACCTGTGATAATCAATGCATCTTCGCTGAAGATATTATCCAGAAATAGAATATCCTGTTCGTTGTAAGCTGTACGGAACTGCTCTACGTAGGAAAGGATTTCCTGGCGACGGGCAATCTCGGTCACTGTTTTACCTTTCTTCATCACATTCTGATAAACAGTAGTGCTTAGTGTAAAATTGAAACGTGTGATGTTTCCGCTTGCGTCATAATTAATCACAGCTTCCTGATATTCATCATCCAGTGTCTCGCCTACAGGCTTAATCATTAGAGGAATCTGGCGAACCTGATACCCGCTTCCGTTACGGATACAGGATTGCACGACTTCCGAATCATCACAATAGAAATGTGTATTCTCCCATAGCGCGCTCAATCCGCGTTCTGCCGTATCGGTCAGTCCTAAAGATACCAGATTCAATGCTCTGTTTTCTTTAAATGCTTTATTGATTTCTGTCAGCAATGCGCTGGTAGACTTTTCCATCTTTGCCCTTAAGCCGGCATCATATAAACCGTCAGCAATTTCCAGTTTCACAGCATCCTGGGCTTGCACAGGTAGAGTCATCAGTGTACAAACTGCTACCAATGCCCAACTCAAAATTATACTTTTCATCTTCTTCTCTTTCTACTTATGTTTGTTATTTAAGAATGAACCAATAAGCTCCGCAACCGCTAAAGACAGCAATATCCGTAGCCTCTTTCGTCCGGACGTCATTCAGCTCTTTGTCATTCTTCTTCACCACTCCTTTTACCTCACCTGTACGGGTATAGAACAACAGATAACATTGTTCTGCCACTGTTTCAGGGGCATATACGCCATACGAGATCCGATCCTGTTCTTTAAGCGAAGCAAAAACCTGCTTCATCTCCGTCATCGTTTTTGCCGCAAGAACCTGATTCAGACTCTCTTGTTCGGGATTGATCTTTTCCGCCGTCGAAACCATTTTCTCATCTTTTGCAGACTTCTTGGCGGACTCTATCTTGATCGGTTCCGATATTTCAGACAAGGGCTGTAAATCGGCTCCTTTTTCCTCTTCACTCAACATGATTTGTCCTTCACCATAGATGAGGACAATCTCATTTTTCTTCACATATACAAACGCGCGAGTTCTCACTCCAGCTTCATATCCATTCGCTGGGTACAGGTATTGATGTCTTGCAAAACAACTTGTTTCACTTCACCGCTTTTCCGTTTACTGGCTACCCAATCATTGATTTCACTGACTAACAGTTCTTTGGCTTGCTGAATGGCCTCTTCTTCAGTAGGCATGGTAGCCTCGGCAGAAAGATAGGACTGCGAACGCTTGATCTTATTGATCTGCGTCTTTGTTTCAGCTTCACTCTGTGCCATCAGGCTGCAATATGCTCCGCAAAACAATAACAAAGTAATTATCTTCTTCATTTTACTTTAATTTGCCTTTTTGGGGTAGTATTTACCCAATTAAGTTCTTCAAAAAGTGACGAGATATTGTGGGTGGGGACAAACAAGGTTATATCGCCTTCTACTTTCCCCTTCCCTTCGCTTAGGAGGGAGTTAGAAACTTCCACATTCATCACATGATTATACTTCAACACAGTATTCACCGCAAAGACATATGCCTTTACCGTATTGGTTTCCAACGCTTCAACGCCTACGTAGAGAGCGCAGCCTGATTACGCATATAAGATATCCATGAACGGACGGGAATTTCCATCTGCTCTCTTTTCAGTCCATATTGGCGTACGGTCATGCGGATGGAGACGTTGCCAGGAGTGTCTTCACTAAGAAATAGATTAAACACGCTCTCGCAGGATGATCCATGCCGAACACCGGACGAAGGGCGCGATCCTTTTCCTCGAAATAAAGATTCCCGTTGATTTCTTCAATGTAATAGGTATCTCCCGTTTTCACATAATAGTCTCCCGCCAACTTTTTAAGTTCCTTCCGCACGGGTTGCGAAGAGGATGGAGTGTAGCTATAAGAAGATAATCCTTTCACAAAGTCGGCTTCCAGCTCCTTCAGATTCTTCCCGGTCAGCAATTGGCATGAAGCCGGGAAAGAGAGTTCGATCAAAAGGAAAGACTCATTGATAAGAGATACGATGTAACGGTTTTCCTTCTCGGAAAAGTTCATCGATGTCTGCTCGTTGATGAGATTCAGAAGATCCATACTCCTTGTGTAATCCATACGTTATCACGCTCCATCTGCGATTTTCGCTCGGCAACGGACATCTTTTGCAATTGGGTCAGATACCGTTCTGTAAAATCGTAAGCTGCCGTAGCAAAAGGAACATCGGAGGAAATGGCAACAACCGTCTGGCGTAGTTTTCCATTTCCCCATTTCCCTGTTTGCTGTCCCCACACCGAAAGCGGGAACAGCAAAAGAACTATGTAGACTATTTGAGTAAACGGATTCCTCATTACGGAATGATTACCTCTTTGTTTCCATCACTCTTATACCACGTACCGGTAATAAGGTGACCGTCTTCAAAGATACCGACCACTTTTTCACCTGCGTTAGCTTCACGCTTCTTCACGTCGCGCGGTTCTATAACATGAGTTGTCTTAAATGTCAATACTCCATTTTCATCATTCATCAGCCGTTCTTCATACGTCCTTTGTAACTGCATAACCGAGGTCTTTCGTTACGATACCGCCTGTTCCGCTGTTATTGCTCCCCCTGCGTTGCTCTTATCAGAAACAACGACTTCTACCTGTTCTTTGGTATCCGAACCGCTTGTTTCAGCTTCCATTTCAACTTCTTCCTGTGGTTGATTAACCACTTCAACAGAGTCCGGGTTTGTTCCGCCAATCGGGTCGCTTCCTTTCTCTCCACCGCTAAGGGCGATTCCAATGCCCACACCACCAAGGATTACAACAGCTGCGACAATACCGCCAATCAACTTCTTGTTAGGGCCTTCTTTAGGAGGCGGAACCATACGCAACGGTTCTTTACACTCTTCGCATACGAAGTCTTGTCCGGCTCTTACTTTCTGTACTTCTTTACTTTCACATTTAGGACAAGGGGTTCCTTCTCCATTCTTGTCACGGTTGGTGCAGATACCATATTTGTATCTGTCGCGTTCACTAGGTCTTGCCATAATTTTTATTTCTTATTAATTATTTCCAATGCTTTCTTTGCTTCAGCGCTGTATTGCTGATACTTGGGTGATGTAGGACTGGAGCACTCCTTACTTACATAATCGCGCATCACTACCTTCACACCTTCTACCATAGCAGCACGGTCACTCATCTTCAAATCCGGATTCTTCAATACTTCATCTACCTTTTCTTTGATAGTATCCAACACTTCTTCCGTCAGGTCTTCGCTGGTCAGGAGTTCTGTAAACTGGGATGCGATAAGGGTTACCATTTCAGCTCCCCATTCATCGGCAGTGACAATACACCAACCCTTTTCTTCCCGTTCGTTTTCACGCACAGCAAGAATATTGTTTGCAGCAGCCACGAAGAAATAAGGGATAAGTCTTTCGGCGATACCTTCTTTTCTCCCATCAGATCCGGCAATTCCGTACCGTCGCCTTCGCTGTGAAGCAAGATACGGGCTTCTTTAGCAGCCAATTCATTCTTATTATTCACCATATCGTTATACGCACGATCATAAGAAGGCAACCAGGCGATAGCACGCATCGGGAAACAATACCGGATGGAAATAACCGTTATTTCATTCATCCGATCACTGGAAGTATTGAAGTTGATTGTACTTCCCGGCGTAGCATTTCCGAAAGCACCTTGTAATGCGGCTTTCAGTTTATTAGAGAATGCTTTGAGCGAATCGTTTCCTTCATCAGTCGGCATCGAAATCAAAATTGTCTTGCGATTGATTGATTCGGGATGAGATACCGGGTTTTCGTTGTTATTCAACGCTTTCGAAAGTTGTCCGTCATCCAGTTTCAGGAATGTACCGCTCTGGTTGATGACTGTAGAAGCGAAATTACGAATATCCGTATCCGTAAGCAACACCTTTTGCAACTGTTGCAGCACGTTCAATCCTAAAATCTTGTCGTTCTGATAATCCTGATCGTGTTTTTCACGAATCTTCGGACTCAACTCCGTATCGAATATATCAAAGATAGCATCTTCGGAAGTAGTGGCAGCCAGTTCGCTGAAGTGGGCATAATTACGGTTGCCTGTAATAGCCTTACGGATATTTCCCGACCAGGTTTCCTGTTGGTTCTTATCCAGAATCAATGCCTGTTCGAGCTTGAGCATTTTCTCATCTTCACTGACTTCTACAATAGCACTCGACAAATCGGCTATTCCTTTGGTGTTCTTATTACGGTCGGCAATACGTTTTTCTGCAGCATCCATTGACACCAGCAACACACCGATGAACTGACTTACTTCAGCACTGAATTCTTCGAACGCAGCACGTAACTTACCCAGCAACTTACCTTCAAATTCATAAGCAACACGTTGGGTACGCAACGTATAGAGATCTTTCATTATCATCTGATGATCGGAGTAGAGACGGGGGGAACGTCCGGTAGCACGCTGCAACAACGACAAGTGATTATAGTCGTAATTGTTAGCATCCGCATCGTCCTCATTCACCTTGATCTTTTCATCCACTCCGGCAATATCAGTTTCGATCTTCTCTTTGCGGTCTTTTATGTAAGTCAATACAGTATCACAGATATTCAGCAAATCCTCCAAGGAAAGGGTGCCCTCATACCATTTCGTATATAGATTCTTCTCTATACGTTCAATAATATATTGTGCCTGTTCCTTCAACAACTGGTCGTTGCTCTTGTCCTGATAGTAAACTTCTACCCCCTGCTTATTACGGAAAGCATTCTTATACGTATCCGCACAGATACTTTCAAGGAATCTCAAAGGTTCCGGGTCTACCGCTTTGGCATCATCATAAGAATAGCTGTTGGTAATATCACTCCAGAAATTTTCTATCTTGCTGCAATACTTATCTGTATCGAATATCTTTTCTTCCAATATCAAATGACTATCATCCAGCAACCAGTCGCGCAAGTTCTTGTCATTGATATACAACTCACGATAATCCTTACGAACCGATTCCTGCACAAAGCCGAAATCATCCTTGAAGTTATTATATTGCATTTGCCACAGAACACGTTCACCTACGGTATAAGTGATATGTTCCAGTATTCGTTTTTCGGGATAAATAATGCGTTTGATACCGAATGTATTGATTGCTTTCGTACGGGCACGTTCCTTATCCGTCCCTTTCGACTTTTCGCTGTACTCTACACAGAAGTCATTGATATTCTCCAAACTGAAGGAACGCAGAAGATCATCAGTCGTACCATGTTTCTCTTCCAAAAACAGACGGAAATAAACGGTATCCGCCAACAACTGTGGCAATTCTGTAAACGAATTGACTACCACGCCATTTTCATTCACATTAGAGTAAAGCATCAAACCGAACTGTTTATTAGGAGTAAAGTCCAACTCTATCTTCTCTTCCCCACGAATAACGTCCGAAGGAACAAAACGTCCGATATTCAGCGCACTCAACTCTTTCAATGCAGCATAACCATTCTGATGGTAGCGTCCGGCCTGACATCCGGCAGGAATATCCAATTCAGGCACCATGGCATAAACCATAATGTTAGCATGCTTATAAGTCTCTTGTGCACGGGTTTGAGCAACAACATCAATAATAGCACCTGATCCCGTACCACCGGCCAAACCAGTAAAAATATGAATATTAACCTCATCTTTGTTGGTCAGAGACTTCACTTTATTGTACTGCCCCTTCAAAGCAGAAAGATACTTGTTGCAATTTGCAGCAAAAAGAATACGTCCTGCACGACGTTTCTGTCCGGCAGCTTGCCCCACTTCACCCAACGTATTCTTCATTGAAGCACCATTCTTCACAATAGTCTTCAATCCGGGATAATTGGATACATTATCCAGAATCTGTTTCAAGTCCACCGACTTAATATCCACAAACTCACTTTCCGTAAACGAAGCATCCTTCCCCATCACACGGAAAGAAGGATCACCCGGCGTCATCATCTCACGCGTAGAATCGACATATACAAAACCGATAGACAGTTTGTCTCGTTCTTCATCATTGGGAAATTCCTGATAAATGCGTTTACGAATGGCCTTCAGTACTTTACCGCCTGTACCGCCTACACCAACCAAGATGTGGTTAGGACTTTTCGGGTCTAATGTTTCCATAATATCATTTAGTATTTATAATTGTTTTCTTATAATCTTTATCTGCGCCGCGGACGATGCGAACGGCTCGTATGCTGCGTAGTCCGATGACGGGTAGAAGCTGATGCCCCTCGTCGTCCCTGTCGATTACGACCATTTCCTGTCAATGCTGGCAAGGCAGCCACCACGAAACATATCATTACTCCGCCTAATGCCCATGCTGCACGTCGCCACATAAAGCCATTAATGATGCTATTAATAAGAGAAAGCGCCGAGGTTTTCTTGTCTGATACTTCGTCCACTTTCGTTCCGACTTTATCAAGATAAGGTTTTAAAACAGGATAGGTCGTTTCAATATTATTCCAATCGACCTTTCCACTAACAGTATTACTTAGGCCAGTAATGTCTTCAACTACTCCTTTTACTTTTCCGGCACCAATAATTGCCGTAAACTGAAAGGAAATGA
>ENA-OQDE01001121-OQDE01001121.1-human-gut-metagenome-genome-assembly--contig:-NODE-1121-length-11345-cov-1.909164_pt1 | contig 11345 bp, 9 predicted proteins | sample MGYA00242768_ERZ504595 | MGnify/ENA primary metagenome ERZ504595 (study PRJEB26092, sample SAMD00036307) | human gut metagenome | host: Homo sapiens | study: EMG produced TPA metagenomics assembly of...
CGCTGGAAGCCACCGGTTATGCCGTTGCCGGAGTGGATAAAGAACGCTTTAATCCGGCAATTACCGCCCTGCATCAACAGCTTTGTGAAGAGCTGGGTGATGAGATGTCCGGTGTGAGCGTCGAGCAGGTAGCGCACCTGGCGCTGGGGGTTATCTGGTATCAACGCCAGGCCGGGGCCGTTATGCATCCGGCGTTCGAAAGTTATCGCCGTGATGGCACGACCTTTATGATGACGCAAAAAGAGCGTACATCGCGCTATATGCCTTCTATCGGTCCGAAAACGCGTAAACCGGCTTATGCGTCGTTTGAAAAAATTAATGGTTTCCATCGCCTGATTGGCGCGAAGTCTAACCCAGTTGGTATCAGCATTGGATCAATCGCACGCTGAGTAACGGCAATAATCTGTTTATCAGTAGCGTTGCGGAAACAGTGTTACGACGCCTGTTTACGGCGTTGAAAATAGCCGGAGTAGTAAAAGATTTTGACACCAAAGGGCGTGAAGCCTGGGGACTGGTGCCTTCGGCGCTGGTGGTGAGCCGTGACGTCGTTCAGCTTAATTGCTCATGTTGCCGTGAGGTTGTCCGGGCTCCGGCCGATCAAGGCTGGCAGTGGCGTAATGCGCCTTGTCTCTCTTTACGTTGCGAAGGTCGTTACCAGGAAGTCGACAATACGGCGACCTGGCGTTGGGAGAACATGGACATCGCGCGCGTGCAGGGCGCAGAACACACGGGGCTGCTTAGCCGTGAAGATCGCGAAGCCACCGAAAAATCGTTCTACCGGGGCAACCAACCGTGGAATATCAACCTGTTGTCGGCAACACCGACGCTGGAGATGGGTATTGACGTTGGGGATCTTTCCACCGTTTTACTCTGTTCTGTCCCACCTGCGCAGGCCAACTACTTGCAGCGTATTGGTCGCGCCGGTCGTAAAGATGGTAACGCGTTAAACATTACCGTGGCAGAAGGGAACCCGCACGATCAGTTTTTCTTTGAAGAACCGCTGGAGATGATGCAGGGCCAGGTGCAGGCTCCTGGCGTCTTCCTCAATGCAACGGCTATTCTCGAACGCCAGCTGGCAGCTTTTTGTATGGATAACTGGGTGAAAACCGGTGTACCAGAATCCGCTATCTGTAAAAACGTCAAACAGATGCTGGATGAGCTGGAGTTCGGGCGTAAATCGGGTTTTCCGTATAACTTACTGAGATATATCGAACAGCATCATGCGGAGATTGCTGCACAATTTACGGCGATCTTCCCCGATCTTGCCGCAGAAACTCGCCAACAGTTGTTGTCTTATCTTCAGGCGCGCCAGGACAACGCTCTCTGGTGCAGCGTATCGAAGAAGCGTTAAAACTGCTGGTGGAAGATCGCAAATCTCTGCGTTCACGCATCGATAAACTCAAGCGCAGTATCGATAAACTGGAGAATGCGCCGCGCGATCAAAACTTTGACAGCGATATGCGCGAGTTAACTTCAGAACGGCAGGCGCTGATGGCGCTGGTCAATCAAATCAACAATAAGCAGACGCTGAATTTCCTCACGGATGAAGGTCTGCTGCCTAACTACGCCTTCCCGGAAGCCGGTATTACGTTACGTTCTGTGCTCTGGCGGCGTAAAGAAGGCGGGGAAGCACGTGAATATCAAAACACCACTTTCGAATATGAACGCCCGGCATCAACGGCGCTGGCTGAGCTGGCTCCGCTGAATAATTTCTATGCCGGTGGGCATAAAGTTGAAATTGAGCAGATAGACCTGAAGGTCTCTGAGCCGGAGAACTGGCGTATCTGTAGCCACTGTAACTACAGCGAAAATATCGACCAGACGGGCGACCAGCATAAATATTGCCCGAAATGTGGCACACCGGGGTGGGCCGACGCCGGACAAAAAACCACGCTGCTGAAACTTCGCCAGGTGTATGCCCGCGCCAGCGCACGTGATAGCCAGATCAGCGACGAGAGCGACAGCCGTGAACCTGCTTTCTTCCAGCGTCAGCTATTGGTTAGTTTCGAAAAAGAGGATGTATCGGCGGCATACGCGATTGAGGAAGGCGAAGTTCCGTTTGGTTTTGAATTTTTAAGCAAAGTCACCCTGCGGGATATCAACTTCGGCAAAATGGCGGATGATGCCAATGAGTTGATGATTGCCGGAGAAGCGAAGAAGCGAACCGGGTTTAAAGTTTGCCTCGGGTGCGGCATGGTGCAGCGTCCTCGCGATCATGAACCACGTCATGATTTGAGCTGCAAATATCGCACGGAACCGGAAAAGGCGAAGTTCGAAGATTATCTCTATCTCTATCGCCAGCTGGAGTCAGAAGCGTTGCGAATTCTGCTCCCGGTAAGCAGTTACAGTAATGACCGTGTCGTGGAGGCTTCTCTTGGGGCGGCGATCCAGCTCGGCCTTAAGCATTACTTCAAGGGGAATGTCGATCACCTGAAAGGCGTTGTGTACCGCGAGCCGGAAAATGAAGGCGAATCCTGGCGGCAGTATCTGGTGATTTACGACACCGTCCCGGGGGGAACTGGTTCTCTTAAAGAGCTGATGCGCACTCCCGACAATTTGCTGAAATTACTTGAACTGGCCTATCAGGCAATAGTGGAATGCAGTTGCAACAATGATACGCATAAAGATGGTTGTTATCGTTGCGTTTACGCTTACCGTGACCGTGGGCGCATGAAGTATGTCTCCCGCGATCAGGCGCGTCTCTTGCTGGCGAAAATTTTGCAGGCAAGAGATTCGATACGGGTAATTGATTCCATCAAAACATTTCCCTCGAAGCCATGATGGGCAGTGAGCTGGAAAACGGTTTATTAGCTGCCTGCAAGAAAATAAAACCTGATTGTCAGTCGCAGTTACGCGCATCAGGGCGCTGGGTGGATTATTAACACCCGCAGCGAACCGATGATGAGCTGGCATCTTAAAGCTCAGGTGGATTTAGGCGCTAAAGAGGCGGTGGGGATCCCTTGTCGCCCGGATTACGTGCTATATCCGCTTATGCAGTCAGATGTCCATTAACCGGTAGCTATTTTCCTTGATGGCTTTGCGTTTCACAAAAATAGCGTCGCAGAGGATGTGCAAAAACGCCAGGCGATTCGGGATAGCGGTAATTTCTGGGTGTGGACAGTCACGTGGGCCGATCTCAAAGAGCCTGGGCTTAAACATGTTCAGGATGTCCTGGGGCTTGGGCATAACCCGGATATGAAACAGCCTAAGTTTTATAACCTGTTTCACGATACCAACTTTGCGGCCCTTGAAGCGTCGTTCCGGGAACGCAACAGTTTTGCACTGCTGCTGGATTATCTCGCCGATCCGGGCGGAAGAACGCAGTTATGGCAGAAAATGGCTGCTGCACATGCCTGGGTGTGGTTGGATGTGAAGAAGTCACAGGACGCGGGAACGAAACAAAAGTATGCCTATGAAATGCAGGAAAACGCGCCAGCCTGGCGGCTAGCAGAGCTTTTGCCAGACGAACCGTTTGTCTTTGGTGGTTTACTTGATAGCTGTAACTCATCGCAGCAATTTATTGAGTTGGCTTCGGTGTTGCCACAACAAGCCATTAAACCGACGACCAGTGTCGCACAAATGCGCAGCTGGCTGCGTTTGCATATCTGTTTTGACGATCGCTATACGCAGGATGACGGTTATGAAGCGGGACTCAATGGCTTCTGGCGACTGGTAAACCTGTTACAGTTCCTGCCGGATATAACCTTTACCAGCCGTAAAGCCGTGCATTTACCGCAGGAAAGCGTTGACACTAAAGTTTCGGCAACGCCAGAGGCAGTACCAGAGACTGACGAGAGTTGGGCTGAGATTATTGAGTTTGGCTTATTAAGCGCTGAAGAGATCGCGTTGCTTCAGTCTCATTCTCTCTCTGCGCCGACTCTCGCTACGAATTGCAAAATGATGAGGGGGAAATTATTGCGGAAGCCGATCTCGCCTGGCCATCACAAAAATGGGCATTGATTATTGATAATCAAGAATTTATTCCATTATTCACAACCAGGGGTTGGCACGTAGCATTCGGGCCAATTGACGAAAATACATTGCAACATCTGTCCGGAGGTGACAAATGACGGTGCAAACGCCCAAGGTGGCACTTTCTGATGGTTTTCTGGGCGCATTCGCGCGGATCCCAAAAGCACAGCAAAAAAAGGTGCAGGAATTCATTTCAAAATTCCGTCAGGACCCGACCAGTAATGGACTTAACTATGAAAAGATCCACGATGCGCGCAGTAAAAATGTCCATTCGGTGCGAATCGATCAAACTTATCGCGGCATTGTTCTGAAACCTGAACAGGGTGCCCTGTATATGCTGATGTGGGTGGATAAACACGACGAAGCATACGACTGGGCGCGGCGGCATGATTGTTCAATTCACCCGGTTACCGGCGCAATTCAGGTTATTGATATTAGCTATATCAAACCGGCGGCGGAAACGGTGGTTGATAAACCGAAACTCTTCGCAGCTTACAGCGCGGAACAAATTCTGGCCCTGGGTGTGCCGCCTGTCTTTATTGATCAGGTGATGGCGCTTACCGATGAAGCCGGGCTTAATCAACTTGAAAGCATAATGCCAGCAGAAGCCTGGGAACCCCTGCATTGGCTGGCAGAAGGGCTGGATTACCAGGAAGTGCTGGAAGAGTTTAACGATCATCGTGACGAGCCTGTTGATACCAACGACTTTATGGAGGCGATTGAACGAAGTAAACGTCGCTTCCATGTCGTTGAAAATGAACAGGAGCTGTTGCAGATGCTTAATGCGCCTTTAGAAAAATGGCGTGTATTTCTGCATCCGAGCCAGCGAAAACTGGTGGAGTCACCCGCTAATGGTCCGGTACGAGTACTGGGCGGTGCAGGTACAGGGAAAACGGTTGTTGCGATGCACCGTGCGCGGTGGTTATCTCAGCGTCTGGCAGATAAACCCGGTAAGAAGGTACTTTCACGACCTTTACGCGTAACCTGGCGGCAGATATTCGCGCTAATCTCCCAGCGGTTGTGTACGCGAGAAGAGATGGCGCGTATTGACGTCGTTAACATTGATGCCTGGATGAGCGACAAACTAAACGCCACGGTTATGATTTCCGCGTGGTATACGACAGCATGAAGGGCGGACGTAAATGCTGGAACTATGCCTTGCAGCAGGCACCTGCCGAACTGGGGCTACCTGACAATTTCTATGCTGAAGAGTGGCAACGCGTTGTCCAGCCAAATGCGGTTTACACCCGGGAGGAATACCTCAAAGTCAGCCGGGTTGGACGTGGTACAGCGTTATCCCGTATTCAACGGGCGAAAATCTGGCCAGTTTTCGAAGAATTCAGAGCACAAATGGCGCGTGCCAAACTGCGCGAAATGGGCGATGCCATGCATGAGGCTATTGTTCTGTTTAAAGAAAAGCAGGTCCAACTACCTTATAGCAGTATTGTCGTCGATGAAGCTCAAGATATCGGTGCCCCGGCATTTACTCTTATTCGCAGCCTGGTTCCCGAGTCGCCCAACGATCTGTTTATTGTCGGGGATGGGCATCAGCGTATTTATCGCAATAAGGTCGTTCTTGGTCAGTGTGGTATTAACGTCCGTGGTCGTCGCAGTAAAAAATTGAAGATTAACTATCGGACCACAGAAGAGACGCGTCAATTTGCTGTTGGGCTGTTAACTGGTGTGAAGGTTGATAACCTCGATGGCGAAGCGGATACCAGTAATGATTATTTGTCATTACTGCACGGGGAAAAGCCCATGATTACGCATGCGGCAGATTTCAAAGAAGAGGCTGCAACGCTCGTCAAGCAAATTCAGGCATTGCTGGCGAATCAGGTTCGTTCTCAGGATATCTGCATTACTGCGCGTACTAAACATGCTTGTGACCGCTACGCATCAGCACTGAATGACGCCGGAATTGAGACATTTAATTTAGGCAATGATAGCGGTGACAGCGATGCACGCCCAGGCGTGCGAGTTGCAACGATGCACCGTATTAAAGGGCTTGAGTTCCAGTATGTGTTCCTGGTGGGGATTAACGAAGGCGTTGTGCCGGAAATAAAAGCATTAGCATCCGATGATCCCGTTGAACAGCGTGATGCATTATTTAATGAGCGCGCGTTACTGCATGTGGCTGCAACCCGTGCCGTAAAAGGGCTGTTTGTTTCATCATCTGGTATCCCTAGTCCGCTATTAGTGGCTGATTGATAATATGTCCGAAACAGACCAGGAGCCGAAACGCTCTTGGTCTATATAACCGTTCTGGCAACTGGCGATATTTATATTGTTTAGCTCCCAACAGCCAGACAATATCAGCTTAGAAATTATATTCGCTTATGCGGTTAGCATATTGCACAGTACAACCTGTTTTCTCTATATCTAACGTAACATCAGGATGTGGATGATTTTTGGATGGGGTAACACACTGGACAAATATAGCTGGCACGAAAAGGCTGGCATTTTCTGGTGACCAATAGTCTTTGGAACCATGATTATAAAACAAACATCTTAAATTTTAAACGTATGATGCCAGGATTACCAGAATTATAAACGAATGAATGAGTTCTTTTCTGTTTGTCCAGGGGAGGGTATAAATATTGTAATTGTTAATAGTATCGTCAGGACGATAAAATATAATCATGACAAAGGAAATTGAACTAAAATGATTGACCTTTTACAGGTGGTTTGTCAGTGATTTCTTGTTATTAATGATTCATCTCTTATTCATGAACTGAATTATTCGTATGGTTACTGTTACTATTGCGATAAATCGCAATTCCTTTTCTTAATTGCTCGACATTCATTTCGATTTTTGACTTTTCAATGAGCAGGTTTTTTCCGGTAAGAATATATCCAGGAAGTATGCTTATTCCTTTCCAGACTAATTCGCTATTCATCAGTTTGTACGTCGGAGTTGAAGGGATGGCATGTTTACGTGTTTGCTTTTTCGCGATGATGTTAAGGCATTTTCGCGCGATATCGCCGCCAACGAAAATAACTTTTATATTGGCAAAGAGTTCGAGCTCCCATTCTACAATAGGTGACCAGAGAATGATCTCCGCGGGTGTGGCTGTGATCTGTGTTTTAGGTAGTTTCAGTGCGGAGGTCAGGTAGATACCATGGTTGAGTAAGACTTCGCCACTACTTGCCGATAATCCAGCCAGCGCTAACTGTCGGGCGACAGTCGTAAAATAACCAGACTCTGGTGTATAAAAATCTTCTTGCGGTGTTATAGCTACCACCTCATTAATCATAACCATTTTTATGGTCGATGGCATAATTTCATAAGTGGGGAAATACAGTAATATATCTTTAGCCTGTTGAGGGTATTCTGCATAGATTCGGTCATGTAATGATTGACGGATATTCATGATTTATTTTCCGTATAAAATAGTAAGGTGATCACCTGAATAAAGGTAATCTCATATTTTGATGAGTATAGTGATTTTTTATTTCTCTGGTGAGGAATGAAGAAAATATCAATGGTGAGGATCGTCAGAGATTCAGGGAAAGTTAAGGACAGTCAGAAACACAATGCCGTCACTTAAGCGGGGCGGCACTGTATTTCACCGGATAACGGGTTTTTGATACCTTAACAGCCTCGGCCTTGATAGTCGTGGGAACACCGCTTCCAGAGCACCCCGCAGATGCTCCAGCCGTTTCGGTATGGTTCCTGGTGACGCCGTATTTCCCTGCACTATCATTTCTGTCACGATAAACTGGAATGCGAACTTAAAGCTGATTTCTGACGCCGCTTTAGTTGCCTCACGCTGTATCGCTCCGCCGGTAGGCGCGGTCATGGCATTCAGCAGAATGTGATTCCCAGATTCATTAACGCCACCAGACGCATGACCGGTAGGCGCTCTGCCGCTCAGTGGATGTGTTGGCAGAGCCATAATATTCACGCAACTCAGGTTCATAGGTGTCCTGAACTGTGCGCCATCAATGGCAAAAAGTTGCAGGCCGTGCCAGTCATCCTTCAGGTAACGTTCCGCGCCCCATGTCTGTGCGGTCTGGCGGAAGAGCCATTCCACCAGGGCCCCCACGCGCTGGCGCTCCTGGGTGACAGCGCTGCGGGCCAGCAGGCTAATCCCCGCTTCGCCATCCGCGCTCAGGTTAAGACGACAAATGGTCGCATGAGCAGAAAGCGTCAGGAGGTGCTGTATCCACTCGGTGGGAAGGTGCTCTGCAAACAGTTGCGTAGAGGGCGGTGGCATAAGCGGATGGTCTCTGAAAGTGGTATAAGAAAATGGCTCCTTGTTGTGAAAACCATTATAGTGCCGCACGCCGGAGCAGTTAAAAGCGTTGATGGATGCGAATAAATCAAATTAATGAACGCTCACCTTTCGCGCCAAAACCGCAAAATTGCTTTTACAAACCTGTCAGAAATAATCCCCCGACGGGCTGCCGCGCTGAAATGGCTGCTTCGCAGTGCCGTCGTCCAGTTCTCCGGTGACCGGTACGCTGAACCGTAATATCCCGTGCTTAAATCGTCCGGATCTTCATCAGCGCGTTCGTCAGTCCTCTTGCACCTTGTTGCTGGAAGTCGACGAAAATAATATTGGCTAAAACATTATTTTTATAATTGCCATAAATAGCTTCATACGCATGAGGGAAATTTTCTTTCCAGTACCAGGTGGTATCGCCGCAAAACCACGGCGCGTCAGTAATATTATTAAGCTGAGAATGGTATTGTTTTAGATTCCTACGAAAGGCTTCAACCATATGATTAAAGTGTTGAGGGTGTGACGCGTAGTCACTGGTCATTAAGTCAAATTCGCCTTGCATCCAGCATACGCCGAGGAATTTGTTATGCGGATTTTTTGCCAGTGCGGCTCGCGTTCTGCTGACTAAATCCTGGTATAGCGGAGTATCCGTTCCCCAACGACAAGCATCATGGCTTGCTCCGTGCCGTTCTGAATATGTCCCTTCGCTGCCTGCGGTAAAAGCCGATCCGCCACGGCAACACGGAACGATGAGAATCCCTGCATTATCAGGAATGAAGAGCAGTAATTTCCGTGCAATATGCAGTGCCTGGCCAACGGTGCCGTACTGTGTTTGATGATTCGTTGCCAGAGGATGGTGATAACCCTGCATATCCTGAACATCGTGTGGGCAGTGAGTCAGTGGAATAATGTCGTTAAAGTGACATGACGGGCCTCCGGGATGCGTATGCGCAAATCTCGCTAATTGTTTAATTCTGGAATGAGGCGCATCTTCCCTGTCCGGTAATGGCAGTCCTTCGCCATACGCCATGGCATTAGACTGACCAGCAACGGTAAGAACATAGTAATAATCGGGCGATATTATTGCGTTCATATAATTTTCGCGTAATACAAATGACAAATTGATAGCAGGGCCCTTTACCGGGGCCCTGAGGCGTTAGTTTTGTACTGTGACTTTATTATCCTTCACAGAAATTAAAACTGAATCCGTCACCGCTTTGCCGCCTGCAGTTTCACCGCCAATAATTAATAAACTATTATTCCAGGGCAATGATACTCCGTAGCCCGACCTTGCGATAATTCACCCGATTTATCCCAATTTCCCGTTATGCCAAAGATGAATATCAGTGCTATATGATTTTTTCAGGCCTTCATGCGCATAGTTCTTACCGTTCTGGTAATTTTCTCGTGAACCTTTGAATCCGGCCCCTCCGGCAAATATCAGTGAGTCATTGCTCATGCCTGCAAAACCGCCAGCGACGCCATCTGGTGATGAGACGGGAGCAAGCTTATTCCATTTTAAATTATTACCGGTGAAATCAAGTTCAAATACGGCATCCGTTCGCAATCCTGGTTTGGCTTCGCCATTAATAAGCCAGGTTTTATCACCTTTATTCACAACCGCCGCACCAGCCGTCCCGTACCAGGGAGATTCGCCAGCGTAACTCCATTGCTGTGTTGAGGGATCAAAAGACAACAGAAACTTATTGAAGAAATAATCTTCTGCTTTTTTGTCAAAATAGTGGGCGTTGATTTTATCTATAGCGGTTGAATCTTTTCCAGCTTCGTTGAGATCTTCAAAATAGCCATTGAAGATATTCTGGTTAACACCGCCAGTAACATAAGCTTTGCCGTTGTGTACAAAAGTCACATGGCCCGCCATGCCCATCGGCGCGTGCGACATCAATTTAACCCAGCTATTGGTTTTGGGGTTGTATTTGTGTACGTCATTAAATACCTGAGTCAATCCCTCGCTGTTTTTGCCAATGCCGCCAAACACATACAGATTGCCATCAATAAATGCAGAGGTTGCTTGATCTCTCGGTCCACCTGGGAATGCAGCTAACGCTGTCCATTTTTTATCTTTGGCCTGTGTATCTAGCTTGTACCATGCTGTACCTGCGCTACCTAAACCAATGTAGACAGTGTCGTTATCAATTGCTCCGGTACCACTTTTAAATGGCACAGGAGTTTCCGGTAATACAGACGCGTTTGCGGCAAATGAAGCCATCATGATAGCAAGCGCCGTTATTGTTTTATTCATTGTGACTGTCTCCTGTCTACTACAGTTTAAATGATACACCAATGCGATAACTGTTTTCCGATAAATTATCTCTGCCGTTGTAAACACCCTGACGGTCCAGGTAGTCATATTCTATGTATGGCGTAATATCGGGCGTCATATGGTATTGTAGAACAAAGGCATTTTCCGTCGCCCATTTCTTGTGGTTTGCATAGCGATAATCATTCTGTTTGCTGTATAGCGTCGTTTGCCATGCGAAGGTGAAATCACTATTAATATGGTAAGTGACATATCCATCCCAACGATGAACGTTATCACGAGACATATCACCGGATAAGTCTTGTTGTCGGTAAGCTTTCCAGTCGTAACGATAGCGAATGCCAAAATTAAGATCTTTTGTCGCGTCCCAGGACAGTTTTACGTAGGGTCCGTAGCGTGTGCCGTTGCTGCTAAAATGCGTTAACATTCCCGGGCGCACCGTCCATTGATCATCAAGTTTAATCGCGTAATTAACTTCAACCTGAACATCATTGAGTGCGGCATTTTCCTTTTTATTATCATGAATGGTATTCCAGGTATTACTTTCCATACTTGCCCACCATCCATTTTCCATCCCTCACTGACTTTGAGTCGAGTCTCATAGGCGTGGCTTCCACTACGATATCCACCACGTACGTCCAGTGTCGCAGCCTGAGAAATTAGTGGTGACGAAAAGCACAGTAATAATACGCCAGAAAGTATTTTAGCCTTTTTCATAATTTTCACTCATTTGTAGGATACAGAAAGCAATACAAAGCCCGCATAAACAATTAGCATTTATGTTGTGTAATATTTTTTGCCAGGCTTATAGTGTCTTTGGCAACGGGTAGCTTATTTTATATTTTTGTATAAGGTCTCCTGTGAAA
>ENA-OQDE01001122-OQDE01001122.1-human-gut-metagenome-genome-assembly--contig:-NODE-1122-length-11328-cov-3.009999_pt1 | contig 11328 bp, 12 predicted proteins | sample MGYA00242768_ERZ504595 | MGnify/ENA primary metagenome ERZ504595 (study PRJEB26092, sample SAMD00036307) | human gut metagenome | host: Homo sapiens | study: EMG produced TPA metagenomics assembly of...
CTGTATTTCAAATGATTGATGAATGACAGTTTAGTCTGGACAGGACCCGGAAAACCAACTTTGCACGGATGACTTCGCCGGACATTGGGCTCATAATGCCAATCTTTCCGTGAAAGCGATCATGGGAGTGGCCGGATACAGTGAAATGGCTCGGATGCTCGGATTGAATGATGTAGCTGAAAAATATGCTGTTATAGCTAAGAAAATGGCAGTGAAATGGGAAAAATGGCGAATGAGGGTGATCATTACCGTTTGGCTTTTGACAGAAAGAACACTTGGAGTCAAAAATATAACATGGTTTGGGATAAGTTATGGAACCTGAATTTATTTCCTAACAATGTAATCGGAAAAGAAATAAACTATTACTTGACAAAGCAGAATCCTTACGGGCTTCCTCTGGACTCTCGTAAAGAATACACAAAATCCGACTGGATCATGTGGACGGCGGCTATGTCATCAGATCGAGTAACTTTTGAAAAACTCTCTGATCCTATCTACAAATATATCAATGAAACAGTATCTCGTGTACCTATCAGTGACTGGCACCACACAGACAGTGGCAAATGGGTGGGCTTCAGAGCCCGTTCGGTGATCGGAGGATACTGGATGAAGGTATTAATGGATAAAGTTCAAAACAATCAATAATTTAAATCTAGTGTATTATGAAATGTAAAACTATGAAACATGGGAACATAGGGCTACAATGCATGATGTTGGCATTCATCTTTGCAGTTTGTTTTAGCAGTTGCAACGACGACAAAGACGCAACATCAGCGCCTTATGATCCGAATCAGCCGGTAGAGGTGACGGATTTCACGCTTAAATCAGGAGGTGGAAAGAAGAAAATGATCATCTATGGTAGCAACTTTGGAATAGATCGTTCCATTATTTCTGTTAAGATAGGTGGAAAAGAAGCTATAGTTGTTAGTGCTAAAGGTTCCAGTATTTACTGTTCTACACCGGAAAGCTGCTTTGAAGGAACTATAGAAATAAAGGTAGGGGAACAAACTGTGGTAGCATCTGAAAAATATCAGTACGAGCCACAAATGGTAGTGACAGATTTATGTGGTGATGTAGATGAATTGGGCAATGGAAATGTTGTAGAGACTGGTCCGTTCGACAATTGTGGGAAGATAGCTTATCCTTTTTGGTTTTCTTTTGATCCTCAACATCCTCATATTCTTTATTTGTCTCAAACTGTTACTGATAATGAAAAAAATAGACCTTTACGGGTGTTGGATTTGGAAAAGAAAATGATCTATTCCAAGGCTTTGACTAATATTGATCGTGCTACTACTATTACATGGACTAATGATGGTGACATGATACTAGCTGTTCCCCAGAATGGTGGTGCAGAGAATAGAAACAACATTATTTTAAAGCGTGGAAGTAGTACGGACGGACAGGATTTCAAAGAGTCCAGTTGGGTCGCTTTGGCACGTGGTAATGCTTGCAATGGATCTATGATTCTTCCACAAACGGGAGAGCTCTACTTTAATCATCGTGCAACAGGCAATGTATACAGATATAATTTTGAAGAAAACGGCTATAATAACAATCCAAAAGTTCCTGGCGGAGCAGGGTTGGAAGAACTTCTGGCATTTAGTGTACCTAATCAGACGGTTGACTTTAGTATGGTTCCTCATCCAACAGGTAAATATATTTATATCATCATGCATGAATCGCATTATATACTTCGTTCCAATTATGATGAGGAAACTAAAAAGCTGGTGACTCCGTACATTGTATGCGGACAATCCGGTCAGGCTGATTATAAGGATCTTGTAGGTATCAATGCACGTATCAATAAGCCTGGTCAGGGTGTTTTCGTACTGAATGAGGAGTATAAGGCAGCTAATAAAGATGACTGGTATGACTTTTATTTTACAGATACAGAAAATCATTGTATTCGAGTATTGACTCCGGATGGAGTGGTTTCTACGTTTGCCGGGCGTGGTTCTGCCTCTGCAAGTAGCTATAAATGGGGTAAGCAAAATGGAGAAGTACGTGAAAGAGCTCGTTTTAATAAGCCGGTAGCTTTGGCTTACGATGAAGCAACAAAGACTTTCTATGTAGGTGATTCGGGAAATTTTAAAATTCGGAAAATTGCAAAAGAACAAGCGTCTGAGATTTAGGTGAAGAAGATTCTAATGACAATCAGAGCGAAGAAAATCAATAAAAAGAAGAACACATGAGAATAAAAGAAATTATCACGATTTGTCTGTTATTTGTCTCTGTTTCCCTTCTTGCTCAAGAGAAGACAATTGAGGTGACAGGAGTCGTGACGGACACGAATAAAGAACCATTGGTCGGTGTCAATGTGACGGTGAAGGATAAACCGGGTTTAGGAGCGATAACAGATATCAACGGACGTTACAAAATAAAAATAGAGGAATTTTCTCGTTTGGTATTCTCGTATATTGGTTTCGATACGCAAGAGATATTGGTGAAACGCCAGAATGTGGTGAATATATCAATGAAAGAATCGGATGCCAGGGAAATAGATGAAGTTGTAATTACCGGAACAGGTGCGCAGAAGAAATTGACAGTGACTGGTGCGGTGACGAATGTAGATGTAGAGGCATTGAAATCAAATCCTTCGGCAAATCTTTCTAATGCATTGGCAGGAAATGTGCCGGGTGTTCTTGCTATGCAGACTTCCGGACAACCGGGTGTGAATACTTCTGAATTCTGGATTCGGGGTATATCCACTTTTGGTGCCAATAGCTCTGCATTAGTGTTGGTTGACGGTTTTGAACGTGATTTGGATGAAATCAATATCGAAGATATCGAGTCCTTTACTGTATTGAAAGATGCTTCTACGACGGCGATTTACGGTTCTCGTGGTGCAAACGGTGTAGTATTGATTACTACTAAACATGGTAAAGAAGGTAAGATTAAAATCAATGCCAAAGTGGAGACTTCTTATAATGCGCGTACCATTACACCGGAATTTGCAGATGGCTATAGCTATGCTATGTTAATGAATGAAGCACGTATAACTCGTAACCAAGAGAGAATTTATCAGAACGATGAAATGGAAATTCTGCGATTGGGACTTGATCAGGATTTGTATCCGAATGTAGACTGGATGGATGTACTGTTAAAAGATGGAGCCATGACTTATCGTGCCAATCTGAATATGAGTGGTGGAGGTAGCACGGCACGTTACTTTGTATCGCTTAGTTACGTGAATGAAGAAGGTATGTACAAAACAGACGATGCCATGCGTAAGGATTACAATACTAATCCTAGTAGTCAACGTTGGAATTACCGTTTAAATACGGATATCGATGTTACGAAGACTACTCTTGTAAAAGTGGGGGTATCCGGTTCATTAAAGAAACGTAACGCACCGGGACAGGGCTCTAACGTATGGACTTCATTGATGGGGCAGAACCCAATCAGTATTCCTGTGATGTATTCTAACGGTTATATCCCTGCACATGGGACAGAAGATAATCGCAAGAATCCTTGGGTACTTGCCACACAGACTGGTTATAAAGAAATCTGGAATAATAAAATTCAAACAAATATTTCTTTGGAGCAAAAGTTGGACTTCATTACCAAAGGTTTGCGTTTTGAAGGGCGTTTCGGATTCGATACGAACAATCAGAGTGAAATAAACCGGATAAGAATGCCGGAGACATGGCGTGCTCAAAGAGAACGCGATGATGACGGAAACTTGATCTTTAAGCAACAAAGCCCCGAATCACCGATGGAACAATCCAGTGCCTCCAGTGGAGAGCGCCGTGAATTTCTGGAAGCGTTTTTACAGTACAATCGTGCATTCCACGCACATCATTTGAGTGGGACATTGAAATATAGTCAGGATGCTTATCGGACCACGGTTGATATTGGAACGGATGTAAAGAATGGCATTGCCAAACGCCACATGGGATTGGCCGGTCGTGTAAGTTATAACTGGAACTATCGCTATTTTGCTGATTTCAACTTTGGTTATAACGGTTCGGAAAATTTTGCAGATGGACATCGTTTTGGCTTTTTCCCCGCTTTTTCTCTCGCTTGGAACATAGCAGAAGAAAAGTTCATTAAGAAACATTTGAAATGGATGAATATGTTCAAGATCCGTTATTCTTATGGTAAGGTTGGTAGTGACAAACTTAAAATAGGTGATACGGAATATCGTTTCCCCTATTTGTACACGATCAAAGATGATGGAAGTGGCTGGACTTGGAGTGATTACGGCTCTTCGGACAATGTATATACGGGAATGTACTATTCGCAGCTGGCCTCTAACAATGTTACCTGGGAAATTGCAACCAAGCACGATGCGGGTGTGGATTTATCCTTATTCAATGATAAGTTTACGGCTACTGTGGATTACTTCCATGAACAGCGTGATGGTATTTATATGGAACGTAAATATCTACCGGGTATTGTGGGTGTAACTGGTAATCCGAAAGCAAATGTGGGAAGTGTCCGCTCGGAAGGTTTCGACGGTAACTTTGCTTACAAACAGAAGATAGGTAAGTCAATCTGACTGTTCGTGGTAATTTTACTTACAGCAAAAATGAGATCCTGGAGAAAGATGAAATGAACGCAGTTTATCCTTATCAGAAAGAGGCTGGTTACAGGGTTAATCAGGCGAAGGGATTAATAGCTTTGGGATTGTTTAAAGATTACGATGATATACGCAATAGTCCGCAGCAAACTAATTGGGGAAAGGTGCAACCGGGTGACATCAAATATAAAGATGTCAATGGAGACGGAATTATTAATGGCAGTGATGAAGTAGCTATTGGTGCGACAACGAAACCTAACCTGATTTATGGTTTTGGTATCTCTGCACAATGGAAAGGGTTCGATTTCAATGCACACTTCCAGGGGGCAGGCAAGTCTTCGTTCTTCATTAATGGCCCTACTGTATATGCCTTTAGTGGTAGCCAGTGGGGAAATGTCCTGACAAATTTGGTGAAAGACCGCTATATCGATGCGGAGACAGCTGCTACATTGGGTATTCCCGCCAATGAGAATCCTAATGCTTCGTATCCTAGGCTTAGTTATGGAGGTAACGATAATAACTATAGAGCTTCTACCTATTGGCTTAGAGATGGTTCTTATTTACGTTTGAAAACATTGGAAATAGGTTATACATTGCCGAAAGCGATTGTGAACAAGATGCGGTTTAACAAGATACGTGTATTTTTCATTGGCACCAACCTCTTGACATTTGCCAAATTTAAAGAATGGGACCCGGAAATGGGAAGCACTAACGGAGAGAAATATCCGCTTGCTAAGACATTTACATTGGATTAACTGTGAATATCTAATAAAATGCATGAAAAATGAAAAAGATATATAAACTGTATATTGGTATTATATTGAGTGTGATTGCCGTCGCTTGTTCGGATAAACTCGATTCAGACAAATATTTTAAAGACCGTCGTTCTTTGGAGGATGTTTTCACCGACAAGGAAAATACGGAAGAATGGTTAGCGAATGCCTATTCCTATTTAGGTGGATACAATCTGGAAGTGTCTAACATGCTTAATACAATTACTAATTTTGCCGATGACATCTACTTCGGCGGTAATAGTCTCGATGCATACAAGACGTTTAAGACTGGTACTTATGATGAGGGTTATCGGCATTCGTGGGATGATAGTTATAAAGGAATTCGTCAGGCATCTATCTTCATTCAGAATATTGATATGAACACGAAGTATACAGAAGAAGAGAGAGCTGATATGAAAGCGCAGGCACGTTTTGTTCGTGCTTATTATTATTGGCTATTATTACGTAAATATGGTCCCGTACCGTTGTTACCGGATGAAGGACTTGATTATACTGCCGATTATGATGATCTGGCCATTCAGCGTAGTTCGTATGATGAATGTGTGGAATATATCGAATCGGAGATGCGTCTGGCCGCTAAAGATCTGCCTTTGACCCGGGCTATTAATCAGGTAGCACGTCCTACGCGAGGAGCAGCGTTGGCGGCTCGTGCCAGAGCGTTGTTGTATGCGGCAAGTCCTATTAATAATCCTCGTCCGGGAGATCCGGATAAATTTTCGGATTTGGTCGATTATGACGGAAATTGCCTGATGTCTCAAGAATATAATGAATATAAGTGGGCAAGAGCAGCGGCTGCAGCAAGAGATGTGATGGAACTCCCCGGAGAAAATAATGGTCATCGTTATGAACTTTACCATAAAAAGCGACTACCATGCTGAACCCGGATATCCTGCTACCATCACTCCTTATCAGGATGGTGATTTTCGGCAAAGACATGGAACGAAGGCGGTTATAGTGATATAGATCCTTATGAATCTTACCGGGCAGTTTTCAACGGTTCGTTAGCGATGTACCAGAACCCGGAATTGATTTTTAGTCGCGGGCGTAACCAGGGGGCCAACAGTATTGCTGAAATGGTGAAACTCCAAATGCCGAAAACATTGGGCGGAGGAAGTAATGCTTATGGTATGACACTAAAGATGTGTGATGCTTACTATATGGCAAACGGAGATGAATTCAGCAGAGAACATTTTAAGGAAGAATATCCCTCCGGTACACGTTTTGTTACCAAAGCGGAGGTGGAGGCAGGCAAATATCCTCAATTGAAAGAAGGAGTATATAAGGAATATGCGGATAGAGAACCACGCTTCTATGCTTCCGTTTCTTTCAATGGTTGTGTGTGGGCTTTACTGAAAAATGCAGAAACAACTGACTATAAGAATGACGTTGAGAAACAAGTCAACTATTATTATGGCATCAATAGCGACGGTTTCTCCGGTACTGGTGTCTATTTGCGATCCGGCATCGGTATCATGAAGTATGTACATCCGGATGACACGAATCGTAAAGAGATCAAAGCGAAAGCGGAACCTGCTATTCGATTTGCCGAAATCCTATTGATTTATGCAGAAGCCTTGAATGAGTTGGAAGATGGAGCTCATACGACATTCCGTCGTGGGATGGAACTACCAGTTATTCCGTTAAACGTGATATTGATGAAATGAAAAAAGGCATCAGGCAAATACGTCGTCGTGCGGGTGTTCCTGATTATGCAATGCCGGAATATCAAGATCGGGAGGTATTCCGTAAGAAGCTGAAACATGAACGCATGATTGAGTTGATGGCCGAAGGACAGCGTTATTTCGATTTGCGCAGATGGAAAGATGCAGAGGTAGAAGAATCCAAGAAAAATTACGGATGTAATTTCTACATGTCCGATTCTAAGGAGCAGAGAGAGCAATTCTACACTCCGATTGAAATTGCGGACTTGCCCACTGCCTTCTCACGTAAACTCTATTTCTGGCCTATTAGCCACGATGAGTTGAAACGTAATAAGCGGTTGACACAGAATCCGGGATGGACGTACAATGATTAATCTCCTAATAAGAATATGATATGAAGAATATATATATTTACTTAAGTTTATTGGCTGCCATTGTCTTGGGAGCCGCTTGTAATAATGAATGGGAAGATGAGCAGTATGAACAATACGTATCTTTCAAAGCTCCTATAGCTGCAGGAGGCGATGGTGTGACTACCATTTATGTCAGATATAAGGACAATGGAAAAGTGACCTATCAGTTACCTGTCATTGTCAGTGGATCTACGGTGAATACACAGGACAGAGATATTCATATAGCAGTGGATGCAGATACGCTAAGAACGTTGAACATCGAGCGTTTTAGTCTTTATCGTCCGGAGTTGTGGTATACTGAAATGGAGGAAGACAAATATGAATTTCCCGAAACGGTACATATCCCTGTCGGTTCGTGTGTAGAGCAATTGAACATCGATTTCAATTTACAAGGCATTGATATGTTGGAAAAATGGGTTTTGCCTTTAAGTATTGTTGATGATGCATCATCTAACTATCAAAGTCATCCGCGCAAGAATTATGCAAAAGCTTTATTGAGAGTGGTTCCTTTTAACGATTATTCCGGTTCGTACACGGCTTCTTCCATGAAAGTGTACACCTATATAAATGGCAAGCCTGACAACAACGCGAGAACGACGAACAAGCGTACAGGATATGTGATAGATAATAACTCTGTATTCTTTTATGCCGGTTTGATTAATGAAGATATGGATAAGGATATACGTAAAAAATACAAATCAATGTGCACTTTAAAGAAGATGGAACATTGGATATGGTGCCGGATGATCCGACTAATGAGATGGAGTTCCAATTGATAGGAACACCTATTTATAGCAGTACATCGATTATGGACGCTACCCGTCCTTACTTGGAACGTCGTTATGTTCAAATTATGTTTGAATACGATTTTCAAGATTTTACCTATGGTGGAAGTGGTACGGAAGTTATTCCTATCAAGTATAGAGTAGAAGGAAGCATGACGCTTCAACGGAACATCAATACGCAGATCCGGATGAAGATCAACAGATTGAATGGTAATCTTATAAATGAGTAGAGGTAGGGAAGATATTAGGAATAGTGTCTTCCCTATTTTGTTTATATATGGGGTTAGATTAGCTGTTCCTCATCTCTGTTTACCTGTTTTTTTCCTTTATTGATTTGTATTTTTCCCTTTCTCTTAAAAAACTTCTCTACTTTTGCTACATAAGTCAGTCACACGAAACCGACAAAAAGCACAGTTAATTAAATCAGAATAATTATGAACATCAAAAAACATTTGCCTTGGTTGGGAGCTTTATTACCCGTGGCCAGTATGCAGGCAGAGACAAAACCCAATGTGGTCGTCATCTATGTAGATGATATGGGAATCGGAGATATCGGTTGTTATGGAGGTAAGTTTGTTCCTACTCCGAATATTGATAAGATAGCGCAGGACGGATTGTTATTCAATCAGTATTATTCATCCGCACCGGTCAGCTCACCTTCACGTTGTGGATTGACAACAGGCAAATTCCCGATTGAAGTAGGAATTAATACTTTTTTAAATAATAAAGCCAGCAACAAGAAGTGTGAACAGCGTAACTTTTTGAGTGACAAGAATCCTTCCATGGCACGTGCTTTCCAAAATGCAGGTTACGCTACTGGACATATAGGTAAATGGCACATGGGAGGCGGACGCGACGTACACAATGCACCTTCTATTAAAAATTACGGTTTTGACGAATATATATCAACGTATGAAAGTCCGGACCCGGAACCGGCAATTACTGCTACGAACTGGATATGGTCGGCCAAAGACAGCGTAAAACGCTGGAGACGTACCGAGTACTTTGTAAACAAGAGCATCGACTTTGTCAAACGTCATAAAGACCAGCCTTTCTTCTTGAATCTCTGGCCGGATGATATGCATACCCCTTGGGTACCGGAATTTAAGCAAAAGGATAACAAAAGCTGGAACACAGAAGAAGCCTTCATCCCTGTTCTTGCTGAAATGGACAAACAGATCGGACGTTTTATCAAAGCATTGGATGAGTTGGGATTGTCGGAAAATACAATCGTGATTTTCACTAGTGATAATGGACCGGCGCCCAGTTTCCAATCCGCTCGTGCTGCTATTTAAGAGGAACGAAGAACAGCCTTTATGAAGGTGGAATTCGTATGCCGTTCCTTATAAAATACCCCAAGAAAATAAAGGCTGGACAAGTGAATAATGAAAGCGTACTGTGTGCAGTCGATTTATATCCCTCTTTATGTGCGATAGCTGGAATTGAAACAGAGAAAGGTTATCAGGGAGACGGACAAAATTATGATAAAGTTCTTCTGGGTAAATCGAAAGCTAAACGTAAAACAGACCTGATGTGGGATTTCGGTAGAAACCAATTCTTTAAGAAACCGGGAAATGCAAATGACAGAAGTCCTCATCTGGCTATACGCAGTGGCAACTGGAAACTATTGATAAATAGTGATGGAAGCGATGCACAGCTGTACGATATTGAAAAAGACAAATTCGAGAAAAACGATGTGGCGCAGTCGCATCCGCAAGTCGTAGCTAAGTTGAGCAAAAAAGTATGTAAATGGTTTGCGGAAAACAAAGACAAAGGAAAAGAGTAATACAGTGAAAAACAAATTATAAACTAATATTAAACTTATGAATTCTAAATTATTACTATTACCGACCGCCTTGATGGTTGCAGGCCATTCTGCAGCAGAGGCGAAAGGCAAGAAATCGGACAAACGGCCTAATATCTTGGTAATTCTTGCAGATGACCTTGGCTATTCCGATCTGGGATGCTATGGTAGCGAGATTCATACTCCTAATTTGGACAAACTGGCACAAGAAGGAGTACGATTCAATCATTTCTATAATGCAAGCCGTAGTTGCCCGACTCGTGCTTCCCTATTGACAGGACTTTACCAACATCAGGCCGGAATCGGACGAATGACCTTTGATGCTCACTTGCCGGGCTATCGCGGAACACTCTCACGCAATGCCGTTACCATTGCCGAGGTGTTGAAAGAAGCAGGATATACCACCAGTATGGTTGGGAAATGGCATGTTGCAGAGACTCCACTCCGTAAAGACCAACGCGAATGGTTGGCACACCGTGTCTTCCATGATACATTCTCTGATTTATGTCATTATCCCGTCAATCGTGGGTTTGATTCTCACTATGGAGTGATTTATGGAGTGGTGGATTACTTTGATCCGTTCAGTTTAGTAGAAGGTGAAGTGCCTATAAAGGAAGTACCTAAAGGATATTATATAACCCAAGCCCTTTCAGATCGTGCCGTACAGGAGGTAGAAGAATATGCAAAGATGATAAACCATTCTTTATGTACTTGGCTTATACAGCACCGCATTGGCCGCTGCATGCACTTCCTGAAGATATTGAGAAATATAAGGATACTTATAAAGTAGGTTGGGAAGCTATCCGTAATGCCCGTTATGAACGTCAAAAGCAGTTGGGTGTTTTCCCGGGAATGGATAACTTTTTGTCCGAACGTCAGTTTCATGACAAATGGGAAGATAATCCACATGCAGAATGGGATGCCCGTGCGATGGCCGTTCACGCTGCAATGATCGACCGTGTAGATCAGGGTATCGGACAAATTATCGAGGCTTTGAAAAAGACCGGACAGCTTGATAATACATTGATTCTTTTCTTGTCTGATAATGGTTGCAGTAACGAAGACTGCCAGAACATGTCTGGTGGAGAGAACGACCGTCCGGATATGACTCGTGATGGAAAGAAAATCATTTACCCGCGTAATAAACAGGTATTGCCTGGACCACAGACTACATACGCTTCATTGGGAGCCCGTTGGTCTAATGTAGCGAATACTCCATTCCGCTTTTGGAAAGCTAAATCTTATGAAGGAGGTATCTGTACTCCGATGATTGCTCATTGGCCGAAAGGAATTAAAAAGAACGTGGGTGGCATGACATCTGAAATAGGGCATGTAATGGACATCAT
>ENA-OQDE01001123-OQDE01001123.1-human-gut-metagenome-genome-assembly--contig:-NODE-1123-length-11326-cov-1.307617_pt1 | contig 11326 bp, 17 predicted proteins | sample MGYA00242768_ERZ504595 | MGnify/ENA primary metagenome ERZ504595 (study PRJEB26092, sample SAMD00036307) | human gut metagenome | host: Homo sapiens | study: EMG produced TPA metagenomics assembly of...
CCATCGCGGCGGTCGGGGCGTTGTTGATTGCCCTGCTGGTGATTGTGGCGCTGTGGCCTGGGCCGAAATGGCAGCGTATGTGCGCCCGTCTGCCGTGGCTGCTCGCCATTCCCCATGTGCTTTTGCCACCAGCACCCTTCTGCTCTTTGCTGACGGAGGGCTGCTTTATGACTATTTCCCATATTTCACTCCGCCAATGGATAAATTGGGTATTGGGCTGGGCCTCACCCTGGCGGTGAAAGAAAGCGCATTTCTGCTGTGGATCTTAGCGGCAGTATTGAGCGAAAACGGCTATTGCAGCAGGTCATTGTGCTGGATTCGCTGGGCTACAGCCGCTGGCAATGCCTGAACTGGCTGCTGTTGCCCTCCGTCGCGTCTGCATTAGCAATGGCGATGCTGGCGATTGTTGCCTGGTCGCTGTCGGTCGTGGATGTGGCGATTATTCTTGGGCCAGGTAATCCACCGACGCTGGCAGTAATTAGCTGGCAGTGGTTAACTCAGGCGACGCCGATCAACAAACGAAAGGCGCACTCGCCAGCCTGCTGCTGATGCTGTTACTCGCCGCCTACGTTTTGCTGGGCTATCTGCTATGGCGTGGCTGGCGGCGTACTATTCCCCGCGTAGATGCGTTCGTAAGCTGCCACGCTTTATTGCCAGGGATTACGCTGGCGATTTTTTACCCTTAACCGGTGTGCTGTGTGTGGTTCTGCTGGCGATCCTCGCGGATCAGTCGACGATCAATAGTGAAGCGCTCATCAACAGCCTGACAATGGGGCTGGCGGCGACATTCATCGCTTTGCTCCTGTTACTGCTGTGGCTGGAATGGGGGCCACAACGTCGCCAGTTGTGGTTATGGTTGCCCATTTTATTACCCGCTCTGCCGCTGGTGGCGGGCCAGTACACGCTGGCGCTATGGCTGAACCTGGATGGGAGCTGGACAGCGGTGGTCTGGGGGCATCTGCTGTGGGTAATACCGTGGATGCTGTTTATCCTGCAACCCGCCTGGCAGCGCATTGATTCACGGTTAATTTTGATTGCGCAAACACTGGGCTGGTCGCGGGCCAAAATCTTCTTTTACGTGAAATGCCCACTCATGCTACGCCCTGCGCTGATTGTCTTCGCGGTGGGATTTTCAGTCAGTATTGCACAGTATATGCCGACGCTGTGGCTGGGCGCGGGGCGTTTTCCGACGCTCACCACTGAAGCGGTGGCATTAAGCAGCGGCGGCAGCAACGGTATTCTCGCCGCCCAGGCTTTATGGCAACTACTGTTGCCGCTTATTATTTTGCCCTGACCGCGTTAGTCGCAAAATGGGTAGGTTATGTCAGACAAGGACTCCGCTAATGCTCTGCGTGAAAAATGTTTCGCTACGTTTACCAGAAAGCCGCTTGCTGACAAACGTTAACTTTACGGTAGATAAAGGTGACATTGTCACGTTAATGGGACCGTCTGGCTGTGGAAAATCCACTCTGTTTTCATGGATGATTGGTGCGCTGGCCGGACAGTTTTCTTGTACAGGTGAGCTATGGCTCAATGAGCAACGGATTGACATGCTACCCACCGCAGAGCGTCAGATTGGCATTCTTTTCCAGGATGCACTGTTATTTGACCAGTTCAGCGTCGGGCAAATTTACTGCTGGCTCTGCCAGCGGCACTCAAAGGTGTTGCAAGGCGCGATGCGGTAAATGATGCGCTGGAGCGTGCGGGGCTTGGCGGTATGTTCCATCAGGATCCTGCCACTTTGTCTGGCGGCCAGCGAGCGCGCGTTGCTCTGCTTCGCGCTCTTCTCGCTCAGCCAAAAGCGTTGCTACTGGATGAGCCATTCAGCCGTCTTGATGTGGCTCTGCGCGATAATTTTCGCCAGTGGGTGTTCAGCGAAGTTCGCGCCCTGGCGATCCCCGTCGTTCAGGTAACGCACGATCTCCAGGATGTTCCTGCTGATAGTTCTGTTCTGGATATGGCGCAGTGGTCAGAAAATTACAACAAACTGCGATAACGCAAAGTTTTTCTCAATGCGTCAGTTCAGAATGGCGCACTCAAAACTACAATGTCGGGATTTTCGATGAAACGTGTTTCTCAAATGACCGCGCTGGCAATGGCTTTAGGCTGGCTTGCGCTTCTTCGTGGGCCGCTGAACTGGCGAAGCCTCTTACACTTGACCAGCTTCAACAACAAAATGGCAAAGCGATAGATACTCGCCCCAGCGCGTTTTATAACGCTGGCCACAAACCTTAAATGGCCCTTCTGGTCATGAACCTGCCGCCTTAAACCTCTCTGCTAGCTGGCTCGACAAAATGAGCACCGAACAGCTCAACGCGTGGATCAAGCTACATAACCTGAAAGCCGATGCTCCGGTTGCGCTGTACGGTAATGACAAAGATGTCGATGCCGTCAAAACGCGACTGCAAAAAGCAGGTTTTACGCATATCTCCATTTTGAGCGACGCACTAAGCGAACCTTCCCGTCTACAAAAACTGCCGCACTTTGAGCAGCTGGTTTATCCGCAATGGCTGCACGACCTGCAACAAGGTAAAGAGGTTACGGCGAAACCTGCCGGTGACTGGAAAGTCATTGAAGCGGCCTGGGGCGCTCCTAAGCTTTACCTTATCAGCCATATTCCCGGCGCTGACTACATCGATACCAACGAAGTAGAAAGCGAACCTCTGTGGAACAAAGTTTCTGATGAACAACTAAAAGCGATGCTGGCAAAACACGGCATTCGCCATGACACCACGGTCATTCTGTACGGGCGTGACGTATACGCTGCAGCACGTGTGGCGCAGATAATGCTTTATGCCGGCGTGAAAGATGTGCGCCTGCTGGATGGCGGCTGGCAAACCTGGTCCGACGCGGGACTGCCCGTTGAGCGCGGAACGCCACCGAAAGTGAAAGCGGAACCGGATTTCGGCGTGAAGATCCCGGCACAACCGCAACTGATGCTTGATATGGAACAGGCGCGTGGACTGCTGCATCGCCAGGATGCATCGCTGGTGAGCATTCGTTCGTGGCCAGAATTTATCGGTACGACCAGCGGTTACAGCTATATTAAACCAAAAGGTGAAATAGCCGGAGCACGTTGGGGACACGCTGGTAGCGACTCGACGCATATGGAAGATTTCCATAACCCGGATGGCACCATGCGTAGCGCCGATGATATTACCGCTATGTGGAAAGCATGGAATATCAAACCAGATCAGCAAGTTTCATTCTACTGCGGCACCGGCTGGCGCGCGTCCGAAACCTTTATGTACGCACGAGCAATGGGCTGGAATAACGTCTCCGTTTACGACGGCGGCTGGTACGAATGGAGCAGCGATCCAAAAATCCGGTTGCAACGGTGAACGCGGCCCGGACAGCAGCAAATAACATGGCAATTACTGACGCTGGAGCGACTTCAGCGTCAGATACCCACTCCACACCCGCGTAAAGGTCGTCATCCAACACAGCGCACCAAATACCCACGCAAACCACGGAAAACAGGCCGGAAAGAGGCAACTCAGGACAAACAGCAAAATCGTCTCGCTGCCTTCAGTTAACCCGCCCAGATAATAAAACGATTTATGCGCATAACCGGGATTATCAATCTGATGTTTCGCCGCCAGCGCAGCAAAAGCGAGAAAACTGCTGCCCGTGCCGATAAACGCAAACAACAGCCAGCCTCCGGCCAGCGCGTTTTGTTCTGGTGCGGCGAGAATAAAACCAAACGGCACCAGCGCGTAAAAGAGAAAATCGAGAGAAATATCGAGAAAGCCGCCCGCGTCGGTAAGCCCTCTGCGCCGCGCCAGTGCGCCATCCAGACCATCAAGCAGACGATTCAACAAAATGACAACTAGCGCCGTCAGATACCAGCCAGCGCCAGAAACGGCAGTGCCAGCACGCCGATGGCAAATCCCACTAATGTTAAACCATCTGGCGTAATGCCGGGTTTATCCAGCACCTTCACACACTGATGCAACAAAGGTTTAATTCGGGGATGAAGATGGCGGTCTAGCACAGGCACTCCTTAAATATAAAGCCTTTCTGATTGAGCAACAGTGCGGATATTATGGCATTTTTCGCTTATCTACCCGTGTGTAATTTATGAAAATGGTTGAAGTTGTAGCCGCCATCATCGAACGTGATGCAAATTTTACTCGCGCCACGCCCGCGCATAGCATCAGGCGGGATTATGGGAGTTTGCCGGTGGTAAAGTCGAGCTGGATGAAAGCCAGCGGCAGGCGCTGGTGCGTGAGTTACGCGAAGAATTGGGCATCGAAGCAACTGTTGGTGACTATGTTGCCAGCCATCAGCGAGAAGTGTCGGGGCGGATTATCCATCTTCATGCCTGGCACGTACCCGACTTCCACGGGACGTTACAGGCACATGAACATCAGGCGCTGGTCTGGTGCTCATCTGAAGAGGCGCTGCAATATCCGCTGGCCCCTGCTGACATTCCACTATTAGAGGCGTTTATGGCTTTACGCGCCGCCAGACCAGCGGATTAGTGCTAAGGGTTTTGTCATCCCGCTGGCATTGCAGGAGTATTCCTTCGGCTTTAATTACCGCCCCTTCAGAATAATTTTGATCCTGATAAACGCAGCACTGAGTACAGGGCCGCGCTGACTGCCCGCCTGAACTGAACACTTCTGGCGGTACGTTCACCTCCACGTCCGGACGATAATGCGGGTTAGCCAGTGCAATTAATGGAAATGCTAATACTACGGCGAACAATGCTCGACTCACAGGGAACTCCTTAACGTTATTGTCTCTGCTACTAATAACGGTAGCCGGGCGGCATAACTTTAGCGTCTGAGTTATCGCATTTGGTTATGAGATTACTCTCGTTATTAATTTGCTTTCCTGGGTCATTTTTTTCTTGCTTACCGTCACATTCTTGATGGTATAGTCGAAAACTGCAAAAGCACATGACATAAACAACATAAGCACAATCGTATTAATATATAAGGGTTTTATATCTATGGATCAGACATATTCTCTGGAGTCATTCCTCAACCATGTCCAAAAGCGCGACCCGAATCAAACCGAGTTCGCGCAAGCCGTTCGTGAAGTAATGACCACACTCTGGCCTTTTCTTGAACAAAATCCAAATATCGCCAGATGTCATTACTGGAGCGTCTGGTTGAACCGGAGCGCGTGATCCAGTTTCGCGTGGTATGGGTTGACGATCGCAACCAGGTACAGGTCAACCGTGCATGGCGCGTGCAGTTCAGCTCTGCCATCGGCCCGTACAAAGGCGGTATGCGCTTCCATCCGTCAGTTAATCTCTCCATTCTCAAATTTCTCGGCTTCGAACAAACCTTCAAAAATGCCTTGACTACCCTGCCGATGGGCGGTGGTAAAGGCGGTAGCGATTTTGACCCGAAAGGTAAAAGCGAAGGTGAAGTGATGCGTTTTTGCCAGGCGCTGATGACTGAACTGTATCGCCACCTGGGCGCGGATACCGACGTTCCGGCAGGTGATATCGGCGTTGGTGGTCGTGAAGTCGGCTTTATGGCGGGGATGATGAAAAAGCTCTCCAACAATACCGCCTGCGTCTTCACCGGTAAGGGCCTTTCATTTGGCGGCAGTCTTATTCGCCCGGAAGCTACCGGCTACGGTCTGGTTTATTTCACCGAAGCAATGCTAAAACGCCACGGTATGGGTTTTGAAGGCATGCGCGTTTCCGTATCTGGCTCCGGCAACGTCGCCCAATACGCTATCGAAAAAGCGATGGAATTGGTGCTCGTGTGATCACTGCGTCAGACTCCAGTGGCACTGTAGTTGATGAAAGCGGATTCACGAAAGAGAAACTGGCGCGTCTTATCGAAATCAAAGCCAGCCGCGATGGTCGAGTGGCTGATTACGCCAAAGAATTTGGTCTGGTCTATCTCGAAGCCAACAGCCGTGGTCTGTACCAGTTGATATCGCCCTGCCTTGCGCCACCCAGAACGAACTGGATGTTGACGCCGCGCATCAGCTTATCGCCAATGGCGTTAAAGCCGTCGCCGAAGGGGCAAATATGCCGACCACCATTGAAGCGACTGAACTGTTCCAGCAGGCAGGCGTACTGTTTGCACCGGGTAAAGCGGCTAATGCTGGCGGTGTAGCAACATCGGGCCTGGAAATGGCACAAAACGCTGCGCGCCTGGCTGGAAAGCCGAGAAAGTTGACGCACGTTTGCATCACATCATGCTGGATATCCACCATGCCTGTGTTGAGCATGGTGGTGAAGGTGAGCAAACCAACTACGTGCAGGGTGCGAACATTGCCGGTTTTGTGAAGGTTGCCGATGCGATGCTGGCGCAGGGTGTGATTTAATCGTTATTATAATCGTCTGGTTTTCCTTATAACCAGACGATTTTCCCTGAGTTAATTAAATCCTTAGCAGACGTTTGCAATTTGCAGCCGTTTGTTCTGCATCCTGAATATCCTGTTCCGACATTAAGCATCGCAACGCATCTTTTTCAATCCAAGGGTTGTTATTTCCGGCAATTGTTAGCCACATCCATGCTTGTTTATTATCAATTTAGTTGCCTGTCCCTGAGCATACATTGCCGCAGTCTGGTGTTGCGCTTCGGTCGCCCCTAAACGCGCCGCTTTTTCGTACCAGTGCAGCGCATGATTTTCATCTTTTGCGACATTTTTTGTACCGTAGAGATACATTTCGGCTAACAAAATATCGCCTTTATTTTCCCACGCTGCGCTGCACCAGTAAGCCATTGAATAGCCTCAGCATTATTTTCAGGATCATCATTGTTGGTTAAATAATATTTACCCAATTCATACATGGCATCCCCGGAACCATTTTTTGCAGCTCTGGTAAACCAGTACTGCGCTTTTTCCTGGTTTTGTGGAATACTCTCACTTTCACTATACAAGCTGGCAGTATGATATTGTGCGTCTGAATGGTCCTGTTCCGCCGATTGCAAAAACCAACGATGGGCCTGTACCTCATCGCGCTCCACGCCAATCCCTTGTATATACATTTGTCCCAACTCATACTGGGCAAGCTCATGTCCTTGTGTGGCGGCAGATAAATACCACTGTAATGCTTCTTCATAATTTCGTAATGGCTCAACAGCAAAGCGTGAGATACGGGCAAGCTCATATTGCGCAGATGCGTTGCCATTTTTGGCAGCAAGTAAAAACCATTTTCGTGCCTCACTAATATTCTTATCCGTGCCCCTTCCATCGCGATACATGATACCCAGCGCATACTGAGCATCGATAACATTATGCTGCGCGGCGCGGGTAAACCAGTTAAAGGCTAATTTTAGATCCTGTGAAACCTCATCACCTTCGTAATACATTTTGCCAAGAGAATACCAGGCAAGTGAATAGTCTTGCTCTGCAGCATGTAAGCAGGACTGGAATACAGAAGAGGGATAATAAAAAAGACCTTTTAATTTTATGGCGTTTAGTAACTTTTTATATCCACTATGATGTTGCATTGCTAAATTATTGAAGCGTTCTGTTAATTTCCACTTGCGAATCATTTTTTCTTTTCGCCAGGAATATGATAAACGCTCTATTAACAATGCCATATAGTTGTCTGACAGTTCAAATTCAGCAATTTTATTTAATACTGCGATATCAAACCATTTCAGGCTCTCTTCATTATCCTTTAATGATTGATAAATCGTAGCCATTTCCTTCCCGTTTTCCATTTCTTCCAGTGGAGACAAGTTACTGGCAAAGAAAGTGGTAATTTCTTTTTCGATGCGATAATAAAGAAGACAACTTTCGTTAATTTCTGTCTGGATTACGGGTTGACGACTGCCTGCAACTAAATGCCATCTGAACGTTTGTGCAGCAGCGAGAGTTAATAATGGCCGGAATACCCGATGAAGATGCAGTAATAACGCTTCTTCAAAGCTCACTCGTGAGCTGAGATCTTTTTCTCAAGGAAAGATAACGCCTTAGCAAGTTGCATGGGGGCGTGTTCGGGGGTTGCTTCATTCTCCTCACAGAGCATATCCAGCACGGCTTGCCAGGTGAATTCCTCCTCTGATTTAATAGTGACATCAGGAAGTGGATGACCAGAAAAGGTGTTGAGTGCGCGAAATGTCATTACAGGACGAGGATGAACAATACCCCTGGATATATTGATCGGTTGCTCTTCTTCCTCTTCTTGCCACTGATCTTCGTCGTCATAACGTAAGCCTGTTCATAAGCATCGTGCAATTGTTGCCAGGCTTCGGAGAAGTCTTCCGGGCGGTCAATTTTTACCAGTTGCGCATAACGACGCTTAATATCTCGTTCTTCCGCGCCAGGTTGTAAACCTAATATTTCCCAGCAGTTCATTGTAGACGCTCCCATTCCAGAGAGTCTAATGTCGGTTCAACTTTAGCCCGAAAATCAGCTAGTTGATCAGGATCCTGCTTCTCGAGTAGATAACTGAATTGACGAGAGCAATTGCTTATCCAGTCTCGCGTTTCCGCCAGGGTGAGTTGGTAAAGGTTATCAAGACGGGCAATAAAGGCCTGGTTTATCTGTTCATCACGTGGGTGAATTTTTAGCAGGTTTAATTTGGACAACGACTGCTGTATTTGTTCTTCCGTTAATGCCCCTGGATTCTGTTCAATAACCAGACTATTTTTAGCCCCTGTCAGTGGCACACTGATATCGACATCAAGAATACCGTTAATATCGTACGTAAAACGAACATCAATACGAACATCACCGGCCGGTTTTGGCGGGACATTCACTGACAACTCCGCAAGGAAAATATTATCAGCCACCATCCTGCTTTCACCCTGGTAGATTTTAAAATTAACCTCTGTTTGTTGATCATGTGCCGTGTAAAAGGCACGAACGCGACTACAAGGAATACTTCGGTTACGCTCAATAACGGGTGCAAAATAGCCTGATTCGCGGGTATGCCCCAGCGATTTAGAGGTATCAACGCCCAGCGTATAAGGCAAACATCGGTCACTACTACATCTTGTAATTCGCTGTGGCGCGCTTTAAGTGCGGCCTGAATAGCCGCGCCCTGGGCAATGACCTCATCCGGGTTTAAATGCATTGCCGGTATACGACCAAATAGTCGTGTCACAAGTTTGCGAATCAGTGGCATACGTGTAGTGCCACCCACAAGAACAACCTGGTCTAATTGGCTAATATTAATTTTGGCATCGCGAATTGCCCGTTCCAGTGGCATACGGATTCGCTCGAAAAATGCCTGTAATAAAAATTCAATTTTCTGTGGTCAGATGCCAGTAATATCGCTTCCTTCAATCTCCACACTGAAGTTGCTTCGTCACGCATACTAAGCGCGCGTTTGACACGCTCAGCCTCAATGCGTAAATGGCGCTGGAGCGTCGGTTCACGCCATTCAATATTTTCAGGAAGATCCATATGTGAGCAATATGCATCGATCAGGATATCGACAATATCTTCACCACCTAAAAGTTATCCCCGGCACTGGCACGTACTTCCATAATATTGTCAAACAACTCCAGTATAGAGACATCGAATGTACCACCACCTAAATCGAATACCAGAAACTGATGTTCATCATCCTTATTATGCAAACCATACGCCAGTGCAGCGGCGGTTGGTTCGTTAATTAAACGTTCGACGTTTAAGCCTGTCCATTGAAGCTGCCAATTTTGTTGCTTTGCGTTGCACATCACCAAAATAAGCAGGTACGCTAATTACTGCTTCTGTTATCTCTTCACCTAAATAGCTTTCAGCATCTTCTTTTAGCTGACGTAATATCAGTGATGAAAGTTCTTCCGCACGAAACTCCCGTCCTCCCAGTTTCAACGTCTTTGATGTACCTATCATGCGTTTAAAATTTGATGCGCAGTTTTGTGGTTTGATGAGTTGCAGGTCACGAGCTGCCTCCCCTGTCAAAACCATACCATCTTCATCGACACAAACTACGCTGGGTGTTAAAAACTTGCCTAACGCATTGGGGATCAGTTCACTTTGTCCATTTCGCCAGACTGCTGCCAGACTGTTAGTTGTACCCAGGTCGATACCGATAATCATCGTAATTCCTTTTAATATCCTTATAAAATAATTGTTTTAAATGGTGGTATTTAAACCACCATTTTGTTCTTAATTTTTGTATAAAGACCAGGTACGTTCCAGTATTTTTAATGCTGCAGGTAACTGTTCAATCATTTTACCAGAAACTTCATAATCGCTTTCTTTGTTGTTTAATGGATTAACAGCAACGTAGGATATCGTTGATGTTGGCTTAATTATTTTAAAAGCTTCCTTTGCAGATTCACCATAGATGAAAGGTAACTTTGAATTAATAGAGATTTCTTGTTTATCGACCATAAACTTGGTAATAGCAGAGAAATGTGTCTCCCCATGACTTATAATATAGCCTTTCGGAACGTTAATTTCTTTCAGCTCAGGAAAATACTGAACATAAACTGCAAATTCTTTTATATAGCAAAATTTTGCACTACTATCATTATTCCTAGATTTACGGTTTTCACATTCCATTTCCCATGAAAATGGTCCGTCGCCGATGAAACCTGCAACTACGCGTCCATGACTTAAATGGTATGCAACGCCGTCAACAGTGCCTTGCTCTTCTGAAGAAAAACTGAATTTTTTATTTTCTTCATTATACGGATTGATAGAACAAACTATCTTTCCTTGAGGGAAAATGGGTCTTTTGGTAAATATCAAATCCTCCGGCAGAATGGTAAACCCATCAATGGTAGCAATTGTTTTTTTAATTAAATACTCACTGCAATTGACTTCTTTTAAGGCTTCTTGTTTTTGAGCCCATGATAATTCTGCAGTTGTTAATTTACGATAAAATTTTTCAGTGTAACTTTCAGCCGCAGCAAAGTGTGACAGTGACGATAAAACAATAATTCCTATGAATGTTTTCTTCATGTATATATCCTTATAGATATGCTTATCAAATAATTCAATAGAAGTATATCGATAAAAATAAAGCCGAACATATTAATAAACATACTCGGCTTTAATTTCGGAATTACATCCCTATTGTTTAGTCACGCTTAACTGTAGCATCCTTTTTCTGCGCAGTTTTTTTGACCCTTTTTTTCACGTCTCCGTTCCCCGGTGCCACAATTCCTCTGAACTGCCTGACAGGAGTGCTACGCGCCTGATCAATCAACTGATACAGCGTCCCCACCAGCGGTTGCATAAAGTCCTGGTAGCGACACTGCTTTTCGCTGATTTGCGTCAGCACCGATTCCCAGTGCGCGGTCATGTCCGGTCTCGTTGCCATCTCCGGCAGCGAATGGAATAACGCTTTTCCGGCGTCGGTGGAGTGGATATAGCGCCCTTTTTTGGTCAGGAAACCACGCTTGAACAACAGTTCAATAATCCGCACGTGTTGCTTCTGTCC
>ENA-OQDE01001124-OQDE01001124.1-human-gut-metagenome-genome-assembly--contig:-NODE-1124-length-11325-cov-1.760582_pt1 | contig 11325 bp, 13 predicted proteins | sample MGYA00242768_ERZ504595 | MGnify/ENA primary metagenome ERZ504595 (study PRJEB26092, sample SAMD00036307) | human gut metagenome | host: Homo sapiens | study: EMG produced TPA metagenomics assembly of...
CGGAATCAAGGATAGTAGTGAGGAGCTGCTTTCAGCCGACAGCAGGTTTACAGGTACAACTATCGTAACTGCATACTTTGGAGAAGATCCTGACCAATGGGTTGATATTCACTTTGCAGCGGGAGAGCATGGAACCATAGATGCGGGGGAAAACGTAAATCTCCATATCCAATATGACCGTACCTGGCCGACATCACGGGAAATCTGCCCGCCTATACACCGGAGGTCAATTATCTGGTAGACGGTTGGTATGATGGCGGAGTGTCTGTGGAAGATGACAGCAGACTTGTGAATGGAAATACCTATACCATACGGTTCTATCCGGACCCGGCAGTCTTTGGTACAGATGTGGCGGCGCGGGATGCATCAGCAGGTATTGATACGCAGGGAAAAGGCAGGATTACAGTCTATGGGACAACCCAGGGCTATCAGTATATCATCACGGACATGGAAGGCAATATAATAGATGTGGTACGCGGGAATATATCAGGACGGGTATATTTTGAAGACCTGTATCCTGGTACGCGGTATTTAATATATGAAGCAACAGGTACGACACAGGCACAGACTGGGAGGCCCATAGACAGTGTGATCGGAATCGTAAGCAGTGCCACTGAGGTTCTGGTCCCGGTAGTGGAGACCAATTACCAGGTTCTTTACGATGAGGAACATGAAGGGAAGACTGTTTTCGTGATTAAGCCGGCGGATACGGATTCCGATTATGCTATTTTAGATAAGGACGGACATGTGGTCATAACTCCTGAGACGGGAGATGGGGGCTGGCAGTCGGCCGGCGGCAGCCAACCGGCAAGCCTGACCTTCTCCGGACTGAATTACAATGAGGAGTATGTGGTAGTGGCAAGGCCTCATGGGTCATCCGGCATCACTGCGGAAAGCAAATTGGAAGACGGGACTCACATCAGCACAGATCCGGGCGGCGAACTGGATATTCCCAACTATATAGTGGAGGCGATTAATGGCCAGGTCCACTCTGTTGATGGAGTAGAATTAGATATCCCCAGATATGATGAGGTCCATAAAGGCGATGAAGTGGTGCTTCACGCGGAAGAAACCGATGGAAATGGACAGAATTTCCTGTACTGGAAGGTGACAATCGGGGCAGTTCCGGGAATGACAGAAACCATACGCCGTCAGGATGTGACATTTACGATGCCGGATTCCAACGTAGTATGACAGCTTATTATGAGCGTGCGTCAGCGACACCCAGCAATGCAACGGTGACGGATGAAGTACGGGGAGGTAATAAGCATGAGATGGCTCTGGACCCCAATGAAATTGAAAACCTGGAGGAGGAGCTTACCACAGACGCAGACCGGACCCTTATGGATGTGAACCATGCAGATGTGACCTATAAAGTAGTATATAAAAAGAATGTGGTAAAGGCGACTGAATCCAATGCAATTAAACGTTCGTCTTATTATGACAGTGACCATGAAGAAGCGTACCATGGAGCCTGGGGATTGAATGTAGATATTGAACGGTATGTGAACGGGCGGAGAGTAGGGGTAGCTTCGCCATCAGAAGCAACATTTAATACATATGTGCAACTGGATAAAGAAGATGTAGACATGATGGACTATCAGCTGTTTGCTATTTCCGAGGATGATGATGGGGAGCTGATAATTGATTCGGTTACTATGTCTGATGATCCGGAAGAGACCGGCGGTTTGTTTACATTTACGCTCAGGCCGGTATGAGATATGTGCTCATCTATTCCAGGGCATACAGGATTTATTTTATCAATAATAAAGAAGAACCAAAATACCGCTATTATTTTAAAGTGCGCCGGGGTGAGACACCGAATAGTGGAGACTATTCCTTTGAATACAGCCAAGTGGAGACACCAATCGATTCATTTATTGATAATGAGGGGGTTGAATTTAATTATATTGGCTGGAGTTACCGGGAAGACCGGCTAAAGGAATTTGACCCGGACAAGGAAATCAAGAGGAAGACGTATGTATATGCGTTTTACGATGATAACAGCGGTGAAGTGAATGATGCCAGGAAACAGCTGGAGGATGCAATCAAAGCTGCAATCGAAAAATCAGACGATTACTTCCTGACGCTGAAGGAGACAGAAAAGATAAGGGAAGCCATAGAAGAAGCTATGGATGTATTCGATAGAACGGGCCCCGGCAACTCTTGATGAACTTTTGGAGGCCTTGAACCGTTTGGAGGAAACATGTAAACCCTTCGATAAGATTCTGGAAGACCGGTATGACCATTACGATAAACTTCAGAATGGAGGAAACAGCGGAGGTACATCCGGCGGAGATGGCTGGGGCAGCGGAAGCCATGGCGGTTCAGGAGGAAGCAAAGGTGGATCGAAAGGAGGCGGTGGCAGCTCCAGGTCTGCCGGCACAGGTGGGCCAGTCACAACTCCGGCGCCTTATGTTGCGGAAACCAGTAAGAGTTATGTGGTAGGCACCAATGGAAACTGGGAGCTGGTTGACCCAGAGAGTGATAAATGGGCTTTTGTACTCAACGGAGGAATCCGTCTCACCAGCATATGGGCCAAACTTGATTATGCCAACGGTGATGTGAATCGAAATGGCTGGTATCACTTTAATGCCAGCGGACTCATGGATTATGGCTGGTTCAGGGACGAGCATATGAACTGGTATTACTGTAATGCGAAAAAAGACGGCTGGCTGGGAAAGATGAAGACAGGATGGCATTATGATGAGGTAGATAAGCATTGGTATTACCTGGATTTGATTACAGGCCAGATGGTAATGGGATGGAAGGAAATTGAAGGAAAATGGTATTTCTTTACACCTCAGAATACGGCACAGACATACTCATATGACCGCAGCACCGGGAAATGGGTGTTTATGCAGAATCAGGAAAGGCCGCTTGGCTCCATGTACAGCAACGAGAAGACACCGGACGGTTATCAGGTAGGCGCTGATGGAGCTTTACAATAGCAGGAGGTTTTATGAAAAGGACAAATAAGATTAAGGCATATCTGGCCCGTGTCTTGGCCGCGGCCATGGTGATCACCATGGCCGCGCCTCCGGCGCCGGCGTATGCATTGAATTACGGGGATCCGGCAGTCATTCGGTTTGATCCCAAGGAGGGCCCGGATTTATCACATTCAAACTATATGAATGTTCCCAGAGATGGAAACCGGATTACGTATGCTACCGGACGAGCTGGTCATCCACTGGCTGAAGCAAGTGATTTCAATGGAATTGCCGTGGAAAATCTGGTTCTGGTGACAGGCCGGTGCTGCCTGCATTTGACGCGGATTTGAGTTGGCCGGGATATACCTTTGACGGCTGGTATAATGCAGATGGTAATAAGATACTGTATCTGCCCTTTGCGTTTCCTTACAATTCAACCACGGCATATGAGGCACGCTGGAATGGTGATGCGTCCAGTCAGTTTGATTTTACAGTCATGCATTACCGGGACCTGAATGAGGACAGAAATGGAAACATGAATGGAGAAGACCCGAATGCATGGCCCGAAGCGGATGACAGCCAGATATATAAGTTTTTTGATGACGGAAGCTGGACAACCCGGGTGACGGCCAATACAGCAGTATCTGCCACCTACAAACGGGATATACCGGGATACAAGGTATCTTCTGTACTTATTAAGAACAACAAAACCCGCCGTTTTGATGACGCCTCAGGCCATGGGACGCTGGGGGAGCCGCGACCATTAATGAGTCTACCCGGTCTGTTCGCGGAAATATGCCCAATGATGACTTGACTGTGGCATACAGATATGAGCCTGACAGTTCAAAGAAATTTGCCCTTCGTGTAGAATATGCAGATGGGAGTGGCCGTGCGATCCGTACTCCGGAAAGCTATCTCTATTCCGCGGAGTCGCAGGTTTCTGCTGCACCGGCACAGATTACGGCTTATACCCTTACCGGCGCTCAGATAAAACAGGCAGCGGGATATAGATGATTTGTCGGGAAGAGGGATATATTCGGCGCAGACAGCAGGATGCACATTTGATGCCCAAAAGAACTTTACCGGAAAGATGCCCAATCAGCCGGTAACCGTGGTATATACTTACGAGATTGACCCTTCTTATGTAACCCATGTAACCATTAACCGGATAGACAACCATAACAATGTGCTGGCTGAGCCGGAAACAAGGGAGGTGTCTCCTAATGAAACAGTGACGGTAAATGTAGAGCGAAAAGCCGGGTATACGTATCCGCCTAACATTGGATGGAATGGAACATTTACCGATATCAGTATGGACCAGACAGCAGCCACGCTGAGTTTTAAAACAGACTTTACAGGCGGCACTGTTACGGTTACCTATAATGAAGATCTGAATGATACAGCACATTGGGCCAGGATAAACTATTACAACAGCGAACATGGAAGTTTGTCAGGAGACAGCAGCCCGCGTTCCTTACGGCTTGGCACCCACTCCATTGATACAATCACAGAAGGGATCACGCCATCTCCTGAACAGCACTATATGTTTAACGGTTGGTATAAAGCCAATGCTTCCGGTACAGGTAAGTAGGAACCGTGTTGACCGGAGATATTGAACTGACCGGAGACCTCAAACTTTACGCGGATTTTGTGGAAGACCCGGGACAATGGTGTGATATAAGATTTGAAAGCGGAAGCCACGGCTCTATTTCAGGAACCAATTCCATGCATGTGCCGAAAGGGACTCTGTGGTCTCAGATTTCCCTGCCCCAGACTACACCGGACAGTAGCTATATGTTTGCTGGCTGGTTTGATGAAAACGGGAATCAGGTTACGGACTCTAATATGCCGATACTGGCGGATCAGACTTACAGGGCTCGCTTTACACCTGTGGGAGGCGATGATGGAATCCTGTGTATCCCGGACGGAACAGGTAGCATCGGAAGTGGCGGGATGGGTAAGATTGAGATAAGCGGAGCAAATGAGGCGCGTAAATATGCCCTGACGGACAGTGATGGACGGCTTTTGGCAGTGATGACAGGGGAAGAGCTTGGCAGCGGCTGCTTTGAAGAACTGCCGCCCTGTGACAGCTACGATGTGTATGAGATGGCGGAAAGCGCAGCTCCTGTTGTTGGAGACCTACTGACAGATTCAGTAGACCCATCCTTAATAAGTCAGCCGGCCCGTGTCATGGTACCGGCTATTGGAGGGAATTATTCTATAGCGGATGATACGACAGAGGGACGAAAGAAGATTGTTATCCGCCCGGCAGGAGAAAATACTGTGTATGCGGTTCTTGATATGGATGGAAATGTGGTCAGTCAGGATGGGAACGAAGACGGATGGGTAAGCCCGTCCGGCAGTCCGCGGACAGTAGAACTTGCAGGACTTGAACCAAATGTATCCTATATCATCGTGGCCAAACAAGCAGATAACGGCGATGCGCCTTCAGACCGTATGATAAACGGGAGCCAGGTAATGGTAACAGGCACTTCGCAGCAGGATCGTGTGTATACCTTCCGTTTGGTGAACGGAGGTTATGTGGAATCAGTGACAAGAAACGGGGAAGCGCTGGATGTGGAAGAACATACAGATGAAGTCCTGGTAAAGGCAGGGGACCAGATCAGGATATCTGCGGAGGATATGAATCCTTCTGGGCAGTCATTTAAACAATGGGAAGTACAGATTGGTAATTTGCATATCTCATACCTGACCAGAAGAAATCAGACCGTGGAAATGACAGCGGGAGATGTAATCCTCCAGGCCATGTATGAAACGCCTCCTGTAGCGACTGCCTCCAATGCAACGGTGGATTATTCACCCAAAAACGGGATATTTGCCCTGGACAAATCAGATGAAGCACTTCAGGAATTAAAGGAAGAACTGGTTGATAACGATGAGGATAGCACAGCTCTTTCAAACGGGCAGCGGATAGCTTATACAGTTAAGTTTGACCGACATGCACCGGTGGCATCTGCTTCGGAAGCTGTGAGGCAGGAAGTGGATGACGGGGAGAGCGTTAAGACACCATGGAGTCTGGATATCGGACTTACGCGAAAGGTGGATGGAACCAATAAACCACTGGTGGAGGATGCAAATCTGACTCCAGCAATTAAAGTGTTTGGAAAATTAGACACCAGTCTTTTGGGAAATCTGGAATACAGGTTATGGAAAATTAATTTTGGAGAGGATGATGGTGATACGACCTGTGAAGAAGTCTGATGACACCTGACCCGAATGAAAATGAAGACTTTACTGGAAGCTTTGCCTTTGAAGCTAATATCGGTGATACTCTGGTATTTAGTTATTATAAAGCGTATGAAGTGACCATCATGGATACCGGAAGGGGGCAGGTTCATACATTTAAGGTAAGGGATGGCAGGTCTTTGGATGATACGGAAGACTATATGGATTTGGATATTCACGAAGGCTATCTGGATCCCATTACAGGCATAGCGTACGAGTTTACAGGTGTGTCGAAACGCCAGTCTGGAGGAGGGATGTATGATACTTCAGAGCCTGTGACAAGAGATTTGAAACTGTATGCTGACTATGAGCCGGAAGACGATACCCAGTGGCAGGAAGCAAAAGAAAGGCTGCAGGAGGAGATTAATATCGCCAATGCCCTGAAGAATAATGGGTCTGTAAGCGCAGAAGACAGAGATGCCCTTACTGAGGCTGTGGATGAGGCTGTTGAAGTACTGAACCGCCTGCCCAGACCTTCGGTTGACGACCTGGAAAGTGCCTTTGATACGCTGAAAGCACTGGTAGACAGTATTAGCAGTGGCGGCGGCGACAATCCTGGCGGAGGAGATAACCCTGGCGGCGGCAATCCCGGCGGCGGTAATCCCGGCGGCGGTAATCCCGGCGGCGGTTCTGGTGGTTCCGGCGGTGCCGGTGGCTCAGGCGGTTCAAAAGGTTTTTCCGGCGGAGGACATGGACCGGGCAGTGATGGCGCAGAAAACAGTTACCGTACGTATTTAGATGGCACCGAGGGCATATGGAATAATGTTGATCAGACTAACCATAAGTGGGCCTTTGTATTGAACAGTGGAACACGTATCAAAGACAGCTGGGCCAATATACGATACACACATAATGGAAGCAGCCAGATTGCCACCTATCATTTTGACCGTGAGGGTATTATGGACAGTGGCTGGTTTTTGGACCAGGATACAGATAACTGGTATTTTCTGTCCAATGTACACGATGGCTGGTTTGGCCGAATGACAAAGGATGGCACTATGATGATGACGATGGCAGATGGTATTATTTGAGTCCGTTTACCGGAGTTATGCTGATGGGTTGGCAGAAGATTGACGGAATATGGTATTATCTGACCGCTGATAGCCAGCAGAAGACCTGGACGTTTAATGAGGGATCGAAACGATGGAATATACGAATCAGAATGGCCGTCCATTGGGGTCTCTGTACATAAATGAGATGACACCAGATGGATACCAGGTTGATGAAAACGGAGCCTGGACTCGGGAAACACCTTAAGTGATATTCAATTCTGCCCTGTAGTGCTGTGATGGCATTACGGGGCAGAATTATCCTACGCTGTTATGCGATGAAGCATATGAAGCTATGACCGATGAAAGGAATATGATGAGGGATGAGGTGATCGATATGGAAGAAAGCGATTTTTATACACTGGTAAACACGGACCGTATGGGTATATTTCTTATTTGTATTAAAAATAAACAGGGGGAATTAAGTGGGGACATTGTAAATTTTTATTTAAAGGAACCCGTGGCATTTACCGGCATACTAGATTTGGGACTGAAAATAGATACATTATGCGCGAAATTTCAACGGCCTATGGCGACAACAGAACCAAGGTTTTTGAACGCTTATATGAAAAGAGCATATGAGAAGCGGGAACTAGACAAAGAGCATATTCCAATGAAATACTGGACAAAGATTCAAAATATGGCTAGCTTTATGGCTTTAGGTATAAGCGCGTGTGAAACATTGATTATTGAAATTCATCAGCGTCAGTTTTCCAGTATGCAGGGCCGTATAAAAGGAAAATGCAGCGGCGGAAACGGCGTTCATTCCGCAGCGCATTAGAGCTGATGAGAATGTTGCGTGAATATGAGTATATGCGAAATGAAAAGAATAAGAACGGAGGTTCTAATGGGAATACCAGAAAAGAACAGGAAACAGTAGAGACACCATGATGAATAATGGCTATTTATAGTCATATGTAAAAATAGGATGGGACTGTATTGTTTGGTTTTCATAAATAGGATACAAGAACTATGGCTGATTCGTCAAAATACATCGCTTTGAGCAAGGAGGGGGATTTTTAATGAGAAAAGACAGATTTAATATTTGTATTTCTTTTTATGCAGTGTTGGCATTTGTATTAGCAATTTTAGGACAAACTTTATTATGCGGTATGTTGCTTGGTTTTGTTATTGTGATTCAAAAGGATGAATGGCTTACAAAGCAGGTCATGCAGGCATTTTTTCTTGCTCTTGTGGAAAGTATCATATCATGCGTAACGAATATTTTTTCAGGGCTATATGCTATACCTATCTTAGGAATTGCTTTCTCTGGAATCGTTGGTCTTATCAGCGGCATTCTCTCTTTTCTTTTGTTAATCATTGGACTTATCGCAATAGGGAAAGTATCAAAAGACTCAGATGCAAGAATTCCCATAGCATCTAAATTGGCAAATAAGGCATTCGGTCTGACTTGTACGATACAATATAAGCCTGCTTCAGATGCATCTGTGCAAGAGCCAGACACCTCAAACGATCATAAAGACTAAAATAATCAAATGTTATAATCCGGCTTCTTATGGAGTGGTAATCAGAAGTGACGGCTCCAAGCCAAAAGAATATGTTGCAAAAACAGAGGTGTGTAGGTTGGAAGACTAACCGGTCAGGAAGGAGTGCATGCAGTGATTGAAAATCTTTACATAAGAGGTATGGTTTATGCGGTGGAAATCTACAGGAGAGGCAGAAATTAATATAGGGGTGCTTGGAAGCAGGAATGATGTTTTGTGGGAATCAGAGATTTTTTGATTTGTCTTGACGCTGAATCAGATTACAAGATTAGCATGATGTTGGCAAAAAATCGTGAAACTCTTCTGCGAGTGATGTCATTCATTCCTGGAGGATTTGACATCATAATTGTGACAGACCATCTGCCTGGTTTCGTTTATTTGGAAATGGCAGAAATGGCATTTGCGTTTAATGCAGAAGTGAAAATCCTGTTTCAAATGGATAGGGGCATGGAATTTTCAGATAAACTATACCCACATGCATTATTTGTGCCTGGCAGGGAACAGCTAAAAAGCTTAGCGAAAGAAAAAATGGATGATATGATAACAAAAAATAGTGAAAAAGGAGCAGCAAAATGAATAGGGAGAACTGGTTGAAAAAATTTCTGAGAAATCAGGCTTGGCCATCTGTCAAAGTGAGAATGCACTAAATGGAATCATTGATTCTATCTCTGAGAAATTAAAAACAGGGGATGTGTGCTTGATGTGGGGTGGAACTTTTGCGGTTGCAGAACGGAAAGGACGTCAGAGAAGAAATCCAAGAACCGGAGAAGTAGTCGAGATTAAACCGCGTAGGGTTCCCGTATTCCGCGCGGGTTCCATATTGAAGAGGGAGGTAATTCAGGGAAATCAAGGATAGGTGTTGGTAGCATACCATGTCATAGATTATTGTAAGTGGAGAAGCGGAACGCAGTGCATATCGGTAACAAGTTACTTTGCGTGAGCTGGTAAAAACGAAACGAATTTTAATTTTTCAGTAGATTCATTGGTCAAATAATAGAGCAATATTTAGAGTCACAGCAGTGACTTTAAATATTGCATCTATGGCATGGTATAGTAAGATATGTCGGAAGCCTTCGTAAGACCGTAGAATTTGTAACGTAATTAAAAGGAGATGGAATGGATATTAAGTGCCAATATTGTGGAAAGAATCTGGCAACGATAGAGGGGGTGGGAAGAGATACTTTCACAAGTAAGATTGTATTTACATGTAGATTTTGCGGAAGACTACATCACTGAACATTATACGGGATAAGAGAAGAAAGAGAGAGGGCTACTGTAGAATTATAAGGTGAAGGTGGCATGATATATTGGCATACATAATGACAGGTGTGGTAGACAGAGGAAATATAAAAGAAGTTCATGGTATATCGCGGGGCTACTCTGTAATGCAGCTGTATCCCTGGTTTAGGTGAAAGAATTGGGACTATGAAACGTGTAGAAAGTGCGAGTTAGAGCCGAATACTAGGAGGGTGTGTAGATGAAGAATTTAATGAAACGATGGAAACTGGCAAATGAGGTGATTGCCTGTATAACTACAGTAATCATTATTTCGATACTGCCTCTGGTATTTCATGATTATCTATTTGATATATTAGATACAAAATATTATTTTATTGTAGCACGGTTATTTGCATGGCGCAGTCATGCTGTTATTGACTCTTATCGTTCTTTGGCTAAAATAAAGGAACGATTGTAATAACACCAAAGCTCAGAAATCTAGATTGGGCGATGATTAGTTTCTTGTTTTCGGTGGTGTTATCTTGTGTTTTGTCTGACTACCGTTTCGAGGCATTTTGGGGTACAGAAGCCGCTTTATGGGGACTTTTTTGTATTTGATATTAGGCATCAGTTTCTTTACGCTTGGCCACTGTTTGAAATTTAAGATGATGGTATCTGGAGGCTTTTCTTGTCACAGGAATGGTTGTTTGTTCAATTGGAATTATGCAATATTTCCTCCTCGATCCATTTGGGTTAAAAAAAGATATTCATACAAGCCAGTACACTTCTTTTATCTCCACAGTTGGTAATATCAATACATACGCTTCTTATGTAGCGCTTATATTTGGAATGAGTACTACATTATTTGTAAGAGAGAGAAATACGGCCAGAAAATCATGGTATATATTTACAGTTATTCTATCATTATTTGCACTGGTTACGGGGAATAGTGATAATGCATATTTGACAATAGGAGTCATAGTGCTTTTTCTTCCATTATACGCGTTTCGTGATATGTATGGATTAAGACAATATATGCTTTTAATATCTATGATCAGTACAGAATTTATGGCAATTGGCGTGATTGATAAAAGGTATGCATCGCATGTGTTGCCGATAGGTGGTTTATTCCGCTTGATAGTCGGGGGTGATTGGCTTATTTTCGTAATGGCAACACTGTGGGGATGCACCGCTTTCATATATATATTAGAGAGATTTGTGCGGAAGAAGTACAAAGACGTGTGCGAAATATGTATATGCAGACGAATTTGGGGAACGGTGTTAATCCTGGCGATAGCTGTACTTGTATATATGACGTTCGATGCGACACGAATGGGGAATGGACAACAGTATGGGATATTAAAGGATTATTTATTG
>ENA-OQDE01001125-OQDE01001125.1-human-gut-metagenome-genome-assembly--contig:-NODE-1125-length-11322-cov-1.587762_pt1 | contig 11322 bp, 18 predicted proteins | sample MGYA00242768_ERZ504595 | MGnify/ENA primary metagenome ERZ504595 (study PRJEB26092, sample SAMD00036307) | human gut metagenome | host: Homo sapiens | study: EMG produced TPA metagenomics assembly of...
TGACAGGAATATGGGATGTACCGCTTAACGCCAGAAACTGTACCAGCTGGGCGTGCACAGACGCTGCCTGATCCATGCTGCGGAAGGCACAGACGGTTCCGGGGTCAGGGAACGGATACGGCAGGCTTCCCTGGTAAGCATGCCGTATGTATAAAACCGGCCGTTTTCGACCAGGGCTGTCCTGTGGGGCGGAATTGACTGAATCAGAGAGAGATAATCCGTAGAATGTTTCATGGGAGAACTCCTTTTGACGTATGATATTTGGGGAGATGATACTGATTACCGTTCCAAAAGAATGGCGCTTCCGATTCCGCCTGCGGCAGCCGCGCAGCAGATGCCCCGGCAGCTTTTTGACAGCTCCATGGATCTCATAAGATGGAGAAGGATAATGGCGCCGGAAGCCCCATAGGGATGTCCATAGGCCAGGGCGCCGCCCAACGGATTGTAACGGGATGCCTTATCCGGATACGCCCGGTTGATGAGAACATCAATGGCAGCAAACGCCTCGTTGCACTCAATGGCTCCTATGTCATCCATTGAGAGTCCGCTGCGTTCTAAAAGCCCCTGACAGCAGGAAGCACGGAGCAGGGCTCATAAGAGGGTCAGCTCCAACCGTACAGGCATTAGAAAAGCGGAAACAGGAGGAGAGTTTGTGCTTTTTCAGATACTGTTCTGAGCAGAGAAGAAGGAATGCAGCCCCGTCATTCATGGTACAGGCATTAGCAGCGTTGAGATACCGGCCATCCTTCAGGACGCAGGGCAGCCGGTCCAGCAGACGCTGATTCAGGCGGGGGCGGATTCCCTCGTCATGGGCAAGGCCATATACAGGGACAATAATGCCGTCAAGAAGGCCTTCCCGGGCTGTTCTGTACGCCCGCCTGTGGCTTTCCAGCACCCAGGCATCCATTTCTTCTGGGGTTATATGATAATGGCATATAGTCTTTTCCGCACCCTGCAGCATCACGTCCTCACGATGCGGGCCGGGAATAAATTTGGCAGTGCTGTATGTCAGGGAAAGATCCGTCCTGTGGGCATTGCAAATGCCGGCAGGATTACCGGAAAGAGTATCATCATGGGCGGCAGCGTATGGATGGTTAGGGTTATAGCAGCGCATGGGCTGGGTGGAACTGCTTTCAAAACCTCCGGCAATTACCAGATCAGCCAGACCGCTCTGTATCCTGGCGGCGGCTGTTATGACGGCCTCCAGGGAGGAAGCGCACTGAAGGTCCACTGTAAAGGAAGGAATGGATTCTGAAAGTCCTGCTTCCAGCGCCATAAGGCGGGTAATGTTGCCTCCTCCTCCCACACAGTTGCCGCAGATTATCATATCAATCTTTGACGGCTGATACCGGTTGGTCAGTTCCTTTAACACAGCCGCCCCCAGATGCTCGGCGGGGACATGCCGGTATGCGCTGTTTCTGACGCCGATATAGCTGCGGAGTCCGCCCAGTATGAATACCTTGTCCATATAGGTCCCCCTAACGTGCCCGCTGGGCGTTTGACAGACTTATCTGCACCGGCTTTGCAATCAGGGCGGCAGCAAAGCATTTAAAAATGTCAAGGGGAATAAACGGGATTACGGCGGCTGTAAAGGTAGCTGCCCAGTCCATTCCGGTTATGAATTTCATATACGCACTTCCCACCAGATAGATTACCGGCATTCCCACCAGAATGGTCACCAGGCAATACCGCTTAAAGCTGTAATATGTTCCCTTTAACCATGACATGAGGATGACAGCTGGAATCCATGACATGATATAGCCTCCTGTTGGGCCAAACAGTTTTCCGGGACCGCCCATGGCGCCGGAGAATACAGGCAGACCAGTCAGTCCAAGAAGAATATACACGACCATGGTAAATGCTGCCTGCCTGGGAGTGAGAAGCAGTGCAATAAGGTTGACAACCAGGGTCTGGGCTGTAAGGCTGGCCGGTGTGAATGGAAGGGGGATGACAATATAAGCGGAAACGCATATCAATGCAGTCAGCAGTGCCATTTTTGTGAGTTCCACGGTGTTGAATTTCTGGTTCATGATTACCTCCGTTTTTGAGTTTGGTCTGATGTGTGAATGGTCATGGTAAAACAGGTAGCGATGCCCATGGTTCCTGTTACTATATTGTTTTTTTGTTCCAGACGGACAGAACCGCCTGTATGGACAGGACGCAGGAACCGTATGGACAGAGTTTCTGCAGGTCTGTGGGAGCCGTACATTTCCTCCAGCCGGCTGAGAATCCACAGGCCGGGAATGACTGCATTTGGCCCATGGTGAATCGGGTTGGAATCCCCGGAATCAGCAGGAAGCGATCAAGACATTTCTGGGGGAAGGTCATAGTCATCTGACCCGGCATACATCCAGATGCCATACATCCAGATGCCATACACCCAGAAGTGGCAGGGCAAGCAGCCTGGCTGGCAGGAAAGTAGAGGCTTTGGCCCCCCAGGAATCCCTGAGAACCTTAATGTCCACCAGACAGATTTCAAGAGACTGGCAGGGCCGGCGGCAGGCATCATATGATGTAGTTCCAACAGGACATATCCCCGAGCAGCCTTTTGGGGTATGGATTCGCATGATACAGGTTCCGAATGGCTGTGGATACAATACCGGGCCTTTCCAATCACCCACCCGTCAAAATCCTTTTGTCCCCATTGGCAGGCAGCTTGTATGAGCTTTATCATATTGGATACCTCTCTGAAATCTGTCATTATATTTTACTTATTATAGAGAGTCAGCGGCTGATTGTCAACATAAAATAGAATTTTGGTTAACAATTAAAAAGTATCATTGGCAGGCACCTGCTGGAAGGTATTCATTGCCACATGTTCGCTAATGGCATGAGGCTGCAATTAGCGCGGTGAAAACAGAGACAGAATTGACAATACTGGGAATCAATGACATAGAAAGCCCCTTTCCATATCCTTTCCGATATGGTAAGATAGGTAAGTAAATTGAGATTGTATAATGACAGGATGAAAAGATGAATTACATTGTTTTTGATTTGGAATGGAACCAAAGTCCCAATGGGAAGGAAGATTCGGTGGAGCATCTTCCCTTTGAAATCATAGAAATCGGAGCAGTGAAGCTGAACGGGAATTTCGAACAGACAGGAACGTTCCACAAGCTGATCGGCCCAAGGTTTATAAAAAGATGCATTTTAAGATATCGGAAGTAACACACATGGATATGGCGGAGCTGCGTCAGGAGGGAGAACCCTTTGATGTAGTTATGAACCGTTTCCTTGCCTGGTGCGGGGAAGAGGAGTACTGCTTCTGCACCTGGGGCTCCATGGATTTGACCGAGCTTCAGAGGAATATGGCTTATCATAAACTTCCAAACCCATTTCCCAGGCCCCTTCTATATCTGGATATCCAGAAGCTTTACTGCCTTCAGTACGGGGACGGAAAAAACAAGGTATCCCTTGATATGGCGGTACAGATTCAGGGAATGGAGGAGGAGAGGCCTTTTCACAGGGCGCTGGACGATGCCTATTATACCGGCCGCATCCTTTCGGTTCTGGACATGGAGACGTTTGGAACCTATGTGTCGGTGGATTATTACGGACTTCCCAGGAATAAGGCTGAGGAATACCGGCTGCATTTTCCGGAATACTCCAAGTATGTGTCCAGAGAATTTGACTCCAGGGAAGATATCCTTAAAGATAAGGATATAACAGATATGAAATGCGTGAAATGCAGCAGGATGCTGCGCAAGAAGATCAGGTGGTTTCCCTATGGACAGAGATTTTATTTCTGTCTGGCCGTATGTCCTGAGCATGGATATGTGAAAGGGAAAATAAGGGTAAAAAAGTCAGAGGATGACCGCCTTTATGCTGTGAAGACAGCAAAAATGGCGGATGCCCAGGATGTGGAGCTTCTGGCCCAGAAGAAGGAGGACGGCCGGAAAAAGCGCAGTGCCAAGGCCCACCATAAGGCTGCCTCCAAATCCCTGAAGGGGAAAAGCAAACAGAACCAGCCGGATAAGGTGTCATAGAAAGAAACGGAGCAAGTACCTGGCTGCACTTACAATCTCCCGGTCCCTCAAGTTTGAGAGACCGGGAGATTTTTGTCTGATTATGCCAGATGTTTCACGCTGGAGCGTTCCACCAGCTTTCCCGTAATCTGGGTCTTCATGGGCATGAACCGGGGATCCTCTATGAGCTGCATCAGCTGGATGACGGACTGCTTACCCATTATCTTTCTCTGTACATGAATGGTGGTCAGGGTGGGAGAGCTTATGGAGGAATAGGGAATATCGTCAAAGCCAATCAGGGATACGTCATTGGGAATTTTGTATCCCTTTTCCTTCAGAGCCTTCATGCGCCCAGGGCAATGGTGTCGTTTTCCGCAAAAAACAAGGAGGGAAGCACCGGGTTCTGATCCAGTATTCTGAAAAAATCGTCATGGGCACCCAGCATGGTGGGTTTTACACGAAACTCATTTTTAGAGTCAAACTGAAAATTCAATTCTTTTACATATCTGAGAAAGGCTATGTGCCGTTCATTAAAGTTTTCTGCCCCGGTGGTACTGCCCAGGTAGCCCAATTCGGTATGTCCGCATTCTTTGCAGTACTGGAGGGCGATGTGGACATTTTCGGCATTGTTCATGCATACACTGCTACAGTAATGGTTGGGGACGTGTTGTCCACCACCACAAAGGGGATGGGAATGGAATCAAGGGCTGAAAATTCATCCCGCATTACCTCGGTTGCAATGAGGAACATCCCGCAGTATTTGCTGTAATCAATGGAATCAAGGCTGACTTTAAACCGGTTTTGACCACGGTCATGGTCGATACTCAGCTGCTCCGCGCGGAGCTGTTCCTCGATGGAATCAATAATCATGGAGATGAATCCCTGATTTTCCTCCACCAGCATACCGCTTTTATAGTATTTTACCAGGAGCACGTTCTTGCCGCTTTTGGGCTTACGGGCAGGAGGCATGTACTGGCAGGCTTTTACCGCATCCAACACCTTCTTTCGTGTATCCTCACTGACTCCCTTTTTTCCGTTTAACACAATGGAAATGGTTGCGGGTGAAACGCCAATCTGCTTGGCCAGCTCTCTGACGGTCATATGAAATCTCTCTTTCCGGATTGCAGACATTAAATTAAACATAATTGAACAATCCATGTGTTTTACTAATCATACTATAATTTGAATTATAACACAGGGTTGAAACTGGGTCAATTCAATATATAAAATTGAATGTTTACTAAACAAAAATAAATACAAAAACGGCTAAAATAGGGTCGTTTATTGATTTGAACAATTAAAATGCACAATAAAAACAATAATTTATGGAAAATTATAACAAAAACACCAAAGACATATTGACATTGAAGAAAAATCGTTGTACTATTTAGTTAACACAAAGAACGAGGCACACATATTGTTTAGTAAACAATATCAATAACAAAAAGGAGGAAAGAGTAAATGAGAAAAATGAAAAAAGTTGTCAGCGTAATTGCAGCGGCTGCTATGGCAGCATCCTTGCTGGCAGGCTGCGGAGGCTCGGGAGGTTCATCCACCACGGCAGCAGAGACTAAGGCGGCAGAAACCACCGCAGCAGCGGCGGAGACCACGGCAGCAGAGGCAGCGGCAGATACCACAGCGGCGCCGGCTGCAGCAGAGAATCCGGTGGCAGGCAAGAAGGTGGCCTATATCATGCTTCTGCCTTCCGCAACTATTTTCCAGATGTGGAAAGATTCCTGTGCATCTCTTTGCGATGCCCTGGATGTAAGTTTGATTTCTTCTTCTGTGACGGTGACTTCAACAAGTGGCAGGATACCATCCGTACCTGCGCATCCGCAGGATATGACGGTCTGCTGGTCAGCCACGGCAATCAGGACGGTTCCTATGTATTTCTTAAGGAAATCACAGAGCAGTATCCGGATATGAAGATTGTTACCTTTGACACACAGTTCTACTCCGACGGAGAGTATCAGAAGCTTCCGGGCGTTACCCAGATGTTCCAGCAGGATAAGTCCCTGGTTACCGTTCTTTTGGACCAGATGATTGAAAAGTATGGAGAAGGTGTCCGTCTGATTAAGGTTTGGAGAGGTCCTAACTACAACAGCCCATTTGACCGCCGCGAGGTTGGCTGGCAGGAGTATGAGGCAGCGGTAAGATCGTGACTGTAGGCGAGGTACAGCCTCTTCAGGATTCTGTTGACTCGGCAAACACAGTGACTGCTGCATATCTGCAGGGCGTGAACAGAGCGGATGTGGACGGCGTCATTGCATACTATGACTTATACGGCCAGGGCGTTTACAACGCAATTGCTGAGAATGACAACTTTAACGGCAAGAACGGCGACGCACTTCCCATGCATCTGTTGATATTGACCCGGTTGACGTGACCAACATGCAGACCCGTCCTGACATCTGGACCGCAGCAGGAACAACCGACTGGACCATGAACGGCGAGATTGGTATGCGTATCCTGATGCTGGAGCTGGCAGACCAGTATGATAAGATTTTTGACCCTGCAACCGGCGAGAGCGGCGTGGATGTAGTTGAAGTTCCCGGCACCGCAATCAAGGCGGATGCGCTTAAGTCAGATTCCACCGTTGAGAATCTGGGCAATATTGCGGCGAGACTTACGGAAATCTGGATTATCTGTCTGCTGCAGACTGGATGCCAAAGGATTTGATTCACAAATAAGCGGCCAGTAAAAAACGAGGTTTTTTTAGAACACAAAACCACAGGCAATCGTTTTTTTGGGGAAGCGCGGGTTTTGGCCTGCGTTTCCCTTTTTTAAAAAGATTGTATCGCTGAAAAGAGGGACTCCATGGATAGGATTAAATTAGAGACGAAACATGTTTCCATTGAATTTCCGGGCGTCAAAGCACTTGATGACATTAATTTTGAGGTGACCACCGGTGAAATCCGGGCAGTCGTGGGCGCCAACGGAGCGGGGAAATCAACTTTGATGAAGGTGCTGGCAGGGGCAAACTCCACTTATACCGGAGAAGTGCTGCTGAATGGAAAAAAGGTGGAGGTAAGGACACCGGTGGATGCCAAGAAACTTGGAATCCAGATTGTGTATCAGGAAGTGGATATGGCGCTGTATCCCACCTTATCAGTTGCGGAGAACATTGTACAAAACGATATGGTCATGGGAAAGAGCGGCTATATTGTAAACTGGAAAAAAGCATACAAGCAGGGGCGCGAGGCCCTGGACCGGCTGCATATCGGCCGCGACCAGGTGGATGAACACGAACTGGTTCAGAACCTGTCCCTGGCCCAGAAACAGATGGTGCTTATAGCAAAGGCCATCCGGTCGGAATGTAATTTCCTGATTCTTGACGAGCCGACCGCGCCATTAAGCAATACCGAGACAGAGGAACTGTTCCGGATTGTCAAGCATTTGCATGAAACGGAAAATATTGCGATTCTTTTTATTTCCCACCGGTTAAATGAAATCCTGGAGGTCTGCGAGAATTATACGGTGATGCGAAACGGCAAAATGATTGACACCACACCGGTTACAGGGGAGACTACCACTAAGGAAATCGTGGAGAAGATGCTGGGGCGCAAGTTCGAAGAGAACTTCCCAAAGGAAGCCTGCCAGATTGGAGATGTGCTGTTTCAGACAGAACACTTATCCGGTGCAGGCGGCAAGGTAAAGGACGTGTCCATACAGGTGAAAAAGGGCGAAGTGGTAGGAATCGCCGGACTGGTGGGAGCCGGAAAATCCGAGCTTTGCAAGACCATCTTCGGTGCATATAAAAAGACAGGCGGGAAGGTCCTTCTAAAGAACAGGGAGTTAAAGATAGCAAATCCCTCCGGGGCAGTAAAGAACAGGATGGCTCTGGTACCGGAGGAACGGAGAAAGGAAGGCGTTCTGGTAAATGAGAATGTAAGCTTTAATTTATCGGCGGCCTGTCTTTCACGGTTCTGCACAGGACCTTTTATCCGCAGGCGGAAAGTGGACGACAATGCGAAGCGGTTTGTAAAGGACCTTGGGATTTCCACGCCGAGCGTGAGGCAGCAGGTCAAGAATCTTTCCGGCGGCAACCAGCAAAAGGTAGCCGTGGGAAAATGGCTTGCGGCGGACTGCGATGTATACATATTTGACGAACCCACAAAGGGCGTGGATGTGGGTGCAAAGCAGGACATTTTCCATTTGATCAATGAAATTGCGAAACAGGGAACTGTGTTATCTATGCTTCCTGTGAAAACTCGGAGCTGCTGTCTTTGACAGACCGCATGTATGTCATGTACAACGGTACGGTCATGGCAGAGCTGGAAACCGCTAATACCACGGAGGACGAAATCATGTACTACTCGGTTGGCGGGAAAGACAATAAGAACGGGAAATAATAGACAGGAGGGATACGGTAGCGATGAAAAGTCGTACAAATATTAAGAGGTTTTTAGTGGATTGGGCTGCGGTCCTGGCATTGATGGTTTGCTTTGTTGCATTTACAGCTATAAGGGCAATTCCTTTATGTCAACAAGCAATATGGTGAATATTCTCAGGCAATGGCCATTAATACGGTGTTTGGTATAGCGGCCACCATCACCATGGCGCCGGATGGTTTTGACATGTCGGCCGGAACACTGGCCAGCTGTTCCGCGTATGTGTTTGTGTCTGCATATCTCTGGCTGGGACAGTCATTAGGAATGTCAATTCTTATCTGTATTCTGGCTACTCTGGTTATGTACCAGCTGACCATGTTCCTGATTCTTGTGTGCAAGATTCCGGATATGCTTGCCACCTGCGCCCTGATGTTTGTCCATCAGGGAATCGGACAGTGGTATATAGGCGGAGGCGCTGTCTCCACCGGTATGAAGACTTCCTGGGGAGCGGCTCCTGCACGTACCGCGCTTTCGGAATCATTTTCAGCCATCGGACGCGCTCCGTGGATCATTATTATCATGCTGGGCTGTGTGCTTGTGGCCTATCTTTTCCTTAACTTTACCAAGCATGGCCGGTATCTCTACGCTATGGGCGGCAATAAGGAAGCTGCAAAGCTGTCTGGTATTGATGTAAAGAAATACCGCTATCTGGCCGGTATGATTACAGCAGTGTTCATCGCCATCGGCGGTATTCTGGTGGCATCCAGGGGAAGCTCGGCCCAGGTTATGTGCTGCGATAACTATTTGATGCCGTCACTGGCAGCTGTTTTCGTGGGACGTACCGTGGGCGGCGCTGAGAAGCCCAATGCACTGGGAACCATGATAGGCGCCATGCTGGTGTCCACGCTGGAGAACGGGCTTACCATCTGTGCTGTCCCGTTCTATGTTCTGCCTGCAGTAAAGGCGCTGTTCTGGCACTTGCGCTTATTGCAGCTTATGCATCTAAGAGAGAAGATTAAGTGGGAGGTTACTACATATGTCAAGATTTGATCATTATTTTCAGATGAACGTGGGGGATGTCATTGAGTATACACTGGAGAAGACAACGGAAATTCCCTGGGACCGCGATTCCATGGAGGCAGTGGTTCCTCCTTCCCATGGCAACCTGAACTATGTATACCGTGTATGGGACGGCAAGGGCCATTCCATCTACATCAAACAGGCCGGATCCGAGGCCAGGATATCCAAGGATATAAAACCATCCAGGGACAGAAACCGCCTGGAGTCCGAAATCCTTATGCTGGAGGACCAGTATGCGCCGGGAATGGTGCCTCATGTGTATTTCTTTGACACCGTTATGTGCGCCTGCGGTATGGAGGACTGCTCTGATTATGCTGTCATGCGTGACGCCATGTTAAAGCATGAGACCTTCCCCGGGTTTGCTGAGGACGTATCCACCTTTATGGTCAATACCCTGCTTTTGAGCAGCGATGTGGTCATGGACCACAAGGAGAAGAAGGAGCTGGTGAAAAAATTCATTTCGCCGGACCTGTGTGATATCACGGAAAAACTTGTGCTCATGGAACCTTATATGGATTTGTATAACAGGAACAATGTATATGCGCCTAACCGGGATTTTGTGAAGAAGGAGCTCTATGAGGACGAGGCGCTCCACCTGGAGGTGAGCAAGCTTAAATTCCGTTTTATGACAGACGCCCAGGCCTTCTGCACGGCGATCTCCACACGGCTCCATCTTTATACGCCAGGATTCAACAAAGATATTTGACTGTGAATTCGGAACTATGCGCCTATGGGTTATGATGTGGGAAATGTGGTGGCTAACCTTATATTCGCATATGACAACGGCCTTTCCACGGACGACGGACCGTTCTGCGACTGGTGTCTTAAGACCATTGAAGAGACAGTGGACCTCTTTATAGAGAAGTTTGGCAGGAATATGACGAGGCAGTGACAGAGCCAATGGCTAAGGTAAAGGGTTTTAAGGAGTGGTATTTTGACGGAATCCTTAAGGATACCGCCGGTTATGCAGGTACAGAGCTGCACCGCAGGACCGTGGGCATGGCCAATGTGGTGGATGTGACCACCATCCAGGATGAAAAGAAACGTCTCCTTGCGGAGCGCATCAATATACTGGCAGGCAAGGAATATATCATGAACCAGGGAGCCTTCCGGACCGGCGCCGATTACGTTGCAGCGGTGTTAAGGGCAAAGGAAGCAGCCCAAAAGACCTTTTAGGCACGGTTGGGATATAAAAAGGGATTATACAGGTTTAGTAGAGAAGGAGGCATAAAACCATGACGGTAGAGGAATTTTTTGACCAGGTAATCACGGTCAGAATGAGAGAGGACAGAAGCTCGCTGGACATCATAGACCAGACGCTTCTTCCGGGTACCATTAAGCGCATTCATCTGAATACGAAAGAGGAAATATGGGAGGCAATCAAGAAGCTGAGAGTGCGCGGCGCTCCTGCAATCGGCGCTGCGGCTGCCTATGGAATTGCCCTGCTGGCATCGGGCATTGCCGAGGACCAGTATGACGCGTTCTACAGCCGGTTTAAGGAATTAAAGGATTATCTGGCTTCGTCCAGCCAACGGCTGTCAATCTGTTCTGGGCGTTAAACCGTATGGAGCGGCTGTGATTGCCAACAAGGAAAGGGGCGTGGCTGCAATCAAGGAGCTGCTCTTTGAGGAGGCGGATAGGATTCGCGAGGAGGATATCCAAATCAGCGCGGTATCGGGGAGATTGGCTTTGGACTGCTGAAAGAGCTTAAAAAGGAGGGGAAGGAGATCGGTATTCTGACCCACTGCAATGCAGGAACGCTGGCCACGGCCAAGTACGGGACAGCTACAGCGCCCATGTATATTGCCCTGGAAAAGGGATGGGCGGGAACAGATATGCATGTTTACTGTGATGAGACAAGGCCGCTTCTCCAGGCGCCGCCTCACCTCCTTCGAGCTGTACAATGCCGGCATCACCACCACCTGCAGTGCGACAACATGGCGTCC
>ENA-OQDE01001126-OQDE01001126.1-human-gut-metagenome-genome-assembly--contig:-NODE-1126-length-11300-cov-3.122438_pt1 | contig 11300 bp, 14 predicted proteins | sample MGYA00242768_ERZ504595 | MGnify/ENA primary metagenome ERZ504595 (study PRJEB26092, sample SAMD00036307) | human gut metagenome | host: Homo sapiens | study: EMG produced TPA metagenomics assembly of...
CGAGTCGGGTGGGCGCCGCCACATGGGGCATTCGGTGCGTTCCGTGCGCCCGGTGGCACGATTGCGATCTGCGGTGCCGACCACCGGCGACCAGCCGGGCGCCGAACTCCACCCGCGTGTTCTTCCAGGACATACGCGTGCAGGGCAACACGATGGCTCGCGCGAGGATTTCGCCCGCCTGCTGCGCTTCGTGGAACATGCCGACATACACCCGGTGATCGACTCGACGTTCGGGCTCGCCGACGCCGCGCGGCCTTTGCCAAGGCTCTTTCCGGCGACGTGTTCGGCAAGGTCGTGGTGAGGATATAGGGGATTGTACAGTTGTAACGGTATCCAAGAGGAGGTTCTTCTTATGACAGACAGCAAGCCCGAAGTCGCGTGATCATGGGATCGGCCAGCGACTGGGAGACGATGAAGCACGCCTGCGACATGCTCGACCAGTTCGAGGTGCCCTACGTCAAGCAGGTGATCTCCGCCCATCGCACGCCCGAACTGATGGCCGAATTCGCTCACGCGCCCGTGTCAACGGTCTCAAGGTCATCATCGCCGGTGCCGGCGGCGCCGCGCACCTTCCCGGCATGGTCGCCGCCCAGACCACGCTGCCGGTGATCGGCGTCCCCGGTGCGCTCGCATGCGCTCTCCGGCTGGGATTCGCTGCTGTCCATCGTGCAGATGCCCGGCGGCATTCCGGTGGCGACCACCGCCGTCGGCAATTCCGGCGCGACGAACGCCGGCCTGCTGGCGGTGCAGATCCTGAGCACGACCGACAAGCGTCTCGCCGACGCGCTGCAGGAATACCGTGACGCTCTCAAGGAGAAGGTGGCCGAATCCAATGCCCAGCTTGTCTGAGGAGACCCATGCGCGGTGAAGATGCTGCAGCCCGGAGCGACCATCGGCATCATCGGCGGCGGACAGCTCGGCCGCATGATGGCATTGAGCGCGAAGTGCATGGCTTCCGCATCGGCGTACTCGACCCGACGCCGGACTGTCCGACCGCGCAGGTGGCCGATTTCCAGGTCGTCGGTGAGTACGACGACAAGACCGCCATCCATGATCTGGCGGAGAAGTCCGACGTGCTCACCTATGAGTCGAGAACGTCGACGCCGAATCCATCGACGAGGTGCGTCACCTGGTCGCGGCCCCGCAGGGCACCGACCTGCTGCGCGTTACCCAGGACCGCATCCACGAGAAGACCTTCATCAACAGGCACGGCATCGAGACCGCACCCTGCGTGAGGTCAACACCTTCGAGGAGCTTGACGCCGCCATCGACGACCTGCATTACCCGTGCGTGCTCAAGACCCGCTCCGGCGGATACGACGGGCACGGCCAGCATGTGCTGCGCAATGACAGCGACCTGGAGAAGATTCGCGCCCGTGGCGACCGCGGCGGCGGCTTCCCACCGTCCATCCTGGAGGGGTTCGTCGATTTCGCGTTCGAGGCGTCGATTCTCGTGTCCGGCAACGGCAAGGATTACGTCACGTTCCCGATCGTGCGCAACGACCACCGCAACAACATCCTGCATATGACGATCGCCCCCGCCGAGGTGAGCCCGGAGATCGCGCGCACCGCTCACGAGATGGCGCTGGCCCTGGCCCGCGGCTTCGAGCTGGCTGGCACGCTCGCCATCGAGCTGTTCATCACCAAGGACGGTCGCGTCGTCGTCAACGAGCTGGCACCGCGCCCGCACAATTCGGGGCATTACACCATCGAGGCGTGCTCGATCGATCAGTTCGACGCGCACATCCGCGGCATCGCCGGCTGGCCGCTGATCCAGCCGAAGCTGCTCAGCCCGGCGGTCATGGTGAACGTGCTCGGCCAGCATGTCGCGCCCACGAGGGAGCTGATTGCCGACCATCCCGAGTGGAACGTGCACGATTACGGCAAGGCGCAGGTGCGTCATAACCGCAAGATGGGTCATATCACCGTGCTCACGGATGACACTGCGGCGACCGTCGAGGCGTTGGAGGCCACCGGCTGCTGGGATGACCTCAAGTAGTCTCCGGTAGTTTTGGCGGTTCGAGAGCGAGGGGCGTGACGCTGCGGCGTCCGCCCCTCGTTTCGTTGTATGTGCGGCGCTCGCATGTCGCCGTGGATTGCGCTATTATCATTAATGGTTGTTAAATGATAATACTTGAGGAGCGTGTGATGGCGAACGGGCCGGTGAGGCATACGAAGCAGAAGGATGCCGTGATGGCGCAGCTTCGCGGCTGTGATGATTTCATTTCCGCGCAGGAGCTGCATCGCAAGCTGGTGGATTCCGGACTGCGCATCGGCCTCGCCACAGTGTATCGGCAGTTGAACTCGCTGGTGGATTCCGGAGCGGCGGATACCGTGCGCATGGATGGGCAGCAGCTGTTCCGCCTGTGCGGCGATGATGCCCACCATCATCATCTGGTGTGTCGCAAATGCGGCAAGACGATCGAGATCGATCCGCCGAGCGAATCCTGGCTGCGCAAGGTGGCCGACGGGCATGGGTTCACGGTGGAGTCGCATACCCTTGAGGTGTTCGGCCTATGCCCGATTGTCAGGGAAAACGCTGACCTTTCCGCGGATTCGCCCCTGCTGGCGGAGGCTGTCGCCGCGGGCTGACTGGGGTGGTCCGGCGGCGTGGCACTCGCGCGCGGAGGAGCCGATAACGACGAATGGCGGCGCGAAGGGATGCCACTCGGTTCCTCCATGCCGCCATTCGCCTATATCATGCGGCCAGTTCGGCCTTGAGTTCCTTGAGGTCGGCGAGGATTTCCTCGTGGCACTTCTCGCTGGTGTCGAAGGCGAGGTGGCAGAAGGCGCACTCGTGACTTTCGCGGTTCTCGTGGCAGGTGTGCACGCAGGCCTTGCCCTCGCACTCCTCGGTGGAGCCGTGCTCGCAGTCGGAGTCGTCGTAGCAGTCACCGGTGACGCAGCGGCCGCAGCAAAAGCCGACCGTGCTTTCGGCGGCGGGGATTGCCGCCGAAAGCACGGTCACTGCCAGTAGAAATAGCCGGTGGGCGCGGCTTTGGCGGTGTGCAGCGACGTGATCTTCAGCATCGGCCCCTGCCGCGTATGCCCGGCGATGCCGTACGTGCCTTGTACGAGCGTCGCGTCGACGCTCACCCAGTCATGCTCCTGAAGGTGCGCGGTCTTCGCATAGTGCGTGGTGAATCCGAACGGCGTCATATCGAGGATGCAACAGGACATGAATTGCCGTGACAGCTCGAACTCATGGGCGCCGAGCGTGGACGGCTTGTAGACGAAACCGGTGAGACGCACCCGATAGCCGATGTATCGCTGCGGATTGTGGTCGATGTGGGAGAACCACGAACCGAATTCGTCGTCGCTGATGGTGATGGTCTTGCGCTCCTCGTCGAGCCCGTGGAGATGAGCGAATCCCGCCGGCTTGTGCGCGTCCCGGCGTATGGCGATGGCCCGTCCTGCGGCGTACGTGTCGAAACCGGTGCCGTTGCCGGGTTGGAACGGCACGGCGATGAGCAGCGCGGGGATGACGAGCGCGACCAGGAAACGAAACGAGGATCGCTCGTCGGCATGGAACACGCCGAGCCACGCGGCGACGGACAGGGCGAACAGCAGTATCGCGCCGACGATCAGATACGGCAGCGATCGGGGCGTGGTGAGCGTGATATACGAGCCGCTCGTAGTCGAATACACGATGGCCGCGCCCAGTGCCGCGAAACAGATCGCCTCGATACGGTCGGGAAGCGCGGGAGCATGCCGTGCCGCCGGGGCATGCCGGTCGGAGCCGGGAAAGTTCAGAGTATTCGTCATTGCATCACGCTCCCGTCGTCAGATGGATGGCGACGGCGACCAGGAAACAGGCCGCCGCGACGGTCACGACAAAGCGGATGATGAACCGCGGACGCATTCCGTGACCAGCATCAACGTGTTCTTGAGATCCAGCATCGGCCCGAAAAGCAGAAAAGCGAGCATGGCGGAAGCCGGCAACACGCCGGTCATACTCGCGACGATCACCGCATCGGACGTGGAGCACAGCGAGCAGAGGAAGGCTATCGCCATCGCCGCCGCAATCAGCGTCACGGCACCGATGCCGTCGATCGTGCCGGAGCCGTCGGTCAGCGGGGACAGCGCGGTGCGTACGATGGATGCCGCAATCGTGCCGGACAGCAGAATCGGCATCATGCGCATGACATCGTCGTGCGTGTGCCTGAGGAAGTGCATGAAGCGGGAACGCCCATCCTGCCCCGCATGTTGTACGGCGCAGCCATCACAGGCCGGCGTCCGGCCCTCGTCAGCGGAAGGTCCCGTACGGCGGGGAGCGGGACGGGCGGACGGCGAACGACAATCCCACGGCGCTCGCCACCAGCATGCCCAGACCCACGCGGGCCGCCACCATCCATGGACTGCCCGTGAACGCGAACCACGTGGACCAGATCGCCATCGGTTCATCACCGGGGCCGCGCACAGCAGCGCCGTCGCGTACGGCAGCGGCAGCCGCTTGCGCACCAGATTCGCGAACGTGGGCACCACCATGCAATCGCATACCGGCAGGCACAGCCCGCCGATCATCGCCATCGCCAGTCCGCCGGCCAGCGATTTCGGCACGTGCCGCTCCAACGCATCGGCGCTGACGAATGTGCTGACCGCTGCCGACATCATCGCGCCCACCAGCATGAACGGGATCGTCTGCAATATGAGCCCGGCGGCGCCGGTGCCGATGCGCACCAGCGGAATCGGCAGACCGCGCGATTCGAACATGGCGGACGCGGCGATGAGGAACGCCACCAGCGGCGTGCCGATGATGAGAAAAAGGTAATGCGCCGAATGGTCGCGTCCATCGGCGCTGTTGGCGTCAATGGGACTGCCGCCATCGGCGTGGTGTCCCCGTCCGGTGCCGTCATGAACCGTGCCGGTGTGATGTCCCCATGACATTATGACGCTCCTTTGAATTGCCGGCATGGGCTGTCGGTATGGGATGATGCCGCCATATCGTACCACGGTGATAATGGTTCCCAATGCAAAAAGGTGCCGCCTCTCGTCTTGAGAAGCGGCACCCTGCATATAAGTCCCTGCTGAGGCCATGTCACTGGTCTTGGCGGCTGGTTCGCGTGGATTGACCCATCACGCATCGGGTCGCGGGTCTACCGCGGCTTCACGTATCCCTTGCGCACGGCCTTGACCAGACTGTGTGGCACGTGCACCACCTCGCCATCGGGCATGTGCACGGCGATCAGCTGCGCGGCCTGCGCCTTCCATTGTGACCTGCGCGCATGCGTGTTCGCGCGCGACGTTCTGACTTTCGGCAGTGCCATCAGCCTTGCCTCGCTTTCCAGTGGGGGTTCTTCTTGTTGATTACATAAAGATGCCCGCGGCGGCGCACGACGTACGAGCCGTCCTTGCGCGCCAACGAGCGTATCGACGATTTGACCTTCATATCGTTGCTCCGTTTCGTGTTTTCGATGGGTTTATGCAGTGTTGGTGGGTTTATGCAGTGTTGATGTATGGGCTGCGCCGGTCGGCCGACCATCCTCAGTCTCGCTTCGCGAGCCAGCTCCCGCCAGCGGGGGCTTCCGCGTAGCGGGTGGGGATGGTTCGCGCATTGGGATGCCGCATTCGCCGGCCCTGTCAGCTCCGTCCGTAGCGCTTGTTGAATTTCTGCACTTGGCCGGCCGTGTCGAGCACGACGTTGCGGCCGGTGTAGAACGGGTGGCTGTAGCTCGACACCTCCACGTTGACCAGGGAATAGGTGTTGCCGTCCTCCCATTCGATGGTCGGCAGGCTCGCGGCCTTCGCGACCAGCGTGGACCGCGTGAGGAACGCCTTTCCGGTGGACCGGTCGCGGAATACCACGTACCCGTATTGAGGATGGATGTTGTCTTTCATATGATGATGCCTTTCTGATGATGCGATGTTGGTGCGCCGCGCTGGATCACCAGCTGCTCTTCACCACGCCGGGAAGCTCCCCGCGGTGCGCCTTTTCCCTCAGGTTGATACGGGACAGTCCGAATTTACGGTTGAAGGCGCGCGGTCGGCCGTCGATGCTGTCGCGGTTGCGCAGCCTGGTCGGGCTGGCGTCGCGGGGGATCGCATGCAGTCGGCGCATTGCCTCGGCGCGTTCGTCGGCGGTCAGGTGCGGGTTGACCGAGTCCCTTTTGCACTGTGCCCGTCGCTGCGCGTATTTGGCGACGATCTGCTCGCGTTGCAGTTGCTTGTTGATTTTGCTGGTCTTTGCCATTGAGGCTCCTTGATGATGGCTGTGTGCCGAGATGACGCTCGGGCGGCCGCGGTTCGTGCGGGCCGTCGGAACGGATTCAGCGGGTCTCGTGGAATGTGACCCGCTTGCGTACGACCGGGTCGAGCTTCGTCAGTTCCAGACGGTCCGGCGTGTTGCGGCGGATGCGTGCCAGGGCCGCTTCGATGCCGATGCGGTCGATGGTCTTCATTCCTTTGACACTGACGGTCAGCGTGACGTGACGGCCGAGCGAGGGAACCAGTACCGCTTGGTCTGCAGGTTCGGGTTGAAGCGTCGGCGTGTTTTCCTGTGCGAGTGGGATACACGGTTGCCCGTTGAGGCGCGCGTGCCCAGAATTTGACATTGTTTGGACATGGATGCCAATATATCATAATGATAATCATTATCAAAAAGAAAGGCGATCATGAGTCATCCGACATTGCAATCACGGGGAAACGCGGATACGGCGGTGGTGCTGCTGACGGGCGCGATCGGCTGAGTCTGGACTCCGTGGCGTTCTCCCTGGCCGACTCGTATGCGTCCGTATGCGCGATCTCGTACGGTGTGCGCCCGAATGACGAGGCGGATGCCGGTCTGAGCATCGTCAGGCGTGTCAGCCGCCCGGTGGGGCAGGCGTCGGGTGGGCGACGCGGAAATCTTCGATCTGTCGGATTGTTGTCTGAGCTGCTCGGTCAAGCACGACGCGGGCGGGACGCTCGCCTCTCTGCGAGGTCAGGCCCGTGTGTTCCTGGTGAGTCTTCCGGTGGGACTGGAGGCGGCACCGGTCGCCCGGTATCTCGAAGACATGATGCGCCTTGATTCGTGGGGTGATGGCATGGGCGTCGCGGCCGTGGTCAATGCGGTCGGTCTGGACGAGTTCGAGGAGCGGTTCTTCGACGACGACCGTCTGTGCGTGTATGGCACGGGTGACGAGGATGGCGTATTCGACGAGCGGTCGACCGGCGCGGTGGTGTCGCGCCTGATCCGGGAGGCGACGCATGTCCTTGAGCTGCCGGTGGTCGGCCGGGGCTGCCTGTCGCGGCATGTGGATGCCGACGGCGAATGCGCGTGCCGCGACATCATCCGCGCCGTGGCCAGGCGGGACGCCGTGGTGGTCGAGGATGCCCATGAGGCGGACCTGTGCGACATCGCCGGCCTGTATGAAGTCGAGTCGTCCGTCGGTGCGTGATCGGCCGCGCGACACGCCCATTTGATAACGATAATGATAATAAATCTCAATAACGTGTATACTGTGAACCGAAAGAACGGGAGAAAGCCCGTCATCATCCGGAGAGGAACGGAATAACAAATGCAGATTTCATCTATCATCAGGCGCGCCGTCGCGGGTGTGGCGGCCGCCTCTATGCTGGTGGCCGTCGCGGCATGCGGAACGAGCAAGGACAACAAGACCGCCGGGGGAGAAGGCGGCAGCGGCACCATCGAAGTCGTCGCCAGCATCAACCAGTGGGGCTCCGTCGCCAAGGACCTCGGCGGCTCCCACGTCGACGTCACCAACATCATGACGAAGACCAACGTCGAAGCGCACGACTACGAGCCCACCAGCCAGGACGTCGCGAAGTTCGGCACCGCGAAGGTCGCCGTCGTGAACGGCGCCGACTACGATCCGTGGGCGTCCAAGGCCGCATCCGCGACGAAGGCCACGCTGGTCACCGCAGCCGAAACCGCCGGCATCAAGGAAGGCGACAACCCGCACGTCTGGTTCTCCGCCAAGGTGCGCAACAACACCGCCGACGCCATCACCGCGGCCTATCAGAAGGCCGACCCGAGCCACAAGGACGACTACGCCAAGCTCAATAAGGAATGGCACGCCAAGGAGGATCAGCTGGAAAGCAAGATCAAGGACGCCTCCGCCAAGACCAAGGATGTGCCGTACGCCGCGACCGAATCCGTCGCATGGTACCTCGCCGACGACCTGGGCATGAAGGACGCCACCCCGACCGGCTACGCGCAGGCCTCCGCCAACGAGAGCGAGCCCACCCCGTCCGACATCAAGGCGTTCCAGGACGCCCTCAAGGGCGGCTCCATCAAGATGCTGGTATTCAACACGCAGGAAGCTAACTCCACCACCGATCAGATCACCGGTGCCGCCAAGAGCGCCAACGTCCCGATCGTCGAGCTCACCGAGCAGATGCCGAAGGAATACACCAACCTGCTCGATTGGATGAGCGCCTCGTCGACCAGTTCGCCAAGGCGTGATGCCGGCGCGCTGATTCTATCTCTATCTATATCTCCTTCAACGGCGGGGCTTCTTGCGGGGGCCTCGTCGCTTTTGCGCATGGAGGGGCATCATTCCGTGAGGGGCTCTTCGGAGCAGTCTCCGATTGCTTCGCGACGGGCTCCGGGGAACGAATCATCCGATTCGGCCGGGCTGGAATGGCGTCATTTTCACGATGTGGATGCCGTTTCGTCTGATGGATGATCTGGCTGTCACTGTGCGCGGTACCGTCACTGTGCGAGGGCTCGCACAGTGACGCGGGCGGTAGAAATCCTTATTTTCCAATGATTTCCGTGACGCAGTCACGCTGCGAGGGCACGCACGGTGACGGTACCCACGCACAGTGACGCTTGACCCGTGTAACAGTTGAGCTCGTCCGCGATGGAACTGCGAAATCCCGCCGGACGCATATACGGGCAAGATGATGGACACGCCGACCGTATCCGGATTCACGCGGCGGGTGCACGATCATCGTCATCGGCCGAACATGCGTCTTATGGGAGACACGCCAAAATGCGTCGCAGGGCTGCCGGGGAGGACGGTTGGGATGGTGAAATCCTGCGATTGTTGTTTTTTATGCGTGGCAACCCTGCCGTGTACACGGGCGACGACCGTCACGGCGATTGTCCGTAACCCATAAAGGGCCGGATGGCCGGCTACCGCTGCAGTGTGCGCAGCATGCCCATAGCCTCCTTCGCCGTCAGGGACGGCACGTAGCGCGGACGACCGCCAGCCCGATTTGGGCCAGCACGGCCGGATCGGGATAGCAGATGTACACCGGCTCCTCGGTCGGCTGGAACTTGCGTTTGAAATTGAACAGCGAGTGGAATCCGTATGCGGGTTCCATCCAATCCGCCACGATCTGCAGCGCATGCTGCAGCATGACGGTGCCGGTATCCATATGTCCGGTCTCGTCGGCATTGTCGCGCTGCGGGTTCATGCCGGCCAGCGGTGCGGCGGACAGGCTCATGAACTCGACGGCGCACTCGGGGTGCTCCAGCCCCTCGTCACGCAGCCGCTCCGCCATGCGCGCGATCAGGAACTCCATGATGCCGTTCGGACTGTCGGTGCGATGCCGCATGAAATCAAGCGTCCAGCCGATGATGCGCCCGTCGCGCCACGTCGGCAGCCAGCTGGTCACGCCTAGCACCGTCCCCTCGGCGTCGATCGCGTACAGGATGCGCACGCGCGGGTCGTGCAGCTCCTCGACGCGCCCAGCGTGAACTTCATCTCCGGCAGCGCTTGAGCTGCGCCCACTGCTCGGAGATCTCCTCGATCTGTTCGCGTATGTCGTTCGGGGCCTCGTTGAAGGTCGACATCACGTCGCTGATACCGGAACGTTTCGCCTTGTTGATGGCGGTGCGGATGTCCTGCCATTTCTTGCCGGTCGTCTTCCATTGCCGGGGATCGACCACCATCTCGCTGCCGACCTCCAGCGAATACCAGCCCATGGCGGCAAGCTGGTCGCGCTGCTCGCGATGCACGCTGTATAGCACGGGCGACCATGACTGCTGCATGCTGAACCGAGCGAACTCGCGCAGGTCGGACGACCATTCGCCACGGTCGCCGAACGGGCCCGTGGTCGTCAGCGCGATGCCGTGGATCACCCGGTATGCCATGGCCGACCGTCCGGTGGCGGAGAACCAGTAATGGTTGCCTCCCACGTGGTCATGAAGCTCATCGACTCGCATCCAGCTCCACCAGGCGGCCGGCGTTGGCGCGGGCGCGTCCGTCGACCAGCAGGATCTCACGCATCCATCGGACCGCGACGACCAGCACCACGAGCCAGAAGACCAGTCCCACGGCCTGATCGACCACCGATGCGGCCACGGTGCGCGGCAGGAACGACGGCCTGCTGCGGTTGAGGAACCGATGGGAATGAACCGTGACGGCAGCTCATGCATCAGGCCATGCCATGTCGCCGGAGGCCGGAAATCGCCGGGGCGCAACAGTCCGAAGCCCAGATACGCCGCGATGCAGACGGCCAGGGCGATGACGACCGCCGCGCTGCCTCGCCGCAGACGCCCCGCGTCCGTGCGGATCGGGAAGTGGTGCATGGAGCAGGCGACGGCGATGGCGAACACCATTGGCAACAGCACGTTGGCGATGCTCGCCGGAATCGCGCCGTGCAGCAGCAGGGAACGCAACCCCTGCGGCGCGTGGGACAGAGGCGCCACGAAATAGTACAGCATCGCGATGCAGGATTCCCCCAGCCCGACGATGATGAACGCCCACGCGGCGAGACGCCTGCCACGATACAGGCCCCAGGTCATGATGAGCATCACCGCGGTCGGCAGCAGGGAACGCAGGACCGCCCCAGGCATGGACACCCGCAGCAGATTGAACTGGAAGAAGCAGCCGGTGCGGGCCATGCCGGCAAGGCAGGAGGCGAGCTTGCCGTCATCGGGTGAGGCCGGGCTCATAATCAGTCCCAATGAGCTCAACGGGCCGATATGGGTTGGTGAGGAGATCGCGATGATCGGGCCGAGCGTGAGTACCAGCGCGATGGCCGCGAACACGCGACGGGTCTCGTACGACGTGCTCAGCTGCCAGTGCAGCGGATCCGCCGCCGAAGCGGCGTCCAGCTGTCGGACGGTCTTCCACTTGGATGCCAGCGCGCCCAGTACATGGCCGCATCCCGCCGCCGCGAGCAGGCAGTAGTCACCGGGATTACCGCTGAACATCACAACCATGATAATGGACACATAGCCGATCAGACGGATGCGCCGCCTCCACAGGCGGCGGGTGAACGCGCTGGCCGCCATCATCGCGCCCACGCCCAGCGTCAGCGGGCTGAGCGCGAAACGGATGCGGCCCACCACCGGAGTGCCCTGCAGCAGTTGGGCGATGCCTCCGCACAGCAGCAGTCCCAGGGCCG
>ENA-OQDE01001127-OQDE01001127.1-human-gut-metagenome-genome-assembly--contig:-NODE-1127-length-11298-cov-2.608003_pt1 | contig 11298 bp, 14 predicted proteins | sample MGYA00242768_ERZ504595 | MGnify/ENA primary metagenome ERZ504595 (study PRJEB26092, sample SAMD00036307) | human gut metagenome | host: Homo sapiens | study: EMG produced TPA metagenomics assembly of...
GAACTGCGCCAGAATGCCGATGCAAGTGAGTCGCATCATGGCAGGCCAGCGCAACCGCACTCCCGCGAAGGCCGTCAACGGGGTCAACACGTTGACCCCGAGACTTAACAACAACGCCAGAAAACCGACTTCAGGAAGGAATACGTCCAGAAACCACCTCTGTTCTGGCTTACGCCACCGTTAACTGCCCGGCGTAGAGAATGAAAATCGCAACATCAACACGCCGACCAGGCTGGCCCCACACGCCGCCAGCACGGCAGGAATGCCGGAACTGCGATTGACCACGGTTTGAGCAACATTGGCACAATCAACCCAGCCCGGCGACACCAAGCCAGAACCACCACGTCCAGAAACCGCCGCCCAATGCCGCCACCAGCGCACGCACTTTACCGTCATCGCCCAGCGCCAGACCGACAAAAAACGCCACCAGCAGGAAGATTTCGCCCCATACCACAGGGATCTCCATACGGTGTACAAAGTGCGCTTCCGTGGAATGCGGGTTACTGCGTTGGCGTATCGCCATGGCGATCAGCGCCACCGCCGCACCGGACGAGATGCCGGAGAAGAGGAACAACACCGGCAGGATCGGGTTATTGAGGAACGGATACGATTTCAGCGCAGATAGCAGAAAGCCGGTATAAGCCCCAGCAGCACCGCCAGCACCAGCATCAATGTTTCCAGTCCGCGATGAACGGGCGTCAGCAGGCTCAGAACCTTTGCACGATCCCCAGCTTCGGCAACCAGCGTTGTTGCAGGGCAAGCAAATCATGTTCAAAGATTTTCGCCAGCCACAGCACCAGCACCACCATGTAAAACTGAAACAGCATCACCCCCATCGACATCACCGAGGTAAAACTGTAGTGGAACATCAGCTTCCAGAAGGTCCACGGTCTTGTCAGGTGGAAGACGAGGATCAACAGACCAAGGATCACCGCACCAGGCCCGACAATCAGCGTGGTACGCAACAACGTACTGTCTGCACCGCCCGCCTGCGGGTAGACGCGACGTAACATCACGGCCAGCGTCACCAGACCAGCAGAAATACCAATCAAAAACAGGTAGATGGCAATCGGCCAGTCCCACACCAGCGATTCAAAATGAAATGCGGAAGTCTGCGTCATTGGCTCACCTCCCCGTATTTAAACGGTACGCGGTACAGCTTCGGTTTGGTTCCCAGCGCCAGCTTGTAGCGGTAAGTGGGCTTCTGGCGCAGCAGTTGCGAAATCTCACTGTTGGGATCGTCCAGATTGCCAAACGTCAGCGCCTTCGTCGGGCAAGCTTCAACGCACGCGGGCAGCTTACCGGCCTGCAAATTGGTCTTACGGCAGAAATCGCATTTGTCCGCCGTCTTCGTGACCGGATGGATAAAGCGCACGCGGTACGGACAGGCGGCGATGCAGTACTGACAACCGACGCAGAGATCCGGATTAACATCGACAATCCCGCTGGCAGCGTCGCGAAAAGACGCACCGGTCGGGCAGACGTCAACGCACGGCGCATGATCGCAGTGCTGGCAAGACTTACGGAAGAAGCGATATTTCACATCAGGAAATTCGCCCTGCGGCTCGCTACGAATAATCGTCAGGCGCGAGACACCTTCCGGCACCTTGTTCACTTCCCGACAAGCATCCATACAGGCGGTACAGCCGATGCATAACGACTCGTCATGCACCATGCCGTAACGCACCCCATTGATATTCAACGTTTTCGCCACCACGCGTCCTGCGGTGCCGCTGACGGCTGCCAGCACGCCGACGCCGGTGAGAAACTGGCGACGAGACCAGGTCATGGCTGCTCCTTAAGCAACGGAACAGACGCCGGGTTAAAGTTCGGATTGGTACGCTGATCGCTGTGGCAATCGACGCAAATCTTAATCCGTCCTTTGTCACTTAACGTCTGCATCGTATCTTGCTGTGGATGCAGGGAATGGCAGCTGGCGCACGCCACTTTGGTTACGTGGACATCGTGTGGCCAGAACGCTTTTTGCAACTGTTCCGGCAGATGGCAGGACATACAGACGCTGTTCTGCTCTCCAACCTTGTACATCGGCTCGTTAAAGCGCATCACATCTTTCACCCCTTCGCGGTGTTGCGGTGATGGCTGGCCGTGACAGTTGGTGCAGGTGACCGGCAGTTTGTTATTCGGGTTGATAACGGAAGCATGTTTGCCATGCATACCTTCGGTATCTGGTTTATGGCAGTCCAGACAGGCGGCATCCGGGTTACGCTGCTGGGTAACTTCGTAGCGATCACCAGATGCCTGCGCCGCAGGGGTAGCGGTAATTCCGTTCAGGCTCCACAACAGGCCCGACGCCAGCACCCCGGCAGTTAATAACGAACGTAATACGCTCATATTCACTCCATTGTGTTTTCCGCCCCTTGCGAGGCGGAACGGGGTTATTGGCTTAACAGACCGTTTTTACGTGCCTGCTCTTCCCACTGCGGGATCACCGTTTTGATGAAGTCCTGCTTCTCGGCCTTGATTTGTTCCATGTTCAGGCCAATGGCCTGCTGGGCTTTCTCTTTGGTCGAGATATCCGGGATCTGGATTTCATGGGTGATGCCTTTGGTCGCCAGCAGTCGCGCCAGTTTAGTGCGCGCATCCGCCGCTTTATCCATCGCCGTGCCGAGCATCCTCAGACCTTCTTCCGGTGCGTGCATATGAATGCCGTGGGAAGCGATCGCCAGATCCCAACGCCACTGGGCATGACGGATATCGTCCTGAATCGGCTTCATTTCGGCTTCCGTCGCGCCTGCATCCAGCGCCGCTTTCGCTTCGAAGTGAGCGTGAACCAGTTGATCTTCAACCTTGATTTTCAGGTCGTTAATCGACTGCTTACGTTCCGCGACCACTTTTTGCAAGGCAGCTTTGTCCTGGGTATGGCAGTTCGCACAAGTCTGGGCGAAGTTATCAAACGGATTACCAATTTTATGGTCGGTGTAGAGTTTGCCTTCGGCGTTCTGCACTTTTGGCATATGGCAATCGATACAGGTCACGTTGTTTTGCATGAATGCCCGCTGTCCAGGTTTCATATTCCGGGTGCTGCGCTTTCAGCATTGGCGTTTTCGACAGGGAGTTAGTCCAGTCAGAGAAGGCAATTTTGTCGTAATACTGCTCCATATTTTCGACTTTCATGCCGTCATCCCACGGGAATTTAACCGCTTTGTTTTTGCCGTCGAAGTAATACTCCACATGGCACTGACCGCAAACCATCGATTGCTGGTCGAAACGTCCGGCTTTCTCAAAAGGTTTACCAATGGCTTCCATCGCGCGAGCCGCATACGGACGGGAAAGGGTTAACTCCGGTTTGCCTTTGGCGAACTCTGGTGAGGCGGTGTTATGGCAATCGGCACAACCTAAGTTGTTGACGATTTCCGGGCCGCCGCGCGCCCATTTTCCGTGGAAGTAGCCATCTTCGCCGTCTTTTTGGATCAGACGCGCCACATCCGGCTTTTACAACTCCAGCATGCCATCGGTAGCGGACCATCTTCAGCGTTTTTCGGCGCACCGGTACGCAGGGTTTCACGCACATCGGTCACAGCAAAGGCATGTCCACGCGGCTTGTTGTAATCGCGCGAGAAAGGATACCCCGCCCACAGGATCACCAGCCGTGGATCTTCCGCCAGGGCGTCAACACGCTCTGACTGTTCCGAGGTGGCTTTCCAGGAGAGATATTGATCGGGATGTTGCGGGGCAAAGGTTTCATTCTTCGCTTCCACAGTTACAGGTTTTGCGGGAGCAGCCGTTTGTTCAGCGTGAACAGAAGTGAAAAAGAAAAAAGGAATCAATAAGCTGAAGATACGGCGTGCGTTTATTTTTATCCTTGTCATAGGGCTTCATCCGAATTGCGCCATTGTTGCAATGGCGGTTTTTATTGTTTTTCACGACAGTAACCGCACCTACACTGTCATGACATTGCTCGCCCCTATGTGTAACAAATAACCACACTGTGAATGTTGTCTTTAATCAATTGTAAGTGCATGTAAAATACCACTTTAGAGTTAGTCAGTATCTTCCTCTTTTTCAACAGCATGCATAACTGCATGTTCCTCAAAGAATTAATCAACTTTTGTTGCTGACCTTCAAAAATTACCTTGCCGTTTATTTGCACAATTCTACTTTTGCGTGATCTGTCGCCCAAATACTAAACAAAACTGCCAATACCCCTACATTTAACGCTTATGCCACATATTATTAACATCCTACAAGGAGAACAAAAGCATGAGTCAAATTCACAAACACACCATTCCTGCCAACATCGCAGACCGTTGCCTGATAAACCCTCAGCAGTACGAGGCGATGTATCAACAATCTATTAACGCACCTGATACCTTCTGGGGCGAACAGGGAAAAATTCTCGACTGGATCAAACCGTACCAGAAGGTGAAAAACACCTCCTTTGCCCCCGGTAATGTGTCCATTAAATGGTACGAGGACGGCACGCTGAATCTGGCGGCAAACTGCCTTGACCGCCATCTGCAAGAAAACGGCGATCGTACCGCCATCATCTGGGAAGCGACGACGCCAGCCAGAGCAAACATATCAGCTATAAAGAGCTGCACCGCGACGTCTGCCGCTTCGCCAATACTGCTCGAGCTGGGCATTAAAAAAGGTGATGTAGTGGCGATTTATATGCCAATGGTGCCGGAAGCCGCGGTCGCGATGCTGGCCTGCGCTCGCATTGGCGCGGTGCATTCGGTAATTTTCGGCGGCTTCTCGCCGGAAGCCGTTGCCGGACGCATTATCGATTCTAACTCACGGTTGGTGATCACTTCCGACGAAGGCGTGCGTGCCGGGCGTAGTATTCCACTGAAGAAAAACGTCGATGACGCACTGAAAAACCCGAACGTCACCAGCGTAGAGCATGTGGTGGTGCTGAAGCGTACTGGCGGGAAAATTGACTGGCAGGAAGGGCGCGACCTGTGGTGGCACGACCTGGTTGAGCAAGCGAGCGATCAGCACCAGGCGGAAGAGATGAACGCCGAAGATCCGCTGTTTATTCTCTACACCTCCGGTTCTACCGGGAAGCCGAAAGGCGTGCTGCACACTACCGGCGGTTATCTGGTGTACGCGGCGCTGACCTTTAAATATGTCTTTGATTATCATCCGGGTGATATCTACTGGTGCACCGCCGATGTGGCTGGGTTACCGGACACAGTTATTTGCTGTACGGCCCGCTGGCCTGCGGCGCGACCACGCTGATGTTTGAAGGCGTACCGAACTGGCCGACGCCTGCCCGTATGGCGCAGGTGGTGGACAAGCATCAGGTCAATATTCTCTATACCGCGCCCACGGCGATTCGCGCGCTGATGGCGGAAGGCGATAAAGCGATTGAAGGCACCGACCGTTCGTCACTGCGCATTCTCGGTTCCGTGGGCGAGCCAATTAACCCGGAAGCGTGGGAGTGGTACTGGAAAAAATCGGCAATGAGAAATGCCCGGTGGTCGACACCTGGTGGCAGACCGAAACTGGCGGTTTCATGATCACGCCGCTGCCTGGCGCTACCGAGCTGAAAGCCGGTTCGGCAACACGTCCGTTCTTCGGCGTGCAACCGGCGCTGGTCGATAACGAAGGTAACCCGCTGGAAGGCGCTACCGAAGGCAGCCTGGTGATTATTGACTCCTGGCCGGGTCAGCGCGTACGCTGTTTGGCGATCACGAACGTTTTGAACAGACCTACTTCTCCACCTTCAAAAATATGTATTTCAGCGGCGACGGCGCGCGTCGTGATGAAGATGGCTATTACTGGATCACCGGGCGTGTGGACGACGTGCTGAACGTCTCCGGTCACCGTCTGGGAACGGCAGAGATTGAGTCGGCGCTGGTGCGCATCCGAAAATTGCCGAAGCCGCCGTAGTAGGTATTCCGCACAATATTAAAGGTCAGGCGATCTACGCTACGTCACGCTTAATCACGGGGAGGAACCGTCACCAGAACTGTACGCAGAAGTCCGCAACTGGGTGCGTAAAGAGATTGGCCCGCTGGCGACGCCAGACGTGCTGCACTGGACCGACTCCCTGCCTAAAACCCGCTCCGGCAAAATTATGCGCCGTATTCTGCGCAAAATTGCGGCGGGCGATACCAGCAACCTGGGCGATACCTCGACGCTTGCCGATCCTGGCGTGGTCGAGAAGCTGCTTGAAGAGAAGCAGGCTATCGCGATGCATCGTAACCCACAATTGCCGGATGCGGCGTATAACGCCTTATCCGGTCTACACGCCCCTTTCTTTATAGTGGGAAAGGGCAAATATAAAAATTCCCCTAAGTATTTCGCGTTGCAGGCAGGAAGCAAGCGAGCATCTCCCCAGGAGCATAGAAAACTATGTGACTGGGGGAGGCGAGTGTGGCTGACGAACCTGTGGCGTGAAAGACGACGGGGAACCTCTGGAGAATCTGTGATGAATGGCACTATTTATCAGCGGATAGAAGACAATGCGCATTTCAGGGAGTTAGTCGAAAAACGGCAACGGTTTGCCACCATCCTGTCGATTATTATGCTGGCAGTTTATATCGGCTTTATTTTACTGATCGCCTTCGCGCCCGGCTGGCTGGGCACCCCGCTGAATCCGAACACCAGCGTCACACGCGGTATTCCGATTGGTGTTGGAGTAATTGTGATCTCCTTTGTTCTCACTGGTATCTACATCTGGCGGGCGAACGGCGAATTCGACCGTCTTAATAATGAAGTCCTGCATGAGGTACAAGCATCATGAAAAGAGTTCTGACGGCGCTTGCCGCCACACTCCCTTTCGCAGCTAACGCCGCGGATGCTATTAGCGGGGCCGTAGAGCGCCAGCCAACGAACTGGCAGGCGATTATTATGTTCCTGATTTTCGTCGTGTTTACGCTCGGCATTACCTACTGGGCGTCAAAACGCGTACGTTCGCGTAATGACTACTACACCGCAGGCGGCAATATCACCGGTTTTCAGAACGGTCTGGCGATTGCCGGGGACTATATGTCCGCTGCCTCATTCTTGGGGATCTCCGCGCTGGTGTTTACCTCCGGCTATGACGGCTTAATTTACTCGCTGGGCTTCCTGGTGGGCTGGCCGATCATTCTGTTCCTGATTGCCGAACGTCTGCGTAACCTCGGTCGCTACACCTTTGCCGATGTAGCCTCTTACCGCCTGAAACAGGGGCCAATCCGTATTCTTTCGGCCTGTGGTTCTCTGGTGGTAGTGGCGCTTTACCTTATCGCCCAGATGGTAGGCGCAGGTAAACTGATCGAACTGCTGTTTGGCCTTAACTATCACATTGCGGTGGTACTGGTCGGCGTGCTGATGATGATGTACGTCCTGTTCGGCGGCATGCTGGCGACCACCTGGGTACAGATTATCAAAGCCGTGCTGTTGCTGTTCGGTGCCAGTTTTATGGCCTTTATGGTGATGAAACACGTCGGCTTTAGCTTCAATAATCTGTTCAGTGAAGCGATGGCGGTACACCCGAAAGGTGTCGACATCATGAAACCGGGCGGGCTGGTGAAAGATCCGATCTCCGCGCTCTCTCTGGGGCTGGGACTGATGTTTGGTACGGCTGGCTTGCCGCACATTCTGATGCGCTTCTTTACGGTCAGTGATGCCCGCGAAGCGCGTAAGAGCGTGTTCTACGCCACCGGATTTATGGGCTACTTCTATATTCTGACCTTTATTATCGGCTTCGGCGCGATCATGCTGGTTGGTGCGAATCCGGAATATAAAGACGCGGCGGGCCATCTGATTGGTGGTAACAACATGGCGGCAGTTCACCTGGCCAATGCGGTGGGCGGTAACCTGTTCCTCGGCTTTATTTCAGCGGTTGCTTTCGCCACTATCCTCGCGGTGGTCGCGGGTCTGACGCTGGCGGGCGCATCGGCGGTTTCGCATGACCTGTACGCTAACGTCTTCAAAAAAGGCGCGACCGAACGTGAAGAACTGCGGGTATCGAAAATCACCGTGCTGATTTTGGGTGTGATTGCGATTATCCTCGGCGTGCTGTTTGAGAATCAGAACATCGCCTTTATGGTGGGCCTGGCGTTTGCCATCGCAGCGAGCTGTAACTTCCCGATCATTCTACTTTCCATGTACTGGTCAAAACTGACTACCCGTGGCGCGATGATGGGCGGCTGGTTAGGACTGATTACCGCAGTGTACTGATGATCCTCGGCCCGACGATTTGGGTACAGATCCTCGGTCACGAAAAGGCTATCTTCCCGTATGAATACCCGGCGCTGTTCTCTATCACCGTGGCATTCCTCGGCATCTGGTTCTTCTCGGCAACTGATAACTCAGCGGAAGGTGCGCGCGAGCGTGAACTGTTCCGTGCGCAATTTATCCGTTCCCAGACCGGCTTTGGCGTTGAGCAAGGCCGCGCGCATTAATCTCTACCCTTCCCCGGTCGCCTGACCGGGGAATACTCTTCCTCTGCAAAATACATCACCTTTCCCCATAATATTAAACAAATAAACTCATTAAAAAATGAGCGATTTTTGACAGTCGTAGAAAATGATAATGCAGAGAATATGCCTTTTCTTTCTTGTTAATTATAAGGATATTTTATGTGCTACAATGGTTTAAGTAATATGTTTTTCCCTCTTTGCCAGATTAACAATAACCACTCTGTCACAAGTCCATCACATACAAAGAAAACAAAATCAGATAATTACAGAAAACATCATAAAAACACGTTAATTGACAATAAAGCTCTCTCTCTTTTCAAAATAGATGATCATGAAAAAGTGATAGGCTTGATTCAGAAAATGAAAAGATTTTATGATAGTTTACCATCAGGAAAAATCACGAAAGAAACGGACAGGAAAATACATAAATATTTTATAGATATAGCTTCACATGCAAATAATAAATGTGACGATAGAATTACGAGAAGAGTTTACCTTAATAAAGATAAGGAAGTGTCAATTAAGGTGGTATATTTTATAAATAATGTCACCGTCCATAATAATACTATCGAAATCCCACAGACAGTAAATGGTGGTTACGATTTTTCACACCTTAGCCTGAAAGGCATCGTGATTAAAGATGAAGATTTATCCAATTCGAATTTTGCAGGTTGCAGACTACAAAACGCTATTTTCCAGGACTGTAATATGTATAAAACGAATTTTTATTGCGCCATAATGGAAAAAATACTTTTTGATAATTGTATTCTCGATGACTCAAATTTCGCTCAGATAAAAATGGCTGACGGAACTCTAAATGCATGCTCCGCTATGCATGTTCAATTCTACAATGCAGCAATGAATAGAGCCAATATTAAAAATACCTTCCTTGATTATTCAAATTTTTATATGGCGTACATGGCTGAGGCAAATCTTTATAAAGTAATAGCGCCATATGTTAATTTATTTAAAGCCGACCTTAGTTTCTCTAAACTCGATTTAATTAACTTTGAACATGCTGATCTGTCTCGCGTCAATCTGAACAAAGCAATCCTCCAGAATATAAACTTAATCGATAGCAAACTCTTTTTTACGCGGCTGACAAATACATTCCTCGAAATGGTTATATGTACCGGCTCTAATATGGCTAATGTTAATTTTAATAATGCCAATTTAAGCAACTGCCATTTCAACTGTTCTATTTTAACAAAAGCCTGGATGTTTAATACCCGTCTCTATCGGGTTAATTTCGATGAGGCTAACGTGCAGGGAATGGGCATTACCATTCTCCGTGAGGAGGAAAATATCCCCATTAATAGTGATACCCTGATAACACTACAGAAATTCTTTGAAGAAGATTGTACCTCTCATACTGGCATATCACAAACTGAGGATAATATTCATGCAGTCGCTATGAAGATTACTGCAGATATTATGCAACACGCAAATTGAGATTAAGCCGAAGAACAGCCAATGAATTGACTTTAAAAGAGAGATACTCACGGACTTATGACTTATTTATTTTAGAATCATGAATGTTAGCCCGAGCTAACCTGTTAAAGGTGCAAAAGATTGCACCTTTTTCAGATTACCCCGGGGCTGATTACGTCGCTTTTGGCTTACTGATTTTCCTCAATCAGCAATGCTTCAAGCAAATCGAGATCGTGCAGTAATTTTTGCAGCGTTTCATTGCTGATCTCCCGCGTGGCGCGCAGGTGGTACAGTTCAGCACGTTCAGAACGCAATGCTGCCAGACGGAAGCGACGCTCAAGGTTCTCTTCCTGCACGGAACTTTCAACGTCGTTACGTCCATCGGCGCGACGACGCAGGTTACCAATGACGCGAGAACTGACCTCCGTGAGCAGCTGGTTATCGATATTCTCTTCGGTATCCGCCGCCAGACGCTCCTCCATTTTCTGGATCGCCACAATCGCCACTTCTGCCGTTGCCGCTCGCGCAATACGTTCCTCTTTCAATTGTTGCGAATGGTCCGCGACTTCAATGTGTTGTAGCAGAATAGGCAACATCACCACGCCGACAAACAGCGAGAAGAGAATGACACCAGCCGCCAGGAATACCAGCTCGTAGCGCGCCGGGAAGACGTTACCATCGGCAAGAGCAGCGGGATAGAGAGCACACCAGCCAGAGTGATCGCCCCACGCACCCCGGCGAAAGACGCGATCAGGATTTCTCGTGTGGTCCACGAACCAAACTCCATCGGCTTCTTCTTCAGGAAGCGGTTGCTGAACTTTTTCATCGTCCACAGCCAGCCGAAACGGACCAGCATCAGCGCCGCATAAATCAGAATGATATCGGTAAACAGCATCCAGATTTCGACGTTAGGTCGATTTCTGCCGCCATCAGCGACGTCTCCAGAATACCCGGCAGCTGCAGACCTAACAGCAGGAATACCATGCCGTTAAAGACAAATTCCAGCATCGCCCAGGTACTGTTTGCGCGCAGGCGCATTGCCAGCGGCGCACGGCGCATCACACCGGAGCGGGTGATGGTCATCCCGGCGGCAACCGCAGCGAGGATGCCGGAAACGCCAATATGTTCGGCAATCAGATAAGAAGCGAATGGCAGCAAGAACAGTAGAACAATCTGCGTCGCAGGTTCATCACCGCCCCAGCGGCTGAGGAATCGCAGCGAGCGACCATACAGCCAGCTCACCACAAAACCGGCGAGAATACCGCCAATGGCCACTTTCATAAATTCGACCGTTGCACCGCCGACGGTGAAGATCATCGTCCCCATCGCCACTGCTACGGCAAACTTCAACGACACCAGGCCGGAGGCGTCATTCATCAACGCTTCGCCTGCAAAATGCCCATGATTTTTTTCGGGATGCGCCCTTCGCCAACAATCCCCGAGAGCGCCACAGCATCGGTCGGAGAAAGCACCGCCGCCAGAGCAAGGCGGG
>ENA-OQDE01001128-OQDE01001128.1-human-gut-metagenome-genome-assembly--contig:-NODE-1128-length-11292-cov-3.286879_pt1 | contig 11292 bp, 15 predicted proteins | sample MGYA00242768_ERZ504595 | MGnify/ENA primary metagenome ERZ504595 (study PRJEB26092, sample SAMD00036307) | human gut metagenome | host: Homo sapiens | study: EMG produced TPA metagenomics assembly of...
TAAAAAAATTGGCTGCTACTAAAAATGCAGTTTCTTTTTCCCCCAATCCCAGGGCTCCTGCTAAAATCAAGAGAACCGCGATTGTTCCCGGACACATGGTAAGGACATGCTGAAATCCGATCAGCAGCGTCTTTGTCCATCCTACTTTTTCATCAAAATATTCCGCTTTCATACTCTGCTCCTGACTGAAACTTAATCCCAATATCCCTCATGCACCTTTGCTGCTTCTACTTCAACGGCCTCTACCGGTCCTACTACTTCAATTGCTTTCTGCCCTTTTGCAAATACATCTCTGCATGGAAGATCAAAAGTCGGGTTCTGCTCATTACTTCCTGTCAGCTCCAACAGTCGTCTCTCTGTCATTCCGTATACAACTCTTCCGATATTCGCCCAGTAAATAGCCCCTGCACACATCGCACATGGCTCTGCAGTCGTATATAATGTACACTCCCACAAAAACTCTCTGGAATATTCATGAGATGCTCTTGCTGCAAGTGTCGCTTCCGCGTGCCCTGTACAGATTTTCTCTGTGATCTCAATATTTCCCTGCTCCATGATGATCTCTCCCTCTTTGTTGACCAGAAGGGCTCCAAACGGAGTATTTCCTGCTTCTCTTGCCTCTTTTGAAATTTCAATCGCTCTTCTCAAATAAAATTCGTGACTCTGATACATCTTCTCTTCTCCTTATAAAGTATTATGTAATAGGTATTACCTTTTGTTGTTTTCAATATAACACACATCTTTTTATTTGTAAAGAATCAGTCAAAAATTTGTAAAAAAGGATGCCGCAAAATCTCTTTGCGACACCCTCTGTAATTCTTAAAAAACATTTCCAAATAAGGCTATAAACATCAATCCAATCGTTCCGATTGCAATAAAACTCAAAGATAGCGCAGCCCGCCTCTTGCGGGAATCAAATTCCACTCTGGCAGCATCTGTCATATTGGACACATATCGATTTCTGCCAATCAAATATAAAATCAGTCCGCCTCCACCCTGATTTCCGGAAAGTGAAAACATTCCCCATAATTTCGGATGCTTCAACCCTCTGCTCTCTGCATCAAGAGCTACCAGTTTAAATATCTGATAGGATAATGTCAGTCCGCCAAGCAAAACCATAAATACAAATATAATTGCAAAAATAAGCATTTTCCATTCCTCCTAAAGTTTCTTTATAATCTGATAAAATAGCATACAAGTTGCTGTAATGCCAAGAATCGAGCTGCCCATGATCAGATAATGATTCTCAATGATCAAACCATTAAATAATATAAACAAGATCATCAACAATACATTGGCAATAATCGCAGCAATCAATTTCTCATTACTTTTTACAATGTTTGTACTTTTTTCCAAATGTTCTATCATTGCTTCATCTCCTTTCAATAATTGATCAAGGCTGATGTTATACAGGTCACTCAATTTGATCACATTCACAATATCCGGAAAAGATTTTTCATTTTCCCAGTTTGAAATTGTCTGGCGGGAGACTGAATTTTTTCTGCAACATTCTCCTGTGTCAATCCACTCTTGATCCTTGCTTCTTTTAATTTTACACCTATTTCCATAACATCCGTCCTTTCCTCTGCACTATCGCAGGTTTCTCCTGATTTGTCTATCAAATATCCTGTACATCCACAAAATATCTTTGTCAAAATCTTTTTACATACCTTATATAGTATTATATTTTTCTGTTTACTGCCAGATGTTTGTGATTCATTTAAAAAAACAGCCGGATTTTACCCGACTGTTTTCTCTTTAATTCTTTTATACTGACAAATAAATCCTATCGAATTTCCACAACGGTATAATCTTTCTCTTCCACTGCCTTTTTCAGTACTTCATCAGAAACCGCCGAGCGCAGTGTCACCACCGCTGTGCCTTTCTCATGGCTTACTTCTGCCGCTTCCACCTCTGCAAGTGCCTCCAGTGCTTTCTTTACGGACGCCTCGCAGTGTCCACACATCATTCCTTCAATTTTCATTGTTTTTTCCATTGTCATTTCCTCCTGTTTCTTTCTTGTTTTTATTTTTCGATCTCTTGTGGCGTCCTTCATACGGAACCAGTTGAGACGAAGTGCATTGGTAACAACACAAACGCTGGACAAACTCATTGCCGCCGCTCCGAACATCGGATTTAATTTCCATCCAAACAATGGATACCAGATTCCGGCTGCCAGCGGGATTCCGATGACATTATAAATAAATGCCCAGAATAAATTCTCATGAATGTTGCGAAGTGTCGCACGACTCAGTCGAATCGCTGCCGGAACATCCGTAAGTCTGCTCTTCATCAATACCACATCTGCAGCATCTATCGCAATATCCGTTCCTGCTCCGATCGCAATTCCCATATCTGCTCTTGTCAGTGCAGGAGCATCATTGATACCGTCTCCGACCATGGCTACTTTTCCCTGATTCTTCAGTCTGCAGATCACTTCTTCTTTTCCTTCCGGCAGTACCCCTGCGATCACCTCGTCCACACCGGCCTGCGCTCCGATGGCACGGGCTGTCTGCTCATTATCCCCGGTCAGCATCACGACCCGGATTCCCATATTCTGCAGTTCCTGTACGGCCTTTGGGCTGTCTTTCTTGATCACATCTGCAACTGCAATGATTCCAAGAAGCTGATCTTCTTTTGCAAAAAAGAGCGGGGTTTTTCCCTGATCTGCCAGCCCTTTTGCCTTTGCCTGCATATCTTCTGAAACTGCGCAAGTCTTTCGGATGAATGATAAATTTCCTCCCCAAGTCGTTCTCCATCACACCAGCCGGACAGACCATTTCCCGGAACTGCCTGAAATCCTGTCATTTCCACGCTCTCTGTCAGCTTTTGTTCTTCTGCATACGTCATCACCGCTTTTGCCAGCGGATGCTCACTTTTCTGTTCCAGGGCATATGCGGTCTGTAATAATTCTCCCTGCCGGATTCCCTCCGCCGTTACGATATCTGTAACGTTCGGTTCTCTGCTTGTGATCGTCCCGGTCTTGTCCAATGCCACGATCTGTACCTTTCCTGTTTCTTCCAGCGACACAGCAGTCTTAAACATCACACCGTTTTTTGCGCCTTTTCCGCTTCCCACCATGATTGCAACGGGAGTTGCCAGCCCAAGTGCACAAGGACAACTGATCACCAGAACAGAAATTCCTCTTGCGAGTGCAAATCCGACACTTTCTCCTGCCAATATCCATACCACAAATGTAATCGCCGCGATCACCATGACTGCAGGGACGAAAATTCCGGATACCCGATCCGCCACTTTTGCAATGGGTGCTTTGGTAGCCGCTGCATCACTGACCATCTGGATAATCTGAGATAATGTCGTATCTTCCCCTACTCTGGATGCCTCACACCGGAGATATCCGGACTGATTCAACGTAGCAGCTGATACCATGTCTCCTGCTTTTTTATCCACCGGAATACTTTCTCCTGTCAGCGCAGATTCATCAATCGCGCTGCTTCCTTCCAGCACAATACCATCCACGGGTATATGCTCACCCGGACGAACCACAAACACATCTCCTTTTCTCACCTGCTCGATGGAAACTGTCTGTTCCTGCCCGTCTCGGATCACGACCGCCGTCTTTGGCGCCAGGCGCATCAGGCCTTTTAAGGCATCTGTAGTCTTTCCTTTGGAACGTGCCTCCAGCATCTTACCGACGGTGATCAATGTAAGGATCATCGCGCAGATTCGAAATAAAACTCATGCATATAAGTCATCACGCCTGCCATATCCTGACGCATCTGTGCATCTGTCATGGCAAACAATGCATAGGTACTGTAGCCAAATGAAGCACCTGCTCCAAGTGCCACCAGCGTATCCATATTGGGCGCGCCGTGCAGCAGACTTTGAAATCCACTGACAAAAAACTTCTGATTGATGATCATCACACATCCTGTCAGCAAGAGCTGTAAAATTCCCATTGCCACATGATTCTCTGCCAGAATCCCGGGAAGCGGCCAGTTCCACATCATATGTCCCATCGAAAGATACATCAGCGGCACAAGGAAACAAAACGATAAGATCAGCCGCTTTTTTAAGACCGGAGTCTCTTTATCTTTCAGAAATTCCTCTTCTGCATGTTCTGCCGGCTTTGCGGTATTCTCTCCCTTTACAGAAGCTGAATATCCCGCTTTTTCCACTGCTGCAAGAATGTCTGCTTCTTTCGCATCTCCCTCCACGCCCATGGAATTGGTCAGGAGGCTGACTGAACACGAGGTCACTCCCTCAACTTGGACACTGCTTTTTCCACTCTTGTGCTGCACGCCGCGCAGCTCATTCCGTTCACATTGTATTGCTTCATGATATCACCTCCCTTATCGCATCAACTTTTGCAGTGTTGTCACCAATTCTTCAATGGTCTCTTCCTTTCCCTGACGGATGTCTTCCGCTACACAGGTACGGATATGATTCCCTAATAATACTTTATTGAAACTGTTCAACGCTGCATTGACTGCAGAGACCTGAATCAAAATATCAGTACAATAGGTGCCGTTTTCCACCATTTTTTTAATTCCTCTCACCTGACCTTCAATCCGGTTCAGACGGTTGATGAGATCTTTGTATTCTTTTTCTGTACGTTCTTTTGTCTTATTTGTATGACAGCAGCACTCTCTTATTTCTTCCATTTCTTTCACCCCATTTCATATATGGATTATATACCCTTGTGGGTATATTTCAAGTGGATTTTTATGGAATTTTTATACGATAAAAAGTTGAGGAAAGAACCGTTTCTGATTCTTCCCTCAACTTTTTACTCTGTTATTCATAATCTCTGACAAGGAACATCGGCTTGATCGCCATGACCTCATCGTATTCTTCCTGCTCAAGCTCCACACTGGAATTCATTGCTTTCAAATCCTGCTTCAGCAATTCCAGAGCTTCTGCCACAGACCGTGTCCGTTCTTGGGCAATAATATCAATCATTCTTCGAAGTACTGCCGGATGTGCATAACACGCCGGAAGAGGAAACTTCGGATATTCTGCAATGTAGCGATACATCGCTTCTGTCGCCTTCTTCAGCCTGTCTTCCACATACCGCCTGTTATTGCGGGCAGTAGGAAGAACATTCGCACTGGAGAAGAAAAAGATGGCGGCCAGTCCGAACAGCAGAAAATAAATTCCGAATCCTGCTTTTGTGACCAGCGCATAAATCCCGTAAACCAGTGCCGCAATCCCCATCAGGGTAATGAAAAGCGCTGCCCATTTATAAGCAGGATTGCTCTTATCATAGGTTCTTTTTCTCTTCGCACAGCTGCTCAGTTCCCGATATAACTCAGGTCTTTTTTCCAAAAACTGCGCACATTTTTCTAACCATTGGATTTCTTCCCGCGCATCCGAAAAAGCGATCCTTGCTTTTTTCTGTTCAAGTATCCGCTGTTTCTCCAGCAGTTTTTCTGCCTGCACGCTGTGCACCGACATCTCGGGACGGATACTTCGGATATGGTCAAGCAGTGCATCTACCTGCTCTTCTCTTTTGAAAATACACTGCTTTTCCTCTCCGCCGTCATACTGCACGACCAGATATGGAATCGTGGCAAACATTCCTTTTCCCGAAAAACCGCCTTTACTCATGGCTACTCTTTTAAATACTCTTGATACCGAGTCCAGAGCTACATAATATCTTCTGTCAAAGTAAAAGCTGTTCAGATAAAGAGCCTTTTGACCCACTCCACAGGGGCCGAATCTCCTGCAGTTCTTTTTATCCGCTTCCAGCTCCCGCTCTTCTATTTTCTGTCTGCCCAGCTGCTTTGGTTTCCATATCATCTCGTGTCAGTCCTTTCTGTTTGTGTTTTATGAAAACACTTTATTTTGCTGCTTTCGCAGGTTTTCTCGTTGCATACAGGAAAATGGCAAGGAATCCTGCTGCCAGAATGATACCTGCCGGATACGCAACAGCTGTTCCCAGTCCCAGACATTCTTTCGCATAGAAGAAATATGTCATGGAGACTGCACTCATAAAGGTAGCCGGAACTGCTGTCAGCCAGTAATTCTTCTTCTCACGGAACAGATACATACTTGCTGTCCAGAGAACGATCATTGCCAGTGTCTGGTTGGTCCAGCTGAAATATCTCCAGACGATCGTATAATCCAGATGTCCGATAATAGCACCTGCACCTAACAACGGAACACAAAGCAACAAACGTTTGCTGTATTTGGACTGCTCGATCTTAAACCAGTCCGCCAATACCAGTCTTGCACTTCTAAATGCCGTATCTCCGGATGTGATCGGGCATACGATAACACCGATCATCGCCAGTGCAACTCCGATTCCTCCCATTGTCTTTGAGCAGACATCATAAATCGCTGCTGACTGGCCATTTGCGAGAATCGCGCTTAATCCTGTACTCAGACCGCCTGTCACTTCATACAATGCGCATCCTGCAGCAGCCCAGATCAGTGCGATCACACCTTCCGTCACCATAGCTCCATAAAATACAAAATGTCCCTGACGCTCTGATTTCATACAACGTGCCATCAGCGGTGACTGTGTAGAATGGAATCCGGAAATCGCTCCGCAGGCAACTGTGATAAACATAACGCTCCAGATCGGCGCACCGTCCGGATGCATATTGGAGAAGTTATTCCAGATTTCCGGGATCACAAACTCGGAATGTGTAAAGATTCCAATGATAACTCCTACCGCCATGATGATCAGGCAGATTCCAAATACCGGGTAAATCCGTCCGATGATCTTATCAATAGAAATAAATGTTGCGATAAAATAGTATGCCAGAATGATCCAGAGCCAGAATTCTGTACTGGCAAGAATTCCGCCGATTCCGCCCTCCTTGAACAATGTCACGATCAGACCTGCAGGTCCGACTGCAAACACAGTTCCGACCATAACCAGCAGAACCACACTGAATACACGCATCACATTTTTCATTGCATTTCCAAGGTAAATACCACAAACCTCTGAAATTGATGTACCATTATTCTTTCAGAAAGCATACCCGAAAAATAATCATGGACACCGCCTGCAAAGATCGTACCAAATGTGATCCATAAAAATACGATCGGTCCCCACAGAGCTCCCTGCATGGCACCAAAGATCGGTCCCAGACCGGCAATGTTTAAAAGCTGCACTAAAAAGAGCTTCCACTGCGGCATTACCACGTAATCCACACCGTCATTGATTTTGACAGCAGGCGTCTCCCTGTCATCCGGTGCAAATGTGTTTTCTACGATCTTCCCGTAGACAAAATAGCCTCCGATCAACAGAAGCAGACATAGAAAGAAACTAATCATAGAAATCCCCCTCCTTCTCTTTAGAGAATTTTAATAAATTTATTTTTCTTTTATAATTATATGTTTATTTTAAACAATTTTCAATAGTTTCTTTCTACTTTTTATTACATTTTTCACATTTTCAAACCCGGAATTTTTTCTTAATCTCCCGAACGAACGATTTTCCACGAAAAACTACGATTCCGGCCAGCAACAGAATGCTGATTCCTGTACAAAGTAAAGACGGATACCGGATCCGGACTGCCCCTGCTGCCAGAAGAATTCCCGGAATACATCCAAAGGCGCCGATCTGAACAAGATAAAACAAATATTCGTTTTCCTCCAGCCTGCACACCCTTGCGACCACTGTCATTGCTGCAAGAATGACCAGAGATGCAAGCGGGAGCACAAAATCCACTGCCCATCCATGCCATCCGGTAAAAACGTCCCACAAAAGCCCCGCTGCCGATATGAGCAGAAGCTGCCACATTCCATTTTTCAGAAGGTTCCTGCGCTTTTTATAGCCTACCATTACAAACAGCCAGGTACAAAGTACTCCCCCGCTCACAAAGCCTGCCCACAAAAATCCGGAAGGAAGCATCAGATTGACCACCCAGCTGATCACAACCGCAGCAATACACAAAAACGTAAAAATCTGCATACTCTTCTGCATCAGTCCCAGCTTCTTTTCCTGATATCCGGGGAAGTCATTCTCTTGTTCTGTAACGTGAATCCCTTCCTCTTTTAAGATCCGCAGAAAATTCCGCTGGATATTATGACTCAGTATTTTCGAGGTGATCCCTACTCTCATTTTATCCCCGTAAGAGCAGGAGCACATCTGCAGTTTGTCCGTACTTGTAAAAATCCAAACGAATCCACATAGGTCTCAAACACATCCGGAAGCTGGATTTTTCCGATATTAGAATAAATCGCGGAAATACTTCTCCCGCCAAGCGTCGTTCCAGCCAGCAAAAACAGGTTTTTAATCTCCAGAGGCACGGCCCGAAGCAGAGGATTTTTTTCCAGACGGACAAGCCGGTTCATATTGTCTGCAATCCGCTCTTTTACAAGTTCTGTTCGAAAGACATGCTGCAGATTCTGCAAAACTTCCTCAAATCTCGTATTTTCTTCAAACACCTGACCAGCTTCAATCCAACCAAAAAAGTTCGTCATGGAATAGGAGGGAAAATAATTTCTCAGATTCACCGGCACCATCAGAGTGACCGGCTTTTTCATCTGACTTCTCGGCATCTCCTCGTGAATCGCACAAAGCAGTGCGGCAGAGAGAAATACCGTGACTGACACCCCGTATGATTTTGCCTTTCTGTATACTTCTTTCGCGGAAAGAACCACCTCTAAAACAGACATCTCCTCCTGCTCCAGCCTTTCCCCCTTCAGCTGGAATGCAGGTCTGCTCTTTTTGACACTGCCATAATCTGATTTTGAATAATACTGCGAAAAGCTGTCTTCTTCGTGATCACTGGCTGTGGAAATCTCTTCTTCTGAAACAGGCGGAAACTCCACCTGTGGATAGCAAATCATCAGGTAATTCCGCACCAGTTCTTTTAAAAAATTCAGCGCTCCCGTCCCATCAGTCAGACAATGAAACACTTCCAGATTTATTTTCTTTTTATAATAAGAAACCTCAAACAGAAAGCTTTTCTGATCAGGCACATACAGTCCGCTGCAGGGCGGCCGATCTTCTGCCTTGACTTTTGGTTTTAAATTCCGCTGCTCCATATAGAACCAGAACAGCCCTTTCCTGAGAACCGAACAATACAGCGGATACTTTTCCAGCGTACATTCCACTGCTTTTTGCAGAACTTCCTCTATGACATCCTCTTTCAGTTCACAATACAGCCGGAATACTCTGGTATCTTTCTTCCCGGTTGCTGCCGGAAATGCCTGTGCTGCATTATCCAGCTTTCTCCACTGTGAACGTTTCTTTTTCTGCATCGTTACCCCTCCCGTAAAAAATGGTCAATATACGCAAAACTCTCTTCCACATGAAGTCTTGAAACTCCAAGTGCAAAATACCCGTGAAATGCCCCTGCGATCCGATAGCACGTCACCTTATTTCCGGCTTCTTTCAGTCTTTTGGCATAATCCTCGCCCTCATCTCTAAGCGGATCAAACTCTGCACTCAGCACCAGCGTTTCCGGCATATTTGTCAAATCTTCTGCAAGAACAGGCGCCACATACGGACTTTTTAAATCCTCCTGCTTCCCGATATAAAGCTGCAGATAGTCATGCATCTTTCCTCTGGTAAGCAGATATCCTTCTCCGTTCTCCCGAATCGAATCATATGCAGAATCCAGTGTGTAGCAGTTGTTTACTGCCGGGTAGACCAAAATTTGCTTATGAATTGAAAATTCCCCGCGGTCTCTTGCCAGCAGACACAACGCCGCCGCCAGATTTCCTCCGGAGCTGTCTCCCATAACAGAAATCTGTCCCGGCTCAATCTTTGGAAAGATTTTCCCCTGATACAGTGCCCTTGCAGCCAGATAACAATCCTCAAGCCCTGCCGGAAACGGATACTCCGGTGCCAGGCGATATTCTACAGATATGATGGTCTTGTCAACAGATTTTGATAGCATACTGCAGATTCTGTCATATGTTTCTACACTCTCTGTAGACCATCCTCCTCCATGGATAAAAAAAATCGCGGAGGAAATCTCTTCTTTCTGCCTTTTTGTCTCTTCTGATGGGAAATATAATCTCAAAGGAGTCTTTCCACACTCTGTTTTTATCACAATATCTTCTTTCTCCACCCAGAGATGAAGCGGATCTAATTTTTTTAGATTTGCCAGCTTTCTGGCTGTATTTATCTCAATATTCTGGTTTGAAAATGCTGCCAGAACTGTCTGTATTACCTGATTCATAAATTGCCATTCTCCGTTACTGTATGAACAGTCACTATTCTCCTGTTGTATTTCTGAACTTTTATTATAGCACAGAAAAAGGCGAATGCCATCCTGACTTCGCCATGGACTGCATCCGCCGTCATTTTTTCTGACCAGTACAACGAATACTAAGTTTCTGCTATGTTGTACTAGATACAAGCTTACTCTCCGAGAAAATAATGTCCGTACGCATCTGCCGCCTTGATCGCATCTGCCACTTTCTTCGGTGTCACTTCAAACGGCATATTGTGCAGAGTATCTGTCTCGGCACAGGCTGCCTCTGCCACTTTCATCAACTGTTCTTCCGTAATCTTACCTGCTCCCAGCTGTTCCAGTGTAACCGGAAGTCCACATTCGATGCAGAAATCGATCACCTGCTGCAGCTCTTCTGACGGGATGTTCTCAAGCACCAGCTGTGTGATCGTTCCAAATGCCACTTTCTCTCCATGGTACATATGATGACATTCTTCGAGTACTGTCAGACCATTGTGAATCGCATGTGCTCCTGCAAGACCGCCGCTTTCAAAGCCAATTCCGGACAGCAGTGTATTTGCCTCGATCACTTTTTCCACTGCTTCTGTACAGGCACCTGCTTCCAGTGCAAGCTTCGCCTTCACACCTTCCTCCATCAGCGTATCAAAACACAATTTTGCAAGGGCCATAGCTGCCCCGGTGATCTTTCCGCCTGCACAGGATGCGGCATCTGATCTCTGACATGCTCTTGCTTCAAAATAAGTTGCAAGAGCATCTCCCATTCCGGCAACGGTAAGGCGAACCGGTGATTCTGCAATAATCTCTGTATCCATCATGACCATATCCGGATTGGACGGCAGGAACAAATACTCCTCAAACACACCTTCTTCTGTATAAATTACAGAAAGTGCGCTGCACGGTGCATCTGTAGATGCGATCGTCGGACAGATCAGAACCGGCGTCTTTTCATAATATGCCACTGCCTTTGCAGTATCAAAAATCTTACCTCCGCCGATACCGATCACAACATCACACGCTTCTTCTTTCACGATTTCTCCAAGACGTTTGATTTCTTTTTTACTGCATTCACCATTGAAGTAATCAAAAACATATCCACATTCTTTTCCTTCAAACTTTTCTCCACCATTGCTCCGATTCGCTTGTATCCCCCTTGCTGATCAGATCAGAG
>ENA-OQDE01001130-OQDE01001130.1-human-gut-metagenome-genome-assembly--contig:-NODE-1130-length-11266-cov-3.507137_pt1 | contig 11266 bp, 12 predicted proteins | sample MGYA00242768_ERZ504595 | MGnify/ENA primary metagenome ERZ504595 (study PRJEB26092, sample SAMD00036307) | human gut metagenome | host: Homo sapiens | study: EMG produced TPA metagenomics assembly of...
TAGGATATTATTGGGTTAACAGTTTTGTCTTTTTGTGAATGAGAATTTTTATAATTCTTTTGTAGAAACAAAGCTTTGAAAAAACTTAATAAAGTAATTACGCAAAAGATTGTTCAACATTAAAAAAAGCCGTTGTTAAAATTCTGATTTTGCATTATAATGGAGTAAACCAAAGTGAAAGGACAAACAAAATGATTATAATGTCAGTTGACCTCGGAAAAGCACGCACAGGCATTGCCGTATGCGACAAAACCGAGTTTTTAGCGTCGCCATATACAGTTATTTTTGAAAAGTCACCGAAACAGTTGCTTGAAAAGGTGTCAAATACAGCCAAAGAAACAAAAGCCGAGCTTATTGTTGTGGGACTTCCGAAAAATATGGACGGCAGTGAGGGCGAAAGCGCACAGAATGCCAGAGCGTTTGCCGAAAATCTGAGCAATGAAACAGGCATTGAATGCGTTATGCAGGATGAGCGTGGAACAACAATTACGGCTCACAATTTTCTCAACACCACAAATACAAGAGGAAAAAAGCGTAAAAATGTCGTTGACGAGGTTGCCGCCACAATAATTCTTCAGGATTATCTTGACAAAAGAAAATCGGGCTTAAACAGATAAAATTATAAAAGATTTACCCTTCCGATGATTTTGGAGGGTTATTTAATGTACATTTTGAGAATTTTATAACCTAAAATTCAAGCACGCCGCAGTTTTTCTCACTTGAAACTGCGGCGTGCTTTTAAGTTAAATGCTTTAGTACTTTTAAGTACTATAAAATCATTATATCACCCATTTATGATAAAGTCAATAGTACCGATAGATACTATGCAGGGTGATAATATGTATTTTAAAAGACTGCGTGATTTGCGAGAAGATCATGATATGAAACAAAGTGAAGTTGCCGAATATTTAGGAATTCAGCAGACGGTCTATTCACGCTACGAAAGAGGATTTCAGTCAATTCCTGTTGAGCATTTAATTAAACTGGCTGATTTGTACAAAGTTTCCACAGATTACATTCTCGGCAGAAAATAGTTACAAATTAAAAATTAAAGTCGGGCAGCAGATTTTCAATGCAAAATTTCTGTTCCCGACTTTTTTTATTTGTGATACGGCGAGCCGCCGTTCCCTGTTCGTGAAGACAGTTTGTAATGTAAAAAACATATTATGCCCAACTGTAAAAATGTAATGGTTTGTACAATCTTCGGGAAACGATGCTTTGCATTTTACAAACCGTCTTCACGAACGAAAAAAATACACGGTATGTACCATTTGGCACATACGTGGTTTTTTATACATTATATGTTTTCAGTTAAATCAGAAGTCCATAATTTCATCGTCTTCAAGAGCAACGATAACATCGTCTGTATCGTCATTCTCAACGATTTCTGCCTCAGAATTACTCTCAAGCTGAACATCTGCATATCTCTGCATACCTGTACCTGCAGGGATAATCTTACCGAGGATAACATTCTCTTTAAGACCGACGAGCGGATCAACCTTACCCTTGATAGCGGCATCTGTAAGAACTCTTGTTGTTTCCTGGAATGATGCGGCTGAAAGGAAGCTGTCTGTTGCAAGAGCGGCCTTTGTGATACCGAGGAGGAGCTGAGTGAATGTTGCCTCACGAAGACCTTCTTCGCCGTTGGCAATACGCTTTTTAATCTGCTCATTCTCGTAAAGAACTTCGTTCTTGTCGTAGGTCTGACCTGACATAAAGCCTGTGTCGCCTGCGTCCTCAACCTTAACCTTACGCATCATCTGACGAACGATAACCTCAATGTGCTTATCGTTGATTTCAACACCCTGTAAACGTAGGTACTCTGTACTTCCGAAATAAGATAGTTCATGACTGCCTCGGGTCCGAGAATATCGAGTATATCGTGCGGATTAACAGCACCGTCGGTAATCTTGTCACCCTTTTTGATGTGGTCGCCGTCAAATACCTTTACACGGAAACCGAAAGGAATGAGGTAAGCTCTTTCTTCGCCAGTTTCCTTGTTAAAGATAACAGCGTGCTTTGCGTTTTTGATTTCTTCAAAACGAACATCACCGTCGATTTCACTGATGATTGCAAGGCTCTTTGGTTTACGAGCTCGAAAAGCTCTTCAACTCTCGGAAGACCCTGTGTGATATCTTCGGCAGATGCAACACCGCCGGTATGGAATGTTCTCATTGTAAGCTGTGTACCCGGCTCACCGATTGACTGAGCGGCAATAATACCGACAGCCTCACCGACAGTAACAGGCTGACGGTTGGCAAGGTTAGAACCGTAGCACTTACGGCAAGCGCCGTGTTTTGCACGACATTCAAGTACCGAACGAATCTTGATGTGGTCAACACCCGAATTAACGATGATGTCAGCCTCTTTGTCGCCCATCATAACATCCTTTGAAACAAGAACATTACCGTTAGAATCGCAGAAGTCATCAAGGAGATATCTTCCGATAAGACGCTCGTGGAGTCCTTCGATAACATTCGATTCGCCTGCTTTGATGTCAAAGATTTCAAGACCTTCTGTAGTACCGCAGTCCTCTTCACGGATAATAACTTCCTGTGATACATCAACAAGACGGCGGGTAAGGTAACCTGAGTCGGCTGTACGAAGAGCTGTATCGGCAAGACCTTTACGAGCACCACGAGATGAAATAAAGTACTCCAAGATGTTAAGGCCTTCACGGTAGTTAGCTCTGATAGGAATTTCGATTGTTTTACCTGATGTATTGGCGATAAGACACGCATACCTGCAAGCTGTCTGATCTGGCTCATACTACCACGGGCACCTGAGTCAGCATCATGAAGATTGGGTTGTAGCGGTCAAGGTTTTTCTGGAGGGCATCGGTTACATCGTTAGTAGCCTTTTCCCAGATACGAAGAACTTCTTCGTAACGCTCCTCGTTTGAACGAAGACCCATCATAAACTCATCACGAATAACATCAACTTCCTTCTCTGCCTCGCAATAATCGCCTTCTTCTGAGGAGGAATAACTGCGTCACAAACGGCAACGGTAATAGCACCCTTTGTAGAATACTTATAGCCCTGTGCCTTAATGTGGTCAAGAACAACGCTTGTTCTTACCGGACCGTGAATTTTAATACATTTATCAATAATCTTCTTAAGACCCGATTTACCAACGAGGAAGTCAACCTCAAACTTGAATCTGTTTTCGGGGATACTTCTGTCGATAAAGCCGAGATCCTGAGGAATAGGATTGTTAAAGATAATCTTACCGATTGTTGTGTCTACAATACCGGATTCGATTTTTCCGTCAATTTCAAGCTCACGGCGAACCTTGATTTTTGAGTGAAGCTCGATGACGCCTGTCTGATAAGCCATCATAACTTCATCAACATCACGGAATACCTTTCCTTCGCCTCTCTCACCGTCCTTATCAAGTGTAAGGTAGTAAGAACCGAGGATCATATCCTGTGTAGGAACTGTAACAGGCTGACCGTCAGAAGGCTTGAGAAGGTTGCCTGCTGCGAGCATAAGGAATCTTGCTTCTGCCTGTGCCTCTGCCGAAAGAGGTACATGGACAGCCATCTGGTCACCGTCAAAGTCAGCATTGTATGCTGTACAAGCGAGCGGATGAAGTTTAAGAGCACGACCTTCAACAAGAACAGGCTCAAATGCCTGAATACCAAGACGGTGAAGTGTTGGAGCACGGTTGAGGAGAACGGGGTGTCCCTTGATTACAACTTCAAGTGCGTCCCAAACATTGTCCTTTGCACGCTCAACAGCTTTTCTTGCTGATTTGATATTCTGCTCTGCTTTAGTTTCAACAAGGCGTTTCATAACGAACGGCTTGAAGAGTTCAAGTGCCATTTCCTTAGGAAGACCGCACTGATACATTTTGAGTTCAGGTCCTACAACGATAACCGAACGGCCTGAGTAGTCAACACGCTTACCGAGAAGGTTCTGACGGAAACGGCCCTGCTTACCTTTAAGCATATCCGAAAGTGACTTGAGGGCACGGTTGTTAGGTCCTGTAACCGGTCTGCCTCGTCTGCCGTTGTCGATGAGTGCGTCAACGGATTCCTGAAGCATTCTCTTCTCGTTGCGGATGATGATTTCAGGTGCGTTAAGCTCAAGGAGCTTTTTAAGTCTGTTGTTACGGTTGATAACTCGGCGATAGAGGTCGTTAAGGTCACTTGTTGCAAAACGACCGCCGTCAAGCTGAACCATAGGACGGATATCCGGCGGAATTACCGGAACAACATCGAGAATCATCCATTCGGGACGGTTGCCCGACATTCTGAAGCTTTCAACAACATCAAGTCTTTTAAGGAGTCTAACTCTCTTCTGACCCGATGCAGTTTCGAGTTCTTCTTTAAGTGAAGCGGAAAGAGCATCAAGGTCAATCTCGGCAAGGAGCTTTTTGATTGCCTCGGCACCCATACCTGCTTCAAAGTCGTCTTCATACTTCTCACGCATATCATTGTACTCACCCTCGGTAAGGCACTGATACTTTGCAAGGTCACGGCAGTCGCGGGATCTGTTACGATGTACTGTGAGAAATAGAGTACATTCTCCAAAAGCTTGGGAGAAATATCAAGCATAAGGGCAATTCTTGAAGGAATTCCCTTGAAATACCAAATGTGCGACACGGGAGCGGCAAGCTCAATGTGTCCCATACGCTCTCTTCTGACCTTTGAACGGGTTACTTCAACGCCGCAACGGTCACAGATTTTACCCTTAAAACGGATTCTCTTGTATTTACCGCAGTGACATTCCCAGTCCTTTGTCGGTCCGAAAATGCGTTCGCAGAACAAGCCGTCTCTTTCAGGCTTGAGAGTACGATAGTTAATTGTCTCGGGCTTTTTAACTTCGCCGTAAGACCATTCTCTCATCTGCTCAGGAGAAGCAAGTCCGATTTTAATTGAGTCAAAAACATTATTATCTATCATTGCATTTCCTCCTTACATATCGTCACTGCCAAAGTCATCGCTGAAATCATCCGATGTGTAGCTGTCCTCTTCAACATCGGCAAGTGAATCGTCAAACATATTGCCTTCTTCGCCGCCCTCGTCAAGAGTGTAGCCGTCCATTGATGTCATTACATGGTCTTCTTCAAATTCCGGATTTGTTGCATCAACAATATCCTCGTCCTCATCAAACTTCTGCTTAATGTCAATTTCTTCACCGTCAGAGTTAAGAACACGAACATCAAGTGAAAGTGACTGGAGTTCCTTAATAAGAACTCTGAATGACTCAGGAATACCCGGAGCAGGAATATTCTGACCTTTAACGATAGCCTCGTAGGTCTTAACACGGCCGACAACATCGTCCGACTTAACTGTAAGAATTTCCTGAAGTGTATAAGCAGCACCGTAAGCCTCAAGTGCCCAAACTTCCATCTCACCGAAACGCTGACCGCCGAACTGAGCTTTACCGCCGAGTGGCTGCTGTGTAACGAGAGAGTAAGGACTGTGCTTCTTGCGTGGATTTTTTCATCAACGAGGTGATGGAGCTTGAGGTAGTACATATAACCTACTGTTACAGGGTTATCGAAACGCTCGCCTGTACGACCGTCAACAAGCCATGTCTTACCGTCCTCGCTGTAACCTGCGTCTTTAAGACACTGGAAAATGTCCTGCTCATGAGCACCGTCAAATACAGGAGTCATAATCTTCCAGCCAAGCGCCTTTGCGGCATAACCGAGGTGAACCTCAAGAACCTGACCGATGTTCATACGAGAAGGTACGCCCAACGGGTTAAGTACGATGTCAAGCGGAGTACCGTCAGGAAGGAACGGCATATCTTCCATTGGGAGAATTCTTGAAACAACACCCTTGTTACCGTGACGACCTGCCATCTTATCGCCTACGCTGATTTTTCTCTTGAGTGCAAGGTAAACTCTTACAACCTTGTTTACACCGGGCTGGAGTTCGTTTCTGCTGTCTGCACGGGTAAACACCTTAACATCAACAACAGTACCGCATTCACCGTGAGGCACACGGAGAGATGTATCTCTGACTTCTCTTGCCTTTTCACCGAAGATTGCACGAAGGAGTCTTTCCTCGGCTGTAAGCTCTGTTTCACCCTTTGGAGTTACTTTACCGACAAGGATATCGCCTGCTTTAACCTCAGAACCGATCTGAATGATACCGTCCTCGTCAAGATACTTGAGAACATCTTCACCTACATTCGGGATATCTCTTGTAATCTCTTCGGGGCCGAGCTTTGTATCTCTTGCCTCTGTGTCATATTCTTCAATGTGAATTGATGTATAAACATCATCACGAACGATTTTTTCGTTGATAAGAACAGCATCCTCGTAGTTGTAACCTTCCCATGTCATAAAGCCGATGAGAGCGTTCTTACCGAGAGCAACTTCACCGTTTTCGGTAGCCGGACCGTCTGCGAGAACTTCGCCCTTCTTAACTCTCTGTCCTCTTGACACGATAGGACGCTGGTTGATACATGTACCTGGTTAGAGCGGAGGAACTTGATAACCTCAAAGTCCTGAACTCTGCCCGAGTCATACTGTACACGAATGTTACGGGCGTCAACGCTCATAACGATACCGTCTTCCTCAGCGAGGATACAAACGCCTGAGTCTGTACCTGCCTTGTACTCCATACCTGTACCGACGATAGGAGCTTCACTGCGGAGAAGCGGAACTGCCTGACGCTGCATGTTCGCACCCATGAGAGCACGGTTTGCGTCATCGTTTTCAAGGAACGGAATCATAGCCGTAGCAACAGATACAACCATCTTAGGAGATACATCCATGAAGTCGAATCTTTCGGGAGAATACTCTACGAACTCGTCACGGTAACGACCTACGACTCTTGAATGAACAAATCTGCCGTTTTCATCAAGCGGTTCGTTAGCCTGTGCAACAGCGTAGTTATCCTCAACATCGGCTGTCATATAAACAACCTCGTCGGTTACAACGCCTGTTTCCTTGTCAATTTTACGATAAGGAGCTTCGATAAAGCCGTACTTGTTGATACGGGCAAATGAAGCAAGATATGAGATAAGACCGATGTTAGGACCTTCAGGAGTTTCGATAGGACACATTCGGCCATAGTGTGTGTAGTGTACGTCACGAACCTCAAATCCTGCACGATCTCTTGAAAGACCGCCCGGACCGAGGGCTGAAAGACGACGCTTGTGGGTAAGCTCTGCAAGTGGGTTACCCTGATCCATGAACTGTGAAAGCGGTGAAGAACCGAAGAATTCTTTAATTGCCGCTGTTACGGGACGGATATTGATGAGTGAGTTAGGCGAAAGCGACTCCATATCCTGTGACTGGGTTGTCATTCTCTCTCTTACAACTCTTTCAAGACGGGAGAAACCGATTCTGAACTGGTTCTGAAGAAGTTCGCCTACGCAGCGGATTCTTCTGTTGCCGAGGTGGTCAATATCATCTGTATTACCGACACCGTGAGCAACACAGTTAAGGTAGTTGATTGTTGCAAAGATATCATCAACCGTGATGTGGTTAGGAACAAGCTCATCTGCACGGCTTCTGAGCATTTCCTTGAGGTCATCCTCATTCTCACAGGAATCAAGAATTTCGCAAAGAACATCAAAACGAACATTTTCCTTGATATCACACTCTGCTTCTGCGTCAAAATCAACATAGCAAGCGATGTCAACCATACCGTTTGAAATAACCTTAACGATTGTTTCATCGGCAGCCTTTACATAGGCAATCTTAACACCTGCGTTTTCGATTTCAAAAGCCTTTTCCTTTGTGATTTTTTCATCACGAAGAGCCATAACCTCGCCTGTGCGTGGGTTGGCAATCGGCTCTGCAAGAACCTGACCTTCAAGACGGTTTGCAATACCGAGCTTTTTGTTGTATTTATATCTGCCTACTCTTGACATATCATAACGACCGGGGTCAAAGAACAGGTTGTTTATGTGTGTCTGCGCACTGTCAACTGTCGGAGGCTCAGACGGACGGAGCTTTTTGTAAACCTCGATAAGACCTTCTTCAACATTTGAAGCAGCATCCTTTTCGATAGTAGCTCTCATTCTTTCATCGTCACCGAAATAGTCGAGAATTTCGGCATCCGAGCCAAGACCGAGTGCTCTGATGAATGATGTAACGGGAAGCTTACGGTTCTTATCAATACGAACATAAAAAACATCGTTTACATCGGTTTCATACTCAAGCCATGCACCACGATTCGGGATAACTGTTGTTGAATACAGTTCCTTACCGGTTTTATCGTGATCCTATTTATAGTAACGCCGGCTTCTTACAAGCTGTGAAACGATAACACGCTCAGCACCGTTGATAACGAATGTGCCGCTTGCGGTCATCAGCGGGAAATCGCCCATAAATACATTGCTCTCTTTGATTTCACCCGTTGACTTGTTCAAAAGTCTTGCGGTTACTCTGAGAGCAGCTGAATATGTTGCATCACGAACCTTACACTCAATTACGCTGTAGTTCGGGTGATCAACATCAAGTGTGTAGTCGATAAAATCGAGAACAAGGTTGTCCTGATAATCGGTAATGCCCGAAACATCTTTAAATACTTCTTTAAGACCTTCGTCAAGCAACCATTTGTATGACGCTTTCTGAATGTCGATAAGATTAGGCATATCAATTACTTCATCGATTTTACCAAAACTCATTCTTTCGGTGTTGCCAAGCTTTACGGGTTTGACATTAACCATAGGCGTATCACTCCTTAAAAAATCTATGAAACGGGGCAAGCGGTACTGAAAATCTGCTCATAAAAAGCTCTTGACACAAAAGGATTTTTGTGATAATATCCCCTTGTTAGATAAAGTTTTTTGCGGATTTTCCCGACCTCTTCGGTACATATCCCCATTATGGTACATTTTATTATTCTATATTGAAATAATCAATAAGTCAAGAGAATTTTCGGATTTTTTTCGGATTTTACTGACTTTTTTATATTTTTACAGGTTTTATTCCCGAAAAGAATTATTTTTCTTTTCGGGCTATTTTTTACATCCAAATGCAACACCCGACACGGTGTATGGTTTTAAACAGTATGGGTAAACCACCATTCACCTATACCGTCAGTCGCAAGGCTACCGTTTGTTTTGGTTGAACAGCCAAAATAAACAAGCCATTTTTTGTAAATATTTGTAAATATGAATTTTATATAATAAATGCTTTGGATTAAATCGAACCGATTTTACAATCGTTTCGATTGGCGAACACGGTTCACCGCTACAGTATAACAATCGCTTTGCGGAATTTATAAAGCTTGTTTTTAAATATAATTTCTACTATTAGCAACTGGAATCTGAGTAAAAAATTACGGCATAACCGAAATTTAATCGGTTATGCGTTTTTATGTTTATGTACCTGAACACCCTTATTCTCGTTTTGACTTTAGATAGTTTTCAAAGGCTTCTTTGATAACTGAATGTTTTTCGTCTTTATCTGCATCACTGTTCCAATCTGTTCCATCTGTTGCGTTTTTTATCATATATGAAGTGCTCCACTCCTTAATATCGTGGTCATATATATCATAAGTTATTTTCTCCATTGTACCATCGTCAACATTAAGATAATAACCGCATCCATAATAACCTGCGATTGGGTAATTGATGTAAAATGCCATTTGTTCTCCGTTGGCAAAATTATAAAAGCTGATTTTGTCGATTGAAAATGTTTTTGCGCTATCATCCTTTGTAACATCCCAATTTTCAATATTATCATAAACAAGTTCAATATATTTAGCATCAGCGTCTGTAATCACGACGGAGCTTTCTGTATTTTCTACTTTTCCGCAGGCAGAGGTCAGTAAAATAATAGACATAGCTGTTATTAAAATAATAAGTTTTTTCATTTTGGTTTTACCTCTCCACATCCGCAAGAGCCAACATAGTTTTGATTTTCTCTGCCACAATTTGGACATATCCAAACATCTGCTCTATGCACACTTTTATTTATCTTATTACTGTTTCCGGTTATAACATATGGTTTCTCACAAGAACAACGAGCACAATACAAACTGGTTCCGTCATTATACGCACCACATTTTTGACAGCGCCAAGAAGAATTTCTTTGATTTGATGAATCATTAATCATACGATATTTATTATATTCCTGTTCAGCAGTTGAATCATATTTTTTTATTGCACAAGCAAATATAATTGCAATCACTTCTATGAATACAGATATAATCATTCCAATAAGATTATCATCACGTTGATAATCGATATAACTTGAAACATTCATAATAAAAACAATCGTTGCAACAATTTCAAAAATTATAAAAAGTACAGTATATACCATTCGTTCAGAATGTTTTGCTCTATAATCACTAATAAATTCTGCTTTGCTTTTGGTATGCTCTGTGCTTTGTCTTTGTACAACAAAATTATTTCTTGATACCATCTCTCCATTTATTTTACTTCCGCAGTATTTGCAAAAATCACTTCCATCATCAATTTGTTTTCCACATTTTTGACAATACATAATTCTCTCCTCAATCCATAATATATTATTTGTTGCTTTAATTTGTTTTTCAACAATGTTCAATTAACGATTACAATAAGATTATATACTATAGTATAGGCATTGTCAACACTATAGTGCATTTTTTATGCTTTTTATTACATTGTGTGCAAAATAAATGTGTATTAGTATAATTAAAAAGTACCCTAAAGAGCAGGATGAAGCATATGGAACGCACCGAACTTAACAAAAAGATAGGACAAAACATTCGGAAATATCGTTTAAAAATTGATATCAGCCAAGAAAATCTTGCTATGTCGGCAGGTCTTTATCCTGCATATCTCGGCAGACTTGAACGAGGTGAAAAGTGTCCCACAATAGACACACTTTATAAAATATCCTGTGCGCTCGGTATAACAATCAATGAGCTTATTTGTTTTGATTCCAAAATCAACTCATCGCCAACTAATAATCAGGCAAAAATGCGAATTGAAGAAGCGTTAAAACAAATTCCTGACACACAACAATTGCGAATTGCAGAAATTGTTGAAAATATCGCAGTCATAATAAAAGAAGAAAAAAATCAGTAGTAGCGGCAGTCAGTGACCACCGCTGCAGTATTACAATCGCTTTGTCGAATTTATAAAGTTTGCTTTTAAATATAATTTCTACCGTTACTAACGGGAGAACACGGTTCTCCCCTACATTTAAACAACAGCTTTTACACAAACAAAAACAGTCGGAAGACATTGCATTTTATTTTGCAAACTGTCTTCCCGACATTAATTTTCAATTTTCAATTTTTAACTTTTTAATTACTTGCCTTCCCATATCATCATATCTGTCCAGAAACGAAACTTATTA
>ENA-OQDE01001131-OQDE01001131.1-human-gut-metagenome-genome-assembly--contig:-NODE-1131-length-11259-cov-2.105821_pt1 | contig 11259 bp, 23 predicted proteins | sample MGYA00242768_ERZ504595 | MGnify/ENA primary metagenome ERZ504595 (study PRJEB26092, sample SAMD00036307) | human gut metagenome | host: Homo sapiens | study: EMG produced TPA metagenomics assembly of...
AAATATAGTAGGAATAAGTTTAAAGAACTCTGTTTGTATGCGAGCTTCCTCGTTATTATGTACTTCTTTTGAACGTGGAGGATTACGCTGATCTGCATAACAATTATAACACATAAAGCCGGTATCGGTTTTAATAACCGACACCGTTTCCTTTCCACATAAAATACACTTTTCTTTAGTCATTAATTCAAAATAAGCTAAATTGTATTGGTCTTCTACCTACTGCTGTTATCGTTCTCTCATGAATCGGACATTGCGAAGCATACGGGCATCTTCCTGACATAGCAGAAAGATGCGCTCCATGCCATTCATCCCAATCTGTTACATTATTAGCGGAGAGGAAAGTTATCAGCTTCATACAGCAGAAACCTCGTTCTTTCTCTTGACCTCCTGTAACTTCAAATAACCCATTGCTCTGTGGACGCTTCATTTAATTCTATATTATTTTTGTTAATAGTTAATCCTCAATGAAATATAATTTATTCATATCAGTTCTTGTTATGGGATAATTAATTCGGGATTATCATAGATATTACCAATCACGATAGTATCATCCATTCTTGTAAGGTCAGATTGCCCGAAATAGAATAAATTTCGACCATTAGATAGTTGAAAGCGGCAATTATCATATAGGATAATTGCAGTATATTCTTCTGGTTCAAAACCAAATGTAACAGTGTGAAGAATATCCCTTCACTAGATCTCCATCCCTTTCTTGTCTAATAACCCGGTGAATTGTCCTGTTGTATTCAGAATAACTTCATACCGAATCATGTTCCATACGGCAGCTTTGTCCGGGCATATATATGCCTTGCCGTTTAGCAGAAGCAAACTGCCATACAACCATTCATGAATCCCAAACCTAGATTTTCCTCTAAATTTAATTGTTCTCATTATATTCTTTTTTGATTGTTGTTATACGTTTATTTTTGCACGGGAAGCACTCCCCAATTTTCCGCCTTCTTCCATCCATGTTTTATAGCATTTATCACAAAGAGAGTTGCCATATCCTGAAACATAGCGTTCGCTCCCTTTGGGTATTGATTCAGCGCATATAAAACATTTTGTATCTTTTCGGGCTACTTTCTTTGAGAAAGCATCTTCGCCTTGTCTTTTTGCATGATAAGCCATATTTATTCCTTTCTATTTAATCATACTTCTTTATTATCGTCTTCTTTTCTTTCCCGCCCGTAAATCGCCCGGACTATTTCAGCAGCGTAATGTCCTATAATCGCTGATATAGGTACCATTAAAAACCATGCAAAGTCACTCATATCTATACTGTTATTAATCAATTATTTCAAATGTCACTTTCACTTTTTTACAGCGAAAACCTTTCTTATACATCTGTTTCCATGTCAAATTAGTTCCGTCCAGCCAGTACCTGACGCAATCTCTTCGGTAATATTTTTGAGTATTCATCACAAGTGTACCATTTGGTAGGTTATCATGTACATTATATCTTCACGCATATCGACTCCTTTTTATTCTTGTTATACTCTATTTATCTCATCATTAATTCGGAACATACTGTCACTTATAAAGTCGTATATCTTGTACATTAGTTCCGGCTCTTGCTCCTTTGGAGAATAAACCATAACCCTTTTACCAGCACCTTTCATCCATCCGGCTTCTGTATTAGCTGACCGCCCACAAGGAAGAACCATAACACAGACATCCGCCCACTTCATTGCATTAAAATCTAAATCAAATCCTTTTTGCGCAATCGGGTGATTGAGTGCCTCTTGATATTGCTGAGTACTCCAATTCTTCCAATTAGGTCAATACTCGACCACGAAAAGCCATAACTCATGTCACCATTGGGATGGGTGAAGTCATATACTTCGTGACCTTCACTTCTGAGAAACGATACAACGTCTTGTTGATATGAGTTTCTCCAACTACTTGCTACGTAAATCTTTGCCATATTATTTTTTATTATTACATTTGGACTTCATTTGCAATGTTGCAAATGATTAATTTTTTTAATTATGAAAATTTAATTAGAAAAAGCATTCTATAGCTTTACTACCGTACGGCTATGGCAATGCTTAAAATTGAATAGACGGTAGGCTGGGACTTTGTGCTAAACTGTATTGACCTTTTGTAGTGGTTAATAGAGAAATTACTTAGCACAGCTAAGTCCCTAAATTAAGGTGGTTATTGCACAAGGGTTCCACCTCTTCCCATTCCGAACAGAGAAGTTAAGCCTTGTAGCGCCAATGGTACTGCGTAACAGTGGAAGAGTAGGTCGCCGCCATCTTCTTTTAGCCCTGTTGTCTTTATTGATAGCAGGGCTTTTATTTCAAGCTCTATTTTGCTCATTTTTTTCTTGTTTTGAGCTATGCGGTAAACGAAGAATCTACCGCATAGCTGATTTATCATTTATTTCTTGCCGCTTCTAAAACTGGAAGATTTGTCTCCGTTGGTATGTATATCACAGTTTTATCATTCAGATTGCTTTGTTGACGTACCACAAATATTGGATATATGCGGGGGTAATACTTCCATTTTCAATTTTAATCGCTTCGGCAGCACCTTTAGCACGTTCGATTTCAGCTTGGGCGTTCAGCTTTTCAGCTTCCAGATTTGCTTTAGCTTCTTCAATCCTTATTTTACGGTTTTGTTCTGCTTTAGCAAATTCAGCCTTTCCAGACATTTCTTGCTGCCAAACGTTATAATAAGGGATGGTAACAAAACATCCTACAACAATTGCGACAAATACGATAGCCGCCAAAATTCCAAGTTTATTCATAATCTAATATTGGGTTTTATAAAGCCGCCCAAGGCTTTATTAGTTTATTATTATTATATTTGCAAAAAAACAAATATATGTCAACAATATATCGTAATAGAACAATCCGCCCTTCAAGTAGACTTGAAACATCTGTATCTTATAAAATCAATACAGAGAAGTCACGACAAATGATACATTGGTTATTACCATTAACCATGAAAGTGAGAATTTTAGTAAAGAATTTACTTTTTCAGGAGAGAAGGTTGCAAACCGTTCCTCAATACACTTCAGATATATTAATGGAGAAATTATTTGGTCACCAGTTCAGCCTGATTAGATTCATATCTTTGCAGACTTAAATTATTCATCATCATAATCAGTATCAAAGATACGTGCAACCATATCGACGATATTTTCTTCAATATCCTCGGTAGAACCAGTTACAGCATTAGCTATATTCTTTTTCTCCTGGATGATTCGATAAACCTTCTCATCTATCGTCCGACGGCCAAGAAAATAGTAACAGGTTACAGAATCCTTTTGCCCGATACGGTGTGCCCGGTCCTCACATTGACAGCAGTCTGCATACGTCCAGGGAAACTCAACAAAGGCTACATTGCTTGATGCTGTAAGGGTAAGACCTACACCAGCGGCTTTTATTGAGCAAATGATAATATCTGCTTTCGGGTTGTTCTGAAAAGCGTCTACGGCTCTTTGCTTCTCGTCCTGTGAGTCTCTTCCGGTAACAGATACGGCAGTGGGAAAGTAACGTTTCAGTTGATCTACAACTTCATGAAGCGAACAAAAGAGAATTATCTTCTTTCCATTCTCCCGGAAGTCTTTCACAAATTCAATCACATCACGTACTTTGCCGCGAGCGGAGATCTGCCGTAGAATATTGATACGTACCATCACTTCACCGCGCATTGCCTTAGCTATCTTATCGTCGTCAGCGTCCTTGTATTTCTGTAGATACATAATAAGGTCGCGTTCTGCATCCATATACTCTTTTCGATTTGTGATTTCGCAAGTATTCACCTGCCGTATTTTATCGGGAAGATCTGTGAGGACAAGTGACTTTTCACGACGAAACATACAGTACTTCCATAGGTTAAAATTCAATTCTCTCAAATTTGATGCTTCTCTCTGTCCGGAACAGTATCTATCAACAAATGGTTTATATCCACCGAAATCGTTCATTCGATCTAAAATAGCCAACTGCGGAATCAAATCTTTAGGCCGATTTACCACCGGTGTTCCCGTCAATTCAATAACCCATTCTTTGCCGGTACAAATACCTTTGCAAAACTTAGCCTGCTGGGTTGATGCAGATTTGCAACGATGGCTTTCATCAATGATAACAGACTTGAATAAATTGATTGAGTTTCTAAATTCCACATCTCGCAGCGTCCAGCCTTCAGCTTTCTTTATACGTTGTACAAAGTACTTCTTTAATGATTCATAGTTAACAATAAATACCTGGTGCATTCCTGTCTGAAAGAAAAAAGTCCATGTATCACGTACCTTGTCGGTTAGGATCATCGCCTTTTTATCCGTAAACTTCTCCCATTCACGTAGCCAGTTGATTTTTAATGATGAAGGGCATACAACAAGACAAGGAAAAGCGTCTGCGAGGTTAATTGTTGCTATACTCTGTAATGTCTTCCCCAAGCCTGGTTCATCGCAATTCATAAATCGTTTAAGTTGCAAACCACGTGCAATACCTTTAAGTTGATAAGGATAAGGCTGAATTTTCAAATTGTGCGGAACGGTTAAATCAGGTAATTCCGGAATATCATAAGCGATATCCTCCTCCTTTTTTTCTGTACCATTTACCCAATTGATATTCTCAAATTGCCGTATTTGATAAATCATTCTTTCAAGGTCAACTCTACTCCGAGCTGGAACTATCCAAACTTTTTTTGCACCGTCAACGTCTTCCGGGAATTTGTCGGACTCGATCTACAATAGAAGGTTTATACTTGAATGATAATTCAAAGTTATCTCCTTTTAATTCAATATTCATGATTTAGAGTATTTTATAGGGGGATAATTTCCCCCTATGGTGATTGTAAGTTATGCGGTTGCGTCAAGAGGTGCAGGAGCATCTATCTGTTTTTTTCTTCCTTTTTTCTTCGGCTTTTCTTCCACTATGATAGCTTCTTCTGGTTCATCGGTTTCGAAATCAAGACGTTCTTGTCTAATTCCCCATTTTTCTTCAAATAGGTAACTTTCTACTTCAGCATCACATGCAGCTGCATCAATGCTTAATTCTTCGTAGTAGAGATATTGTTCATCAAGAAGAGGGACGAAGATTTTTAGATCAACAACTTACCGGACTGAAGAAGTTTAGACCCCATGATAGTAATTCCAGAAACACCATCGACGCTGTCATTTGCATAACCTGTAATGATATAATTTTCTAGTGTCTCTGCATAGCCCGGAGAAGAAAAGCTATCCTTGTTGATATTAGAAGCCTCTGGCTGTTCACACAATACGACGAGATGCAATCTAAGTCGAATAAACGCCTCCCTTAAATCGCTGTGAATGATCTGATCGCAGCTCTTGTTAATTACATTCGTGTAGTTTGCTTCAGAGAAGCGTTCATTATACACAACATTCAGCCGGTCTTTCTTAACGACCGCCTTTTTAATCTCATTTTTTGCTTGTTCCATAATCTTCTTTGGTTGATAAAGTGATAATACTAAATGTTGATACAACTCCCATGACGGCAGCCGTAGTTATTTCTCTTGATGTTGCATCTTCTCTTTGAGAAAAAGATAATGCTGTAAACAGGCCGACAACGGCCAGTCCGATTGTAATTTTTCTTAAAATTTTCATGATAATTACTTTTTGTTGTTATGCATTCCGGCCATTTTCATTTCCTCTTTTGCTTTACTTATCACAGTTACACACCATGATAATTGATGTGTTGCTGTCCGGTTACAACGTTCGCACCAATCGACGAGATATCGCTCCTCCCGGCATAAAGAACTAATTAGGGCATTTATCGCTGTTGCTGTCGCTTTCGCATTTTTAGCTGTATCAACGAGTGTTTGCATGACCTCGGACTTCATTGTCTCATTAAGCCAGTATTTCGAGTCTGCAAGCAGTTTGCCGGAGCGAGCAACATATACAGCCAGGTCATTGCCACGCTGTACGGCTTCTTCAGCATTTTCGCTCATTGTGATATTGAGAAAAGAATCAATATTTTGTAATTCAGCCAAAATTTGTTCTTTTGGAGTGATTAGTAAGTTCATATTGTTTTCACTTAAAATATATTTAAACCATTAGTTGCCACCATTTAAAAGCAAGGTCCTCGTATTTCTCTTTCCCCTTGATATACGTAGGGTGGTTACGGTCGGTGATAAAATGCTTGAAGATTTTACAGTTCTTTTTTGAGATTGCGTAGATGAAATCTCTATTGCTCCCTGCAATATCCATATACCAGGCACGGGAACGGTCCCAGTCGAAAAAGTCGATAGCTTCATCAAATTGCGCCTGTGACTCTGCAAAAGTCGTTTTTAAATCACCTCCAAAATTGTAAGCAGACAACCACCAATCCCATTTACATCGTGTATCAAGATGGTAGGCAAAATTTCCATAATAGAACTCCTGCTGCTTATTTACCATGAACTTCTGTGTATCAGATTGCGCCAACACGACAGCCAGGAATTGATCTTTCTCCGCCTCTTTCCGGAGCGCCTTACGCATTTCAAGCCCTAGCTCAAATTCTTCTGTCGTATACAAGTAATCGTCTACCATCAGCTTGTCATACCGGACACGGTCATTCTCTGTGATAAGAGCATCTACGAGAGTACCGAACTTGAAAGCCTTTTCTTTATCCCCGTATTGAACACGGGGATAAAGATAGTTTTTAAGCTCTGTCAGATCTGAATTACTGACTTCCGAACGTGAATAGTATGAATCGGGATTTGACATAACTATTTAGCTTTCACATCTGCTTCGTAGCTGATGAATTGTGATTCAATATGTGTCTGATCTTTACTGTTTGCTTTCTTCTCGCAGTATGTAGTCATCTTTTTAAAGATCTTCTCTAACTCATCAAAAGGAAGAGTCTGCCCCTCGCCTATCCACCACATCTGAAATATTTCCAGGTATCCTTGCTGATGAAGAACAACAATCTTTTCTTTTACCTTAGCGTTTGTCGGTGGAGGTGCAACAGATGCAGCAGCACCAGCAAAAAGATTACCGATTGAGCTTTGTTGCGTTTTCATTGCAACCTCCTGCCTATCTGCTTCTTCCTTTCTCTTTAACTCTTGTAATTGTTTGGCTGCCTCTTCTGCTTCTCGTTGTTTGCGCAATTCTTCTGCTTTTGCGGCTTCTTCTGCATTTGCCAAGCGAAGCTGTTCCAGTTCAGCCAACTCTTTACGCTTAGACGGAATACGGTCGATAAGATCTTGTTTAACACTTGAAATTTTAGCCTTATACTGTTGAGCATATTGCTCATATTTACCCAGCAATGTATTTTTGCGAATCTCTGCTTTTATCTCCTTATTGATATAATAGGTAGCATATTCAGCAGTGAATTTATCAAAATGAGCTTTCGGGTAATCAGTTTGGAAAACAGTTATACCGATTACTTCTCTATCAAAGTTTACATAAGTCAATCCCGAAAAAATATTCTGCAGCTCGGTTACCTTAGAAGATAGATATGAACTGAAATAAGAAAGAAGTCCATTTTCTATTGCTTGTTGATAGCTTACCTTTTCATTATTGATTAATACTCTTTGCTCGGCTTCTTTCTTTCTCTTCTGCTCTTCTTCATATTTGAACTTAGCATACTCATTGCGCTTTGCTACAAGCTTTCCGGGGATTGTAGAAGAATCCTTAGGATCAATTTCTTTTTCTTGTGAAGTAAAGAAAGAACGAACTTTGTCGAATATCTGCGTGATGGGCTTGCGACGTTCGTCCATATTCTTGAGAGTAGTATTTACTTTTTTCAAGAAGTCAGCTGCAGCCTGATCTATCGTTTCATTCATACCTTCTCCCTCGATTGTATCAAGGAGAGCCTGCCCTGCTTCATTACATTTTTTTACGGAGAGAGTATTCCTTCCCATAATTTCGGGAAATGATGAAAAAATGTTTTTTACTTCGTCTATTTTGATTAATTCTGTTGGCATAATTATTTTCTTAAATTGGTTAATAAATACTTAGAAGCCTCCGTTTTCATCATCCTCGGATACTGCTACTTGCACAGGTTCCGGGGCTTCTAGTTGCTTTTCTTCTCCGAAAGGATCTTGGTATCATCTACGGAGGGTGCGGATTGAATAGGCTCATTTACCTTTTCTTCATCTACTAGCCCGTAATCAATAACAGGTTCTTCCTGTTGTGTCTCCATAGATGTATAATTGCCCGTTCGCACTTTTGGATATGCATCAAAAGCATGTTTAATCATTTTGTTTTCAAGGAATCCGGTATCAATAAATCCACCGTTAGAGGTATACAGGGAGTTTGCAGTTCCCTTGTTTTGCTTTGCAGAAAAGGTTGATAGACGCTTCCAATCAGATTCCATCATCCAAGAATAATCAACTGCCCCATCATTGCGTACAATGCGGATAAATACGGCAACCGGCTTATCTGATTTTCTCGGGAAAGCTCCTTCGTACTCTATAGATTTAGCACCATTTACTCCGATAATAGGGCGGAATTTGTCACCTTCAAATACTACTACAGGATTATCTACATAGCGGACCTGCCGGCGCGTTGTCGCATATATACTTCACCGTAGGCAGAAACAGTAAGTCCTGCTCGCTTTTCCCACATATCACCGCTAGGAGTCTTTACCTTAACGTTACGGGGAATTAAATAACACTGTGGCCTGCCTGATTGGTCAAGTGAAAGACCATTCACCGCCATATCAAGAAAACAACCAAAGAGGGACAGTTTTGTACATTCCTGTAAAGCTGGCGTTTCAGTCAATAATTTATTGAAATGAAACTTCTCGCGGTTATAAATCTGTTCACCCATTTCTGTGCCCCAAATAGCGTTATACATGCCGACAAACTTCTGTTCAACTTCTCATTTTCGACAATTTTCGTTGCTGGAAGTGCGTTAAGCTCCTCCACTTTGATTTGAATACTATTACTCATAATTATTTAATTATTAATGATTTAATCTCCTTGATATACTCCACGCCTATACTCTTCCATTAGGAGTATATCTTCAGCCGTAGGTTCTTTTCTGATATCTGTTTTTGATGAACTACATTTGATGGGAGAAGGACTGTAATTTTTAATAGCGCTTTCTCTTTCATCCAACTGCTTTCCTATCTTATCCTGTAATTCCTTTAATAAGGAAGATCCTTGTTTAACTTGTGTCATACAGCTGTCTGCATTAATTGTTTGATGATATTGTCCGGAACTTTATTATGCAAATCCATCATTGCGCTAGCTGTTTCCAGTTCTGACCGCTTCACATAATATTTTCCTCTTTCCTTATTATTTGCCGGATAAAACTTAATCCAGGCTTTTTCGCGCCATTCTGTAATCAGGCGTTTTCCGTATATATCTTCCGCTTGTGATATAGTTACTACTTCGGGAAGTAGCCCTAACATCGTCAACGTTTGAACAGTTCCGATCTTAATACATCGTGCGACCATCATTTCGAAGCAATTTTCCATAATCTCTAATTAGGCTGTTTCTTTGTTTTACTTTTGAATGGTGTTGAGCTTTTGATTACTGAAACACATCTGCATCTCTATGCTATGCTGCCTGATTAATATTGATTAGAGTTCATATACTTCTTCAATCCTATTTCTTCGTATTCTTGCCCGCCGACTCCGGTTAAGGTCGTTGTTGCAGTCAAATGCAATCTGAAAAGCAATAATTCCAAGAAATGAGAGAGCGATTAGCGATTTTGCAATTGCTTGAAGTCAATATTTAGAGCAAACACTCTATTTATCCACCAAGCGCCAAGTTCGTTCAGTTTGCTGGTTCCTGTCTTTTTATAAGCCTTGTCGAGCAGGACATTTACCGTACCATAGGCAGTACCTAATCTGTCGGCAATCTCTTTCTTTGCTAGGCCACAGGCAGCCAATCCTGCTATTTGATTTTCCCTCTTGGTTAAGGTAGAATCAGCTTGCAGATCCATGATGCAAAATCTCTAATTCGGCTGCCGCTCTGGAAACTCCTTTTGTAGCTTCGAGGGCTTCATTAGCCATTCTTACAGCGACATTCAGTACTTTTGCTTTGAAGGTTGAGCGAGCAGAAGCAGGCTTATTGTTTAGGATATTGTGCACTGTACCCTGTGAACATCCGACTTCCTTTGCTATCTGCTTTTCGTATCCGTAAGGCAGATTAGCTTTGATAGTTTCTAATTGATTTTCCATATACATTATTATATTTATAGTTTCTAGTTCCCGGAAAGGCGATCAAACCGTCCGGGATTATATAGCTTATTCTTTAACTTCTTCACAAGTTTCTCCGAGCCAAGCAACACATTCTGTTGTACCCCTAGTAAAGTCTACCGCCTTATTTAGAGGATTGAATTTACCTTCAACTATATCTCCTTCTTTACTCCTGCTTCCTTTTTTAGCTCCCATAAAAGCCATTCGTTACCAGTTGAACCGGTTACATTCTTGATTCTCACTTTCATGACTTAATCCTCCATTTCTTCATTATCGTTATCTTCTACTTGCAAGGCTTCAAGCATTTCGTTATCAAGTTTAGAAAGGTCGAGTCTTACTTCTTCACCGGAGTGGTAACTTGAAACTACTAGAATACAGGAATATCCGTTCTCATTGTATTCGAAATCGAAACGTTTACTTCCGCCTAGGATGCGCATTACTTCATTTAGATTCTTCATTGCGATCTTGTTTTTTAGGGTTAGAAATCAGCTTTAAGTTTTAGCATCCGGAGAACTTCCTTGAGTTCACTATCGGTATAATTCCTGGCAATCTCAATACTTACACAATTATAGTCAGCAGCAATTTGGATAGCTCGCTCTTTACTGACTTTGTAGATTTTCTGTTTCATATCTTATCTGATTTAGAGTAAATAATCTATTTTGTTAACTTTATTACCCTTTTATTTTGGCGTTATCATTGTTTTGCGCTAACTTTATACTGCAAATGTAATCAAAAGCATTACACTGTAATCAAAAACAAGACAAAATGTGTAATCTATTAAGATAATTTAATAATATCCGTATGCATATAGGTAACAAAATCAAAGAAGAAGTCGCTAAAAGAAATATAAGTGTAACAGACTTTGCAAAGTTGATAAACAAAAGCAGACCTTATACTTATTCAATATTTGAAAAAGAAAATATTGATACAGAACTACTTATACATATTTCATCTGTTTTAAATTTATCACCAACATCATTCTTCGAAGATATAACACCTAGTGTAATGCAAAATGGTACAAAGAATGTTTTGGTTGGTAGAGATAATAACGGTAATATAATCAACTAATGAATGCCAAGATAGACTTGAAGATGCTATGATAGAAATTAAGCATTAGAAAGCTGTTATCGAAGGCAAGGATAGACTGCTTGAA
>ENA-OQDE01001132-OQDE01001132.1-human-gut-metagenome-genome-assembly--contig:-NODE-1132-length-11236-cov-3.979656_pt1 | contig 11236 bp, 15 predicted proteins | sample MGYA00242768_ERZ504595 | MGnify/ENA primary metagenome ERZ504595 (study PRJEB26092, sample SAMD00036307) | human gut metagenome | host: Homo sapiens | study: EMG produced TPA metagenomics assembly of...
GAAATTGTCGATATCTATGATTCCCCGTGTCAAATCGCCGCTTTCGGGCCCTAAAACGGCGATTTCGCACGGAATCATAGATATCGACAATTTCAACCCGTAATTTGGCGTGCAGGATGGGCGCGCGGCACAGAAAACACAAAAACGGGGAGCCCCGTGATGGGGCTCCCGTAAGTGAGGCGCAGGCTACCCGCGTTGGCTCAGAGGACGCCGGCTCTCGGACGTCGAGCCGTTAGTGCGAGCGGCCATGCCGCAAGAGATCAGTTCTCGAACGGATCGAAGTCGCGACGCACGCGGCGGCGCGGACGCTCGGAGCGCTCCACGCGGTCGGCGCGGTACTCGTCGTAGTTCTCGTCGGTCGCGTAACGCGGGTTGCGATCGTAACCGCCACGACGGCCACCACGGCGATCATCGGAACGGCCGCCACGGCGGTCGTCGCGATCGTAATCGCGGTCGTCACGGTCGGAACGGCGACGCGGACGGTCATCGCGGTCATAGCCGCGGTCGTCACGGTCGTCGTAGTCGCGGTCGGAACGACGACGGCGCGGGCGATCGTCGAAATCGTCATCGCGGTCGTCACGGCGGGAGGAGCGACGCGGACGGTCGTCGTAGTCGCGGTCGTCAACGGCGGTCATCGCGGTCGGAACGGCGACGCGGGCCTCCGCGGCGGTCACCACGGTCGCCACGGTCGTCACGACGACCACGGCCGGCGTTGTTCTCCTGGTCCTCGAAACCGGGGATGGCGAGCGAGATCTTGCCGCGGTCATCCACGCCCTGCACGATGACCTCGACGGTGTCGCCTTCCTTGAGCACATCCTCGACGGCGTCGATGCGCTCGCCGTTGGCGAGGTTGCGGATCTGCGAGATGTGCAGCAGGCCGTCGGTGCCCGGGGTGAGGTTGACGAACGCGCCGAACGACGTGGTCTTGACGACCTTGCCGTTGTAGGTCTCGCCGGCTTCCGGCACGTGCGGTTGGCGATCTGGTCGATGATGGCCTTGGCCTTCTCGGCCGCTTCGCCGCCTTCGGAGGAGATGAACACGGTACCGTCATCCTCGATGGCGATCTCGGCGCCGGTGTCCTCCTGGATCTGGTTGATCATCTTGCCCTTCGGCCGATAATCTCACCGATCTTGTCGACCGGAACGGTGGTGGTGATGATGCGCGGGGCGTACTCGCTCATCTCGGCCGGGCCGTCGATGCACTCGTTGATGAGGTCGAGGATCGTGGTGCGGGCCTCGTGAGCCTGCTGCAGGGCACCAGCCAGGATATCGGCCGGAATGCGTCAAGCTTGGTGTCGAGCTGCAGGGCGGTGATGAACTCGGAGGTGCCGGCGACCTTGAAGTCCATGTCGCCGAACGCGTCCTCGGCGCCCAGGATGTCGGTGAGCGTCTTGAAGACGTGCTGGCCATCGACGTCACCGGAGACCAGACCCATCGCGATACCCGCGACCGGGGCCTTCAGCGGCACGCCGGCGGCGAGCAGCGACAGCGTGGAGGCGCACACGGAGCCCATCGAGGTGGAACCGTTGGAACCGATGGCCTCGGAGACCTGACGGATGGCGTACGGGAACTCCTCGCGGCTTGGCAGCACCGGCACGATGGCCTTCTCGGCGAGGGCGCCGTGGCCGATCTCGCGGCGCTTCGGGGAGCCGACGCGGCCGGTCTCACCGGTGGAGTACGGCGGCATCTCGTAGTTGTGCATGTAGCGCTTGGACTGCGGGCCGGAGAGCGCGTCGATCTGCTGCTCCATCTTGAGCATGTTCAGCGTGGTGACGCCCAGGATCTGGGTCTCGCCGCGCTGGAACAGGGCGGAGCCGTGCACGCGCGGCACGATGTCCACCTCGGCGGACAGGGTGCGGATGTCGCGCAGGCCACGGCCGTCGATGCGGTAGTCCTCGGTCAGGATGCGGCGGCGCACGATCTGGCGCTGCAGCTCCTTGAACGCGTTGCCGAGTTCCTTCTCCTTCTCGCATCGTCCATGTCGGTGAACTCGTTCGCGAGCACCTCACGCACGTGCTCCTTGATCTCGTGGATGCGGTCCTGGCGCGGCAGCTTCTCCGCGATGGACAGTGCCTCATTGAGGTCCTCGTGGGCGATCTCGTCGATGCGGGCGTACAGCTCGTCGGTGTACTCGGGGAACAGCTGGAAGTCCTTGGTCTCCTTGGCTGCCTTCTCCTTGAGCTCGTTCTGGGCTTCACAGATCACCTTGATGAACGGCTTGGCGGCTTCGAGACCCTGCGCGACGACTTCCTCGTCCGGCTTGATCTGGCCCTCGTCGTAGATGAGGTGCCAGGCGTTCTTGCCGGCACCGGCTTCGATCATGGCGATGGCGACGTCACCGTTCTCGATGACACGGCCGGCGACCACGATCTCGAACACGGCGCGCTCACGCTCGCTCCAGCGCGGGAAGGCGACCCACTGGCCGTCGATCAGCGCCAGACGCACGCCGGAGACCGGGCCTTCGAACGGCAGGCCGGAGATCATCGTCGAAGCGGAGGCCGCGTTCAGGGCGATGACGTCGTAGGCGTCGTCGGGATCGATGGACAGCACGGTCTCCACGACCTGCACTTCGTTGCGCAGCGTGTGCGGGAACAGCGGGCGCAGCGGACGGTCGATGATACGGCACGCCAGGATCGCCTCGGAGCTCGGGCGCCTTCACGGCGGAAGAACGAGCCCGGGATCTTGCCCGCGGCGTACATCTTCTCCTCCACGTCGACGGTCAGCGGGAAGAAGTCGTAGTTCTCCTTCGGGCTGGAACCGGCGGTGGTGGTGGACAGAATCATCGAATCATCGTCAAGATAGGCTGCCACCGCGCCATCCGCCTGCTGTGCGAGACGACCCGTCTCGAAGCGCAGGGTTCGTTTTCCGAACGAACCATTGTCAATAACGGCCTCCACGGCCTTGATTTCGGGACCCTCCATAGGGTTCCTCCTTTTTTGTTCTATTGTCTGCTGATATCTGTAATCCACATCGAGACGCCGAAATCCCGATTTGTTCAAGCTTGTCGGCTTTTCTCATTGACGCGGCCCGTCCCGGACCGCACCCGTTCATTCCAGATTCTTCTTCATCATCGGCCCTCAACCGCCGGGCCACAGTATGTCATCCGCGAATTCGCAACATCCTCATCCACATGCCGATATGCAAAACGCCCGAGCAAGGAATGCCCGGGCGAAAGTTCTCTTATCGACGGAGACCGAGACGCTCAATCAGGGAACGGTAACGGTTGATGTCGACGCGCTTGAGGTAATCAAGCATACGACGACGGTCACCGACCATGAGCAGCAGACCACGACGGGAGTGGTGATCGTGCTTGTGCTCCTTCAGGTGCTCGGTCAGGTCGGCGATACGCTTGCTCAGCAGCGCGACCTGGACCTCGGGGGAACCCGTGTCGCCTTCGTGCGTCGCGTACTTGGTGATGATTTCCTGCTTTTCTTCAGCGTAAGTGCCACGGCATCCTCCTTATAGTTGCTGCGCGGTGCACCCGGCTTTATGCCGGTGCGCTCTCTATCCGCGGGCGAAACACGCCAATGGGATAGTATAGGCAAGGGGTCGGACTACTTCCGGCCTTTCGCGGCAGGGTCTCACACCGCCGTCAGCAATCCGCCGAACAGCACAATGAGCAGCGCCGCGGTCTCGATGGCGAAGAACAGGATGAACGAAGCCCAGCTGCGCGTCAGCACGTTCAGCGGAGAGTCCTTCTTGATGAGGATCAGCAGGCCGACCCACACGACCGCATACACCGCCACGCCGACCCCGGCCGCGATGATTCCCAGATTCGCCGCATTCGGCAGCCGCGCGGAGTCGCCGTACACCACGTACGTGGAGTACCAGAAATTCAGTTTGAGCAGGCTCAGGCCGGCGATGAACTGTTCGGCGGCCAGCCCGACCACGAACACGATGCGCCACAGCCAGTTGCGCGACTCCACCACGGCGAGACCGAGTCCGGTGAACGTTGTCAGCGTCACGGTCCACGACACGAAGGCCACGCCGCGCGGGGTGAACAGGTTCAGATGGGTGATCAGCATTGCGTGTGGCCGACCGCCAGGGAGCGTCCGAGCCAGTACGGCGCGATGATGGCGGCCAGCACCGCCACGATGAACACCGCCCATGGCACCGGGTGCGACTGCCGCCGCTCGATATCGGCCAGAGACAGGTCGGTCACCGGATGGATGGGTCCGGATGCTTGGAAACGTCAACGGTTTCGACGTGGTCACCGACCAGTTCCGTCGCCTCGTTGTTATTGGTTTCGTCCGCCATGTTCGCCTCGCTCGCCATATGTTCTTTACTGACTTCCATGCACGACAATACGGCTGAAATAGACGGAATCCGGAATTCACCGTACATTATCGCCGTTTCGGCACCGTGAAACGTACCATTTCGTACGGGGAATCTTGGATTCCGGCCATTTCAGCCCGTAATTGCCAGCGTCGTCCGGGCCGCGCCCCGGCTCTCACGAGCGAGGGCGACCGCCCGGACTCATGCCGAATCAGCCGATCCGCTTGCGCAGGCCGGCCATCGTCACGCCCGCCGCGGCCAACATCGTCATTGCGGCGATGAGACCGAAGACGTCGGCGCCCGTGTTGGACAGCTTGCCGTCGGCGCCGGGCTTGTTGACACCCGGCTTCTCGCCGGGCTTGTTCTCGCCGGGCTTCTCGCCAGGCCGCTCCGGCTCGTGCCGTCGCTCTTGACCAGGCCCTTGATGGCCTTGTCGAGCGCAGCGCGCAGCGCGGTGTAGGTGGCGGGATCGTCCTCACCGTTCGGGTCGGCCTTCAGCTGCTTGCTCAGGGCCTCATACGCGACGGTGAACTTGGCATAGCTGTCCTTGGTGTACTCGGAGGCCTTGCCCACGTAAGGCTCGGCGTCGTTCAGCGCGAGCTGCGCGTAGTCGCGTGCGGACTGGTCGTAGCGCAGCGCGGACTTCGCGGCGGTGTAGGCCGCTTCCAGCGCCTCGCCGTCGGCCTTCGCCAGATCGTCGGCGTTGGCCAGCGCGGCGGCGAAGTCGTCGTATGCGGACTGGTACTTGTTGTAGCTCGCCTCGGTGTAGGTGGCATTGTCGTTGGAGACGTGCTCGGCCTTCAGCTGGTCGGCGGTCTTCGCCGTGTACCGTTCGACACCCTTCATCGCCGATTCGAGCGCGGCGACGGCGGCGTCGACCTTGGCCTGCGTGGCGTCCTGGTCGGCAGCGACGGCCTTGGCGGCGGCAATCGCGTCGGCGAGAGCCTCGCGGCTCGACTTGGTCCAGTCGGTGGAGTCGACCTTCTCGGCTTCGGCGATCTTGGCGTTCAGCGCGTCCTTGTTCACCGTACCGGGTTCGTCGATCTTGGTGGCGGACAGGTCGTACACCTTCCACCACTTGGAGGTCTGGGCCAGGTTGGTGATGCGCACGGCCTTGACGGTCGCGGCGGAGTCCAGCGTGAAGATCTGCTTCTGGTTGCCGTTCACGTCGCCGATCTTGGTCCAGTTGCCATCTGCATCCTGGTATTCGATCTTGCCGTTGACGATCGTGTCACCGCCCTTTTCCGCCTGGATGAAGCGGAACTCCTTGGCCTTGCGGGCCTCGGCGTAGGTGACGGTGAGGGTGGCGTTGGCCTTGACGCAGTCGCAGCCGGCGGACTGCATCCAGAAGAACGTGCTGTCGTCACCGTCGATGACGGCCTTCGGATCGACGTTCTCATGCCATGCCGCGGCGCCCACGCCGTTCGTGCTGACCGTGGCGTCGGAGGGCGTCGGGGTGACGCTGCCGCTGGTCTTGGCCTTGACGAAGGAATTGAGCGCCTGCACGGTCGGGCGCACGATGACCAGGCCGCCACGGGCGGGCTTGTTGCGCTGGTAGTAATCGGCGATCGTATGCGTGTCGGACTTGGCGAAAGCGGCCTTCGCGGTTGCGTAGGTCGCCTTCGCGGCCTCGGTGTCACCCGCGAGCGCCTGCTTGGCGGCGGTGATGTAGTCGATGGCGGAGGCGGTCAGGTCGTCCCAGTAGCTGATCCACGGTTCGATCTGGTCGAACATGTTCTTGTCGCCGGGGTTCGCGCGGTAGTTCTTCGCGGCGCGCTGCAGCGTGGTGTAGACGGTGAGCGCCTGGCTGAAGTCGGCCGCGGTGGCGGTGCCGTCGTCCAGCTTGCCCTTGAGTTCGGTCAGGACGCCCTTGACGTCGAGCTTGCCGGTGTAGTCGACGGACTCATTGTTGATCCACCACTTGTTGATGGCGTCATACTCGGCATCCTTGTGCGCGCCGTCGATGCCGCCGTCGTTGAGGATGCGCATGTTCATGGCGAGGTCACGCAGGCCACGGGAGCCCTTGGACACGATCGGCGAGTTGTGGTCGATGTAGCTGAAGGAGTCCTCCCAGGACTGTTGTCCGTCCTTTTCGCTCTGCCACAGGTTCCAGCTGTAGTCGGCGGCCATGAAGATGCCCTGCTTGCTCGGCTCGGACTGCTGCATCGGTTGAGCATGATGCCGTCGTAGGTGCCGTATGTGGCGCCGGGCTTGAGGAAGTTGTTCTGGCCTCCCATGACCAGGTACTGGTAGGCGGTGTTGCGGTTCATGTCGGAGCACGGCCAGTTGATCCACATGAACGGGGCGCGACCGGTGTTCTTGGTGAACGTGTCGGCGAAGTCCTTGCTGGCCACGCCGAAGGTGCGGCCGCCGGTCATGACGATCTGCACGTTGGACGGGATGTTCTTGTACCAGGCGTCACCGGCTCCGGTGTAGCTGTACAGGGCCGGGCAGTAGAGGATCGTGTCCTTGAGGCCTCGTACTTCGCGGTGCCGTCGTCGTTCTTCTCCTGCTGCAGCTCGTGGATCCAGTCGGTCAGGTCCTTCAGCACGCGCACGTAGGTGTTGTCGTTGCCGTACTGCGCACCCCAGTCGGTGGAGTCGTCGGCGAGCAGTGCGATCTGGCGTACGCCGGCGTCAATGGTCTGCATGTACTTGGCCTTGAGTTCCTTGAGGTCCTTCTGGTAGTGCTCCTCGGTGTCGAAGCGGAAGTGCTTGCCCCTAGCCTCGCCGTCGTTATGGAACGGCGCGAGCGCGTAAACGAAACGCACCTTCGACTTGTTGCCGGCCTCGGCCTGCGGCTTGATCTCGTTCTCGATCTGGTCTTTGGTGTACAGGCCGCGCCAGTTGTTGCGGTGCAGCGGATCGTCCTTGGGGGCGTACACGTAGGTGTTCATCTTGTAGTAGCGCCCCAGGTCATCAGGTTCACGCGGTCCTTGGTGCTCCACGGGCTGCCGTAATAGCCCTCGATGAAGCCGCGGGACTTGACGTCGGCCCAGTCGCTGAAGGTCAGGTTGCTGACGGCGCGGCCCGGCAGCTGCTGGAAGATCTGGTACAGGGTAGTCAGGCCGTAGAACGCGGAATCGGTGTCGCGGCCGAGCACGAGGATCGTGTCGGGCGTCTTCGCGTTGCCCTGACGGACGGCAAGCACATAGGAGTCGTTCTTGGAGAACGTGCTGTCGTCCACCTTCAGGGTGCCGTCGGCGATCAGCTGCTTGGCGTACTTGTCGACCACGCCGTTGGATCCGTTGATGCCGACCAGCACGTTGAGCTGGTACGCGGTTTCGGGCACGGCGTCGGCCGCGGTGGTCTCGATGCCCTTGAGCTTCAGGGCCTCGTTCAGACGGGCCTTGGTGGCGGAATCGATTCCCGGTTCCACGACGGTGTTCGCCTTGTCGCGCAGAATCAGACTGCCGTCGCCGTACTCGGTGTTCTGCGGCTGGGGGTAGATCTTGTACTGGCCCGACTGTTGGGTCGTGCCGGAATCGGCCGCCGTGCCGCTGTCGCTGGCCGCCATGGCCGGAACCGCGAACGCCGCGGTCATGGCGATCGACGCGATGGCCGTCACGATTTTGCCTAGAATCTCATGCATGGAATTACCATTCGCTCGCATTTGTTTCCTTATCTGTTCTTGTGATACTGTGCACCGCCCGCGCATATGCCTCATCACATGACCAAGCCCACATCCGGTGGGCCTGTCCTCGTCGCTGCGGTATATCTGGCGTGCGGCGAAACGATTGCGTTCCCGCGGGCTTTCGACAGATGCCGCGATCCATATTTCAGCTTCTCGTGGCAGTCGTCATCGACGACGCGTTCTCTCAACCGTTCCGATTAGTCATGCTAGTTTTACTATCGAATCACGTCAAACGCGATTGGACGGCCGGACTTGCCGGTGAAGTGGCAGTGGAGCGGATGACGGGAATCGAACCCGCGTAATCAGTTTGGAAGACTGAGGCTCTACCATTGAGCTACATCCGCGAAAATGTCGCTTTTGGCGACTTGAGCTATTATACACATCGCCGACGCTTTGGCAACTCCCGTGTCCATGCGGAACGGGACCGTCAAAACAGAACCGTCGGAACAGGCGTCACACCATGAGACCGATATCGCCGGTGCTCAGCCTCTCCGTCTCCCCTGATGCCGTGCGCACGCTGATCGAAGCGTCATCGTTGAGCGATACCACCTTGCCGGCGATCGTCCGGCCGTCGATGAGCTGCGCGTCGATCTGCCGCCCCATCATCCAGCAGACGTGGCGCATCTCGGAGCGCAACCGGGAACTCTGGATGAGCGGCATCTGCACGAACGCCTCCAGACGGGTGCGCAGTGAAGCGACCAGGCGCGCCGCGATCATGTCAATCAGTTCCGCGGTCGGCGGCAGCGGTGCGACGTGCATCCGCAGCGACGTGGATTCCGGCGTCGGCAAACGATCCGCGGGCACCGACAGGTTGACGCCCACGCTGAAGATCACGCGACGTCACCGTGCCGGTCGGGCGGCGAGGCGACCTGGGTGAACGTGCTGCCGAGCTTGAGTCCATGGCAGTAAATGTCGTTCGGCCATTTGAGATGGAACCCGCATTCGGGGTCGAACGGGACCGCGCCGCACTCGTCCAGGTTCCTTCGATGGCGTCCAGAGTGGCCAGGCCGGCAATCATCGACATCCAGCCGTTGACCGCGTCATCGGTCGCCACCGATTCGGGGATGGTCACGATGAACGATATGGCGAACGAGTGCCCGGGAACGCATGCCCACGGCCGGCCGAGCCGTCCTCGGGCGTCGTCCATGGCACCGGCGGCGACCACGGTGATGGCGATACCGCGTCATCGTTGCGCGCGAACCTCCCCCGCTCGATGAGTCGGCGTGCCTTCGCATGGTGGAATCGATGCGTTCATAGGCGGCCACCTCGTCCGCCGCTTTCGCAGTCCGGTCAAGTCGCGGCGCTGCGACTTTGTATAAGGCAATCATGATGATACTGTACGCCGGAAGATATGGCAGCGTCAAAACGGATGTATCGTCGCACAAGCGTCGGCCGCATACGATACGACCCGCTGGTGCGTCTCCCGGGAGTCTTGCCCGAGCCTCGCACCAGCGGGCCGTAAACAGCCGACGAGCCCGATGCCGGATTCTGCCCCGACATGGATGGCGTACACTCGCCAGCCGATGCCTGCGGACGCCCCAACGGATATCCGCCTGCATACATACCTATGACGCACGCTTATTTTGAGCGTCGTCTTCAAAGAGTCTGAGAACTGTCCGTATAGCGGGCGTCATGACTGCCGAAAACCGCCGTCACACGGTCAACATGGCGACGGCCGAGGCGATACCGCCATCATGCTCAGCGAGACATGCCACCGAAAAACCAAGGAAACCGATGCGCTCGACGCCGCAGCCGGCGCGGAACCCGTGCTCACCGGAGTCACGATCGGCATCCGCATGACCGCAGGCCCCATCCTGACCAACCCGGCGCGCCCGACATTTCATCGGAGTTTCTGGAGGCTGCGGGGGGCAGCGACGCACGCACTTCCGCTCGACGTCCGGCCGCAACGCAACGCACGGTCGGCCGCGCGAATCATCCACGATTCAATGCCGTTCCACGGGAAATTCTCGATGGTATACGGGTTCGGCATGTCGCCGAGCGCGTCGCACCAGGCTTTCAGCACCGCTTCCTTGCCGGCCCACTTCGCCGCCAAGTGGGTGGACTCGTCATCGTTCTTGCGTCTGGCCCGCTCGCCGGCCTGCCTCACCTCGCGCACAGAGAACAGCCCTCGCATGCGCGAACCCGGTTCCGCAAGCTGTTCGGCGAACGCCGAGACATCGACGACATCGTGCCCGAGACCGAGAACCGACATACCGCGCCACCTTTCCGAGAGACCTGTTCCAGTGTATGACGGGTCCGGGCCGCTTTGCGTCCTTAAGTGCGCGCCGAAACGACAAGTGTGCGCACTTAAGGACGCAAATGGGCTGGTTTGCGTCGCTATGTGCGCGGACACGTCGTTTCGGCGCGCACTTACGAACGCAAAATGGGTCCGCACGCGGAAACGTGCGGGCCCATCATTCAGCAGTCAGACGTGACTCGGCAGATCAGGCTTCGAAGAAGCCGGACTGACCGAGGCGGGCGTCAGGCTGAGCCGTCAAACGGGGAGTCCAGTGAACTCCCCGTAGGCGAAGCGAGCGGGCGCGCTACCTGCGCCCGCGAGGGAATCCTGACGAACGACTCGGCAGATCAGGCTTCGAAGAAGCCGGACTGACCGAGGCGGGCGTCAGGATTCAACAGCATGGCCTTTTCGACTTCGTGGCCGTTGTAACGATTGCCGTCGGCGAGCTTGGTGCCGTCCTCGCGGAAGCGACGGTTGTCGATCGGCTCGTAGAGCGCCGCGCGACCCATCATGCCTTCCTCAAGGTGACGCTGGCCGGCAGCCAGACGGGCGTTCGCACGCTCGCGCCAGGCGTTCAGTGCGTCCTCACCCGCGGTGTGTGCCACGGCCGCCTCGAAGCGCCCGGGTTCACGATCGCGGCGAAACCACTCACGTGGCCGAAGCCGAGCGAGGTGGCGAGGCCGGCCTTGACGCGGCCGACGTGCAGCGGCTTGGTGAGCCACACCATGTGGTCGTCGCGCTCCAGCTTCGGGTCCACGCAGTCGAGCGAGGCGTTGGCCGGGATCACGCCGGACTTGAACAGCTGCGTCAGGCCGTTGACCTGGAAGATGCAGGCGCCGCCCTTCGCGTGGCCGGTGAGCGTCTTCTGGGAGATCACGAACAGCGGGTTGCCGTTCGTGCGGCCGATGGCGTGCGCCAACGTGTTGTGCAGCTCGGACTCGTTCGGGTCGTTCGCGTTGGTGGACGTGTCGTGCTTGGAGACCACGGCGATGTCGTCCGGGGTGACGCCGAGCGCGGCCAGATCGTGCACGAGCTTCGAGTCGCGGCCGCCGAGGCCAGCCGCCAGGGCGCCGAGGCCCGGGGCCGGGAT
>ENA-OQDE01001135-OQDE01001135.1-human-gut-metagenome-genome-assembly--contig:-NODE-1135-length-11226-cov-3.691864_pt1 | contig 11226 bp, 15 predicted proteins | sample MGYA00242768_ERZ504595 | MGnify/ENA primary metagenome ERZ504595 (study PRJEB26092, sample SAMD00036307) | human gut metagenome | host: Homo sapiens | study: EMG produced TPA metagenomics assembly of...
CACCTAGACAGTCGCTGGACTGTCCGTTTGGCGGTTCAGCAGTCCAACAACGCCTGACGCGTTGCCGTTCTGACGACCGTCGCGGGCGCTGATTGCGCGCCCGTCTGCTTGCTTCTGATTACGGAGAGTCCATTGGACTCTCCGTTTTTTCGAGGGGCTGTTCTGACGGGTCTCTGTGCCACACCAGGCCGATTTCGGCGTTTTTAGGCTGGTGTGGTACGACGGAAATTCCTGCGATTAGGACGAATGTTTGTTCATCGTTGGAAAATGGCGGTTTCTATGATTTTGCCTGTTGCCATACCAGCGAATGTTAGGGCTAACATTCCATTGTGTGGCAATATATTGGCCACACAATGCGATTTTTGCCTGTTTTGACGCTGGTGTGGCAGGTTCTGCGGCAGCGGTATGGTGTTATGTCCCGCCGGCGGGGGCAAGATATGAGTTCGCCGGGCCTTCTGGCCTGTAATTGGATGGCCTGCGGACACGGCTTCCGCTGTTTGCCATACGGCTCATTGCGCCAGCGGAGCGAGATTTCACCGCGCCGATACAGCGCATCTCCTTATACTGGTGACCATGACTCAATCGGATGATCGTTCAATTCTGCCTTGGTCTCATCGGCTCAGCCCCGTGCTGCGCGGAATCGTCACCGTCGTCGCCGGCATCCTGTGCGGCATCGTCGGCACGTTCGCGCATCGCATGGGCGCTTCGGCCAACATTCCGTATGGACTGGTGCTCGCCTTCCTGATTCTTGGCATATCGGCGTGGTGTGCACGCTCGCGGCTTGACGTCGTCGGTCTCGCCCTGCACCTGATCGCCTCGTCCGGCACGATATGGCTGATCGCTGTGCAATCCACCGACGACGCGTTGACGCCGGTCGGATTCAGCGGATCATCGGTGCCGTATTTTTCCCAGCGTGTGGGATACCTGTGGCTGATCGGCTGCATCGTCGTCCAGCTGATGCTGATGTTCCTGCCCGCGCGATGGTTCGCCATCACGCCCAAGACCGATGGAAAGACCGACGACAAGACCGACGACAAGAATTCGCAGCAGCCATCGCAGCTGTCCGTGTCCCAGCAGACTCCCGACACGCTGGCGGAGAGCCGATGATGGCCGAGTATACGTTGCATTTCCTGGGGCCGACCGGGACGTTCACCCATCAGGCGGCGATCGAGGCCGCCAAGATGATCCGCCCATCCGGCGCATCCGTGACGCTGACACCCGAGCCGGACGTCCCGACGATTCTTGACGCGGTGCAGCGTCGGGGTGACTGGGGCATCATCGCGTGGGAAAACAACGTGGAAGGGTACGTCGTGCCGAACCTCGACGCGCTCATCGACGCTGACAATGTGGTCGGATTCGCCCGAGTCGGCGTGAACGTGTCATTCGACGCCTTCACCTTGCCCGGCGCATCACTCGCCGATTGCCGTACCGTCACCGCCCATCCGCACGGGTTGGCGCAATGCCGCCGTTTCACGGCCGACCATCAGCTGCAGCAGCTGCCGGCATCGTCGAATGGTGCCGCCTGCCGAGACCTTGAGCCCGGCCAGGTGGCGCTCGGACCGAGCATCTGCGGCGATTTGTACAATCTGACGCGCGTCGCCTGCGCCGTGGGCGACTATGCCGGCGCGCGCACCGAGTTCCTGGCACTCGCCCCGCGGGACGAGGCCATCACCGTGCTGCGCGAGCGGGCATCACGGACGGCCGGGGATGAGACCGTGGGATCGATGCCGGCTCCGGGGGCGACGACCGACCCCGTTTCGGAATACGAATCGATCATCGCGTTCATACCGCTGAGCACAGCCCCGGCGTACTCGCGAATCTGCTGGACGTGCTGCGCGACGCCGGTCTGAACATGACGAGTTTCATATCTCGCCCGATTAAGGGACGCGACGGCACGTACAGTTTCATCGCGACCATCGATGCAGCGCCCTGGCAGGAACACCTGCGCGACGTGCTGACACAGGTCGTCGACCATGGCGATTGGGTGAAGACGCTGGCGGTGTATCCGCGCCGCGAACGGCCGAACCCGCCGATCTACGCGTGGTCGCTGCCCAACGGGGGAGTGCGCCGCGAGCCGGCCGCGCCCGGCACATGGACGGAAGGCGACACTGCGCGAAGGGAATTGCTGTGGTAGGAAGTCATGATACTGCGGCCGCCGCACGGCTCACGGTCGGAGTCATCGGACTCGGCCTGATCGGCGGGTCGCTGGCCCGAAGGCTCGCCGTCCGCGGAGTGTCGGTCGTCGCGTGGAACCATCGCCCGCATCCATACGCCCAGGCCGAAGCCGATGGCATACGCTGCATGCGCACGCTCGCCGAACTGGTCGAAGCGCAGCCGGAGGTCATCGTGCTGTGCAACCCGCTGAAGGCGATGCCGGCGATCCTCGGCGAGTTGCGGCCGCTGCTCGAACCGTATCAGGACATCACGCTCACCGATGTGGGCAGTGTCAAGATGATGGTCCGCGATCAGGTGCGGGACGCGGGTCTGGCGGGCCGCTATGTCGGCGCGCACCCGATGGCCGGCAACGAGCTCTCGGGATGGCCGCCGCCGCCCCGGCGCTCTACGACAACGCGCTGTGGGCCATGACCGTGGATGGCGACACCGATTACCGTCGTTTTCTCGCCGTCGCGCGGATGATCACCGACGATGTGGCAACCACGTCATCGTGCTCGACGACGATACCCATGACCGCGCTGCCGCGCTGATCTCACACATGCCGCACGTCGTCGCCACGGCGCTCATCAACCAGCTGACCGACGACCCGGACCGCAACATCGCGGCTGCGCTCGCCGCGGGAAGCTGGAGGGACATGACGCGCGTCGCGCTGACCGATCCGGACCGCACCCGTGCGATGGTCGAAGAGGACGCCGACAATGTGGAACGACTGCTGCGCATGATGGCGGCGCGGCTTACCGAGGTCGCGGACGAATTGCATGGCGCAGATGCAGGTGCCATCGCCGCGTTTTTCGCGGATGGACAGCCGTTCCGCGACTACAAGTCCGCGGTCAGAAGCGGTGCGGACGGGGACGGGCCGGTCTTCGACCTGACGATACCCGCGGAGGGATGGCAGGCGGCACTGCTCGATTCCGCCCGCCGCGGCGAGCATATCCTGCGTTTCGGCGACGACTATACGCCTGCGTGCAGCGTCGCAGCGCGATGTGATGCTGCGGGCTACTTGACGATAGGCCACCCCTAGTCGGCCACAAGGCTGACTAGGGGCTTGACGGCACCACAGCTCAGGGGCGGGTGAAGTGGCGTTCGGGGACGGGTTTGAGGGTGATGATGGTGTCGGCGTCGATGGTCACGCGATGTTCGGGGCGTGACCCGTTGGCCGCCGCGTCGCGGATCATATCCAACGTGTGACCGTCCCATGAGGTGACGTGTCCGACGTAATCGCGGTATTTCATGCGATGGTCGGTCGGATCGACCCCTTCGGACACTCGGACGACCACTCGCGCGTTGGCAGGGATTTCATTGGGAATTGCCATGGGGACTCCTTTGCCGTCGGTTTGTTCCATTCTAGTGGGTGAAACGCGGTTTTGCGGGATAGAATCGGCAAAGAAAGGAGTGTGCATGGATGGCGATGGTGATCTGTCCGCGTTCCTTGCGTATCTGCGGGCCAACAGGGGATTGTCGGACAATACGGTGAAGGCGTACGGCACCGATGTCAGGGAGTGCCTGCATGCACTGGCGTCGCGCGGCATCGCAGATCTGCGTCAGGTCACGACCGACGACCTGCGTGGATGGATGGCGTTCGAGACCCGCGACCACGCCCGCTCCAGCATGGCCCGCAAGGTCGTGTCGGTCCGTTCGTTTTTCGCTTGGGCGCATGAGCATGGCAGGATCGAGCCGATCCGGCGGCCGTGCTGATGACGCCGAAACTGCCGGACACGTTGCCTTCGGTGCTGACTGAGGCCCAGGCGGAGCGCCTGATGGACCGTGTGGATGACGATGCGTCGCTGCATGCCGCCTCATCGCAGCGTTACGAGACACGGCATGATGAGATGCCCCGCCTTGATTCGGCCATCGGGCGAAGGGATGAGTCAGCGTGACGAAGTCGTGGCGCTACGTGATGCGGCCATGCTGGAATTGCTGTACGCGACCGGTATCCGCGTGGCGGAACTCGTCGGGCTCGACATCGGCGATGTCGACTGGTCCCACCGCACGATACGGGTTACGGGAAAGGGCAGCAAGCAGCGCGTGGTGCCCTTCGGCGACCCTGCCGAGAAGGCGCTGGCCGGCTGGAAGGAGCATGGCCGACCATTGATATTGCGCAGAGCCGGTGCGGGCACTCTCGATACGGCCGCGTTGTTCCTCGGCATGCGCGGCCGCCGCATCGACCAGCGTATCGTGCGCGATGTCGTGCATCGTGCCGCCCGCGAGAGCGGGGTGCCCGATATCAGCCCGCATTCGCTGCGGCACAGCGCGGCGACGCACATGCTGGACGGGGGAGCGGACCTGCGCGAGGTTCAGGAGATGCTCGGCCATTCGTCGTTGCGCACTACGCAGCGGTACACGCATGTGTCGATCGAGCAGCTGAAGGAGCGGTACCGCCAGGCGTTTCCTCGGGCCTGACATCGTCACGTTCCGAGCTTGATCGTCCCGCGATTGCCTACGTCGACAACTCCGCGATAACTCCGCGGCCATCCTGCGCTTACCCTGCGCTTACCCTGCGGTCATCTTGCGATCAACCCGTGATTTCGCCTCGATTGCCCTGCAATCCGCATGATTCCGGGGTGCAACAGGCGAATTGTGCACGTTCACATCATTTAAAATCTTGAAATGTGATACAAATATGAACAAAATGTGGCAATTAACGTCGAAATCTTGACGGAAGCGTATCCTTATCACGTTTTGCGTTTACATGGGGTGACTATAATCGGTCACCAACAAGAACGCCGCCATCCAAAGGCGACAGTCGAGTGAACGCTTTTGTCGTTCGGAACAAGGAGGAAGGATGGCCCCGGCTCAATGCTGAAGTTCATCGCCAAGCGCCTCGCCAACTACGTCGTCATGCTGTTCGTGGCGATTTCATGTACGTATTTTCTGGCTTCTGGTTTCATGCGTCCGCGCTCGAATTACGAGTCGAGGACTCCCCGCCCTCCGGCAGCGTCCATCAACCGCAGCTTGGATCTGGCCAATATCAATGATCACACCAATATCTTCACTCGGTATTGGCGTTGGCTGACCGGTGTCGTCACCAGATGGGACTGGGGACTGTCCCCTGATCTGGGGTCGGTCAACGGTGCGCTTGCGCCGCGTATCGTTGCCTCCACCGAGCTGGTGACGATCGCCACAGTCCTTTCCATCGTGCTTGGCGTGGCGCTCGGCATCTACACCGCGCAGCGCCAGTACAAGTGGCAGGACCGCCTGTTCGGCACCACTGCACGTTCTTCCTTGTCATCCCGACCGCCGTGTTCGCTCTGCTTGTCGTGATGCTCGCCATCTTCATCAACGGCGCCAGCGGCTTCCGCCTGTTCTATGTGACGGGTCTGTCCAGTTATACAGGAAATAACTGGTTCCTGAGATTGGCTGATTTCGGGCAGCACATCATCCTGCCGACCATCGTGCTGACGATTCTGGGCATGGTCTCCTACCATCTGACGCAGCGCACCTACCTGCTTGACGAGATGCACGCCGATTACGTGCGCACCGCCCGTGCGAAGGGTCTGACCCGCCGCCAGGCCATCCGTCGCCACGCGTTGCGCGCATCCCTGATTCCGACCGCCGTCAACGTCGCATTCTCCATCGCCTCGGTGTTCACCGGCGCGGTCATCACCGAATCTATCTTCGCCATCAACGGCTTGGCCGGTACTTCATCCAGGCCATTCTCGACAACGACATCAATGCCTCGGTCGCCATCGCGGCGTTCGGCGGCGTGTGCACCCTCGCCGGTGCGCTGCTGGCCGACATCGTGTCCGCGTGGTTGATCCGCGCATCAAGATGAGCTGAGTGCAGGGGATGTGAGAAACAATGACTGATACAACCGTCAAAAACAACGAAACGACACAGAAAGAGTCCGACGAGAGCACGTCGAAGGGCGATATCAAGCACATCGGTTACGCCGGCCTGATCGCGCGTCGTTTCTTCCGTCAGCGCTCCGCCGTGGTCGGACTGATCATCCTTCTGGTGCTGGTGTTCTTCGCGCTGTTCGGCGCCAACATCGGCAAGTGGGCGTATGACGACCCTGACTTCCTCGCCCTGTCGGCAGGTCCGAGCGCCAGCCACTGGCTGGGAACCGACTCCGGCGGCTCCGACCTGTACGCCATGGTGGTGCGTGGTCTCGGCAAGTCGCTGATGATCGGCATCATCACCTCGGTGGCGACGATGGCGATCGCCTCGCTGCTGGGAACGGCCATCTCCTTCTTCGGCGGCTGGGTCGAGCGCGTCGGCATGTGGCTGCTCGATATGCTGCTCGTCGTGCCGTCGTTCCTGCTGATCGCAATGATCGTGCGCGCCGCGAACGCCACCACCGGATGGATCTGGCTGATCATCGGCCTGACCGCGTTCGGCTGGGTCGGCTATGCGCGAATCATACGAACGCTGACGTTGTCGCTGCGCGAGCGCGACTACGTCAAGGCGGCCCGGTTCATGGGCGTCGGATCGTTCAAGATCATCGTGCGTCACCTCATGCCGAACCTCGCCTCGATGATCATCATCAACACGGTGCTGGGCGTCGTGGGCGCTGTCAACTCCGAGACCGCACTGTCGTACCTTGGTCTGGGCGTCAAGGCGCCCGACGTGTCGCTGGGTTCCATCCTGCAGTCCGGCGCCGTGTCCATGCAGACCGCTCCCTGGCTGCTGGTCTTCCCCTCCATCGCCCTGGTCCTGTTGACGTTCAGCATGCAGCTGATCGGTGACGGTCTGCGCGATGCGCTTGATCCCAATTCACGTGCGAGCGGAACGGTGGGTGCCTGATGTTCAGAAAGACAATGATGAAAAACAACAAGTCAAAGGGCAGCGTCTCAAGCGAGCACAAGGAGATCGTGCGCGACGACATCCTCCAGTACGAGCTGCTTGAAGGCAACGGCCCCAAGGGCGCGCCGAAGGGCGATCCGATCATGCAGGTGCGCGACCTGCACGTGTCCTTCGCCACAGAGGCCGGCGTGTGCCGTGCGGTGCGAGGCGTCAACTTCGACCTGTGGCGCGGGCGTACGCTCGGCATCGTGGGCGAGTCCGGCTCCGGCAAGTCCGTGACCGCGTTGAGCCTGATCGGCCTGCTCGACGACAACGCCAAGGTCACCGGCTCCATCATCATGAACGGCGAGGAGCTCATCGGCAAGACCGACGAGGAGATGAGCGAGATCCGCGGCGAGCGTATCGCCATGGTGTTCCAGGATCCGCTGTCCGCCCTGACCCCGATGTTCACCATCGGCGACCAGATCGCCGAAGGCCTCATCACCCATCATCCGACATGTCCAAGCAGCAGATTCACGACCGTTGCGTCGAGCTGCTCGATCTGGTCGGCATCCCGCAGCCCGAGGAGCGTCTCAGCAGCTTCCCGCACCAGTTCTCCGGTGGTATGCGTCAGCGCGTGATGATCGCCATCGCCATCGCGAACAACCCCGACGTCATCATCGCCGACGAGCCGACCACGGCCCTCGACGTGACGATTCAGGCGCAGATCCTCGACGTTCTCGCCAAGGCGCAGAAGGAGACCGGCGCCGCCGTCGTGCTCATCACCCACGATCTGGCGTGGTGGCCGGCGCGGCCGACGACATCCTCGTCATGTATGCCGGTCGTCCCGTCGAGCGCGCCAGCATCGACGACGTCTTCCAGCACCCCTCCATGCCGTACACGATGGGTCTGCTCGGCGCCGTGCCGAAGCCGCACATCGCCGCCTCCCAGCGTCTCGTGCCGATTCAGGCAACCCGCCGTCACTGGTCGACATCCCGAAGGGATGCCCGTTCTCGCCACGATGCCCGCTCGCCACCCCGGAGTGCTCGCTGTCTGAGCCGAACCTGGAAGTCGTGGACGCGAACTCCGGTCATCTCGCCTCCTGCCGTCGACTGCAGGAGATCATCGACAAGAACATGAAGTACACGGACGTGTTCCCCGTGCCCGACCTGCTTCCCGCCGACTGGGCCGACGTCCCGCGCGACCAGCGCCCGGTGACGCTGGAGGTCGACCACCTGGTCAAGCACTTCCCGCTGACCGGTGGTGGCATGTTCCGCCGTACCATCGGCCAGGTCGCGGCCGTCGACGACGTGACGTTCAAGATTCGTCAGGGGGAGACCCTGGCACTGGTCGGCGAGTCCGGCTCCGGCAAGTCCACCACGCTGATGGAGATCATGAACCTCATGAAGCCCGAGGACGGACGCATCGTCGTACTCGGCCATGACCTCGCCGAACTCAAGAAGAAGGCGGAGCGCAAGGCGCTGCGCAAGGACCTGCAGATCATCTTCCAGGATCCGATGAGCTCGCTCGACCCGCGCATGCCCATCTATGACGTGCTCGCGGAGCCGCTCAAGGTGCACAAGTGGAGCAAGGAGAAGATCAACCGCCGCATCGGCGAGCTGATGGAGCTGGTCGGCCTGAACCCTGACTACGTGGATCGCTTCCCGGCGCAGTTCTCCGGTGGGCAGCGTCAGCGCATCTCCATCGCCCGCGCCCTCGCCACCGATCCGAAGGTGCTACTGCTCGATGAGCCGATCGCGTCCCTCGACGTGTCGATTCAGGCGGGCATCATCAACCTGCTTGAGGACCTGCAGGCCAAGCTGAAGATCTCATACCTGTTCGTTGCGCACGATCTGGCGGTCATCCGCCACATCTCCGACCGCGTGGCCGTCATGTACCTCGGCCAGGTGGTCGAGCTCGGCGAGACCGAGGACGTGTTCACCCATCCGCGTCACCCGTACACGCAGGCGCTGCTGTCGGCCATCCCCGTGCCCGACCCGTGGTCGAGCGCACCCGCCAGCGCATCATCCTCAAGGGAGACCTGCCGTCTCCGTCCGAGAAGCACCCGGGATGCCGTTTTGCGTCCCGCTGCCCCGTCAAGCTGCGGCTCACTCCCGAGCAGCAGAAGATGTGCGAGACGAAACGCCCGGTTTTGACGTCGGATGACCAGATAGCGACCGAATTCGCCTGTCACTTCCCGCTGGATGTGAACGACGAATCCGCGCCGTTCTAAAGTCTTTCGGGCCGTCATATGACCGGCCCGATTGCATTGGTTTCGCCGAAAAGTGAAAAGTGACGCCAATGTTAACAAAACGTGGTGTATCATCACGGTTCTAGTTGCGAGATATTTTGAAGGAGAGAACGGCACGCGCAACTCGTGCTGTTCAGGAGAGGAATGCAAAGTATGAGTTTTGCATCTACCGCGCGTAAGGTCACCGCCTTCGCCGCCGCTGCAGCCACGCTTCTGGCGCTTGGTGCTTGCGGCAACAGCAACAACGGCAGCGCCGGCAACAACGGCGCCAAGTCCACTTCCGAACCGCAGGAAGGTGTTCCCACCAACTACACCGGTTCGTTCCCGATGCCGGATCCGGGCAAGGCCTACAACAACCCGAAGGACCGCGGCGAGCTGAAGCAGGGTGGCACCCTCACCCTGCCGATCACCGAGATCGGCCCGAACTGGAACGCCATTGACGTCAACGGCAACACCGTGTACATGAGCGGCCTGTGGCGCTTCTACATGCCGTGCATCTGGGAGTACCCGGCGGATGGTTCCCTGGAGAACATCAAGCCGAACACCAACTACGTGACCAAGGTCGAGCAGACCTCCGACAGCCCTGAGACCGTTGTCTTCACGATCAACGACAAGGCTCCTGGAACGACGGCACCCCGATCACCTGGAAGGACTTCGAGTCCACCTGGAAGGTCCAGAGCGGCAAGAGCGACAAGTTCACCCCGGCCCTCACCACTGGTTACGACCAGATCAAGAGCGTCACCAAGGGCGACACCGACAAGCAGGCCGTCGTGACGTTCGAGAAGGACTTCTACCCCTACCAGTCCCTGTTCAACCTGCTGTACCCGTCTGAAGCCCTCACCGGCGACGACACCAAGGACGGCGACACCTTCTCCAAGGGTTGGTCGAACGACTCTCACTCCGACAAGTGGGGCGCCGGCCCGTTCGTCGTCTCCAAGAGCTCCGACTCCGAAGTGACCTTCACCCGAACCCGAAGTGGTGGGGCGACAAGCCGCTGCTGGACAAGGTCGTGCTCAAGCAGATGGAGCCGTCCGCTGCCATGAACGCCTTCAAGAACGGTGAGATTGACGCCGTCGGCGCTTCCGACGCCGAGTCCATGACGAGCGCGAAGACCGTGAAGGACGCTTACCTGCGTCGTTCCTACGACTCCGGTGTGTACACGCTGACCATCAACACCAAGAACATCCCGCTGGAGGTCCGCAAGGCCTTCGTCCAGGGCGTCGACCGCAGCCAGCTGCAGAAGATCGACTTCCAGGGTATCGAATGGACCGAGAAGACCCCGGGCTCCCTGATTCTGCCTCAGTTCCAGGACGGCTACGAGGACAACATGCCCGCTGAGTCGAAGTTCTCCACCGCCAACGCCACCAAGACCCTTGAGGACGCCGGCTACAAGAAGAACAGCGACGGCTACTACGAGAAGGGCGGCAAGGTCGCGGCCATTACGTACACGACGTTCTCCGACTCCGCCTCTACCAAGGCCAAGCAACCGCCATCCAGAAGATGGCCAAGACCGTCGGCATCAAGGTGAGCATCGACATCAAGGCTTCGAACACCTTCTCCGACACCGTCAGCTCTGGTAACTGGGACATGATCGGCCTCGGCTGGTCCGCTAGCGACCCGTTCGGCTACGCGTCCTCCGCTTACCAGCTCTACGGCTCCAAGTCCGAGTCCAACTTCTCCTTCACCGGCACCGACGAGATCGACAAGGAGCTCGAGTCCATCCCGGGCATCAAGGACAGCACCAAGGCCATTGCTCAGTTCAACAAGGCTGAGAAGGAAGCCCAGAAGCTGTACGCTCAGATCCCGTTCGAGAACGGCCAGATCACTGTCGCCGTCAAGAAGGGTCTTGCGAACTACGGTCCTGCAGGCTACTCCTCCGGCGCGCGTGTCATGGTGACCGTTCACCCCGAGAACCTCGGCTGGGAGAAGTGAGTCGTCTGATTCATCGATCTCATTGAGATAGCGATATAGAAGTCCCCCGTGGCTGCAAAGTCACGGGGGACTTCTTGTATGTGTGGACGATGTTGGACCACCCCCCCCAGCCGGCCATGCCGGCAGCCCCCGATAGCGGAGGCTGC
>ENA-OQDE01001136-OQDE01001136.1-human-gut-metagenome-genome-assembly--contig:-NODE-1136-length-11201-cov-1.604479_pt1 | contig 11201 bp, 18 predicted proteins | sample MGYA00242768_ERZ504595 | MGnify/ENA primary metagenome ERZ504595 (study PRJEB26092, sample SAMD00036307) | human gut metagenome | host: Homo sapiens | study: EMG produced TPA metagenomics assembly of...
CATGCCGGAGTGGTCATTGGGTACCATGCCCTGGCGCTTACTGCGTTTAATGGCGGTCGTGCTGGCGGGGATTGCTGCGTACTTTGCTGCACTGGCGGTACTGGGCTTCAAAGTTAAAGAGTTTGCCCGCCGGACGGTGTAACAATGTATTCCGGCCTGCAGTGCAGGCCGGAGATAATCTTCAGATCGAAATCTTTTTACTGCCGCGATGGGTTGTTGAGGTCTGACCGTTCGCTCCATATAGCGTCGGTTCCTGATGCGGTTTCAACATTTCCAGCGCCTGTTGATTGCGCTCAATCTGTCCTTCCAGTAACCAGCCGTTATGTTGATTCATTTGGCGTAGTTGCTGCGTTTTCACAGTAATTTCCTGCCAGCGTTGACTAATATCAACGCTATTTGCTGCATTGGGTTCTTTCCTGCGTAACTGTTCGAGGTAATCCAGCGTCGCCAGCAGTGAGCTTTTTTGTTCTGTAATCCATTGCAACTGCTGCCGTTGATCTGCCCCATAGAGAGATGTTGCTGCTCTTGATCCATTACCGTTTTGAGATCGTTAAGCACAGCGGACATCTGGTCGAGGATCTCTGCAAGACGCGTCATACGATCAGTTACTCTGCAAGTCTTGCTGCGCTTCGTTGATCAGCGCATCGGCAATTTTGCCGGTGTCCATTTTAGTTCACCGTTACGAATCGCCAGTTTTAACGCTTCGACACGTTCAAGATTGATATCACTGCTGCCGGGTTGCATCAGTTTTGCTTGCGCGTCGCTTAACGTCACACTGGTGCTGGTGGAGGCGGTTGTTTTTGCCGCCCGGGTGTTCGTTACCGGCGCGTCAATGGTTTCGCGCGGTTGAACGGTGCTTACGGGCTTCAGAGGCGAAGTGCGATCAATACTCATGGTTTATTCCTCATTGAGGGCGCTTTTATCATGTGTTGCTTATTTATCGGCAAGGGACGGGTAATCTTTAACAGCTTACAGGTTTATAAGAATATTCCCATCTGCATCAACAACGCCGCTGACCACCTGTCCCGATACCATGCGCACCCGCGCATTCTGTGCGACGGCAGCATTGTTCAGCGCCTGACCTTCTGCGTTGGCGCTAAACCCATCACCGCTGGCGATCACGTTGACGCGTTGTCCCGCTTTTACCCGCCATGCTGGCGAAACTGGGTTAACTGGATAGGTTGATCGGGTGATAGATCGCGCAGGCTAACGGCATCAACAAGTTGATTGATATCCAGCACCGTACGCGGTGGCAAGGTGTCCAGCCGTCCGCGTTTCAGTTTGACATTGCCAGCTTCCAGCTTTCCTCCCCGCACAATGGGCATTGCGGCAACCACATAATTTCCTGTGCCTGCACATTAACCTGTAAATATCGTTTGTCGTTACCGCAGCGTGCCAACACATTCACATTGCCCCACAGGCGGGAATTATTGCTCATCGAAAGCAATGGCTGCTCGCACGGCGGTAGTAGATTGGGCGCTGTACGAATAGAAACACGAACCTCATCACTTACCCCCGCGAGCTGGGCGCTAAAAAAGGTGTGCAATTGCGATGTGAGATTGCTCGCCGCACTTAACGGACTGAACAGTATCGCGATGATCGCCACGCTACGTTTTATTGCCAGCATTTTCGCCCCCCAGCCATTTCTACAACGTGAATTGTACCTGTCCGCAATGACCATCAACGGCATAAATAGCGACCCATTTTGCGTTTATTCCGCCGATAACGCGCGCGTAAAGGCATTTAAGCTGATGGCAGAATTTTGATACCTGCGGAGGAGATATGCTCGATAAGCTCGACGCCGCCTTACGTTTTCAACAAGAGGCGCTCAATCTGCGCGCCCAGCGTCAGGAAGTGCTGGCAGCAAACATCGCCAATGCCGATACCCCTGGTTATCAGGCTCGCGATATCGATTTTGCCAGTGAACTTAAAAAAGTCATGCAACGTGGACGGGATGCAACAAGCGTGGTTGCACTGACGATGACCTCAACGCAACACATTCCGGCGCAGGCGCTGACGCTCCTACCGCAGAACTGCAATACCGTATTCCGGACCAGCCTTCGCTTGACGGTAATACCGTCGATATGGATCGCGAACGCACCCAGTTTGCCGATAACAGCCTGCAATACCAGATGAGCCTTAGCGCGTTGAGCGGGCAAATCAAAGGCATGATGAACGTTTTACAGAGTGGAAATTAACGGATGGCACTGCTGAATATTTTTGATATCGCCGGTTCGGCGTTAACTGCCCAGTCCCAGCGCCTGAACGTGGCGGCCAGTAATCTGGCGAATGCTGATAGCGTGACCGGTCCCGATGGACAGGCATATCGGGCAAAACAGGTGGTATTCCAGGTTAACGCTGCACCAGGTGCTGCGACAGGCGGCGTAAAGGTGGCCGATGTTATAGAAAGTCAGGCCCCGGACAAACTGGTTTATGAACCGGGTAATCCGCTGGCGGATGCAAAGGCTACGTGAAAATGCCAAACGTTGATGTCGTCGGGGAGATGGTTAACACCATGTCGCGTCACGCAGCTATCAGGCCAATGTTGAAGTGCTCAACACGGTGAAAAGCATGATGCTGAAAACCCTTACGCTCGGTCAATAAAGGAGAAAGCTATGTCCATTGCGGTAACCACCACCGATCCGACAAATACCGGCGTCAGCACCACCAGCAGTAGTTCGCTCACGGGCAGCAACGCCGCAGATTTACAAAGCAGTTTTCTGACTTTGTTGGTGGCGCAGCTGAAAAACCAGGACCCGACCAATCCAATGGAAAACAACGAGCTGACGTCGCAATTGGCTCAAATCAGCACGGTCAGCGGGATTGAAAAACTCAATACCACGCTCGGATCTATTTCCGGACAGATTGATAACAGCCAGTCGTTACAGGCCAGTAATCTGATCGGTCACGGCGTGATGATCCCCGGCACCACTGTTCTTGCGGGAACCGGCAGTGAAGAAGGGGCTGTGACCACGACCACGCCGTTTGGTGTTGAGCTGCAACAGGCGGCAGACAAAGTTACGGCCACCATCACCGATAAAACGGTGCGGTTGTCCGTACCATTGATATCGGTGAACTGACTGCCGGAGTCCACAGTTTCACCTGGACGGTACGTTGACTGACGGCAGCACTGCGCCGAACGGTTCTTACAATGTAGCGATTAGCGCCAGTAACGGTGGTACACAACTGGTTGCCCAGCCGCTGCAGTTTGCTCTGGTGCAGGGTGTGATCCGCGGCAACAACGGTAATACGCTGGATCTCGGCACTTACGGCACCACCACCCTCGACGAAGTACGGCAGATAATTTAAGCCTTCACATTTCAGGAGTCAGTCATGGCCTTTTCTCAAGCGGTTAGCGGATTAAACGCTGCCGCCACCAACCTCGATGTTATTGCAACAATATCGCCAACTCCGCCACCTACGGCTTTAAATCAGGCACGGCCTCTTTTGCCGATATGTTTGCCGGTTCGAAAGTGGGACTGGGGGTAAAAGTTGCTGGTATCACTCAGGACTTTACCGATGGCACGACCACCAACACCGGGCGTGGTCTGGACGTTGCTATCAGCCAGAACGGTTTTTTCCGTCTGGTAGACAGCAACGGTTCGGTGTTCTACAGCCGTAACGGACAATTTAAGCTGGATGAAAACCGTAACCTGGTGAATATGCAAGGTTTACAGCTGACGGGTTACCCGGCAACCGGTACGCCGCCGACTATTCAGCAAGGGGCGAATCCGACCAATATTTCGATTCCGAATACCCTGATGGCAGCGAAAACTACCACCACGGCGTCGATGCAGATCAACCTGAATTCCAGTGATCCGCTTCCCTCTGTTAACGCATTTGATGCCAGCAATGCGGATAGCTATAACAAAAAAGGTTCGGTGACTGTTTTCGACAGTCAGGGTAATGCTCATGACATGAGCGTGTATTTTGTGAAGACCGGGGATAATAACTGGCAGGTCTACACTCAGGATAGCAGTGATCCAACAGGTACAGCTGAGCCTGCAATGACGCTGGTGTTTAATGCCAATGGCGTTCTGACCTCAGATTCAACAGCGAATATTTCCACCGGCGCAATTAACGGCGCAGATCCCGCCACGTTTAGCCTGAGTTTCCTCAACTCCATGCAGCAAAATACCGGTGCTAACAACATTGTGGCAACCACCCAGAACGGCTACAAACCGGGCGATCTGGTGAGTTATCAAATCAATGATGACGGTACGGTTGTCGGCAACTATTCCAACGAACAAACCCAACTGCTGGGGCAGATTGTACTGGCGAACTTTGCCAACAACGAAGGTCTGGCATCCGAAGGCGACAACGTCTGGTCCGCTACGCAATCTTCTGGCGTGGCGCTGTTAGGGACAGCCGGGACGGGCAACTTTGGCACCCTGACCAACGGTGCGCTGGAAGCGTCTAACGTCGATCTCAGTAAAGAACTGGTCAATATGATCGTTGCTCAGCGTAACTATCAGTCTAACGCCCAGACCATCAAAACCCAGGACCAGATCCTCAACACGCTGGTTAACTTACGCTAATCGCTGACGGGATAGCTCAATGGATCACGCAATTTATACCGCGATGGGAGCAGCCAGTCAGACGCTGAATCAACAGGCGGTAACCGCCAGTAATCTGGCCAATGCCTCTACGCCCGGTTTTCGCGCGCAGTTAAACGCCTTGCGCGCAGTGCCGGTGGAAGGGCTTTCACTGCCCACGCGCACGCTGGTAACGGCGTCAACGCCGGGTGCAGACATGACGCCCGGCAAGATGGATTACACCTCGCGCCCGCTGGACGTTGCGTTGCAGCAGGATGGCTGGCTGGCCGTGCAGACCGCTGACGGCAGCGAAGGGTATACGCGTAATGGCAGCATTCAGGTTGATCCACCGGGCAACTGACAATTCAGGGCATCCGGTGATAGGCGAGGCGGGGCCAATTGCTGTGCCGGAAGGGGCGGAAATCACGATTGCTGCCGATGGCACAATCTCGGTGCTCAATCCGGGCGATCCGGCAAATACGGTTGCGCCAGTGGGGCGTCTGAAGCTGGTGAAAGCCACGGGCAGCGAAGTGCAGCGCGGTGACGACGGCATTTTTCGTTTAAGCGCAGAAACCCAGACCACGCGTGGGCTGGTACTGCAGGCAGATCCAACCTTGCGTGTGATGTCGGGTGTTCTGGAAGGCAGTAACGTCAATGCCGTTGCGGCAATGAGCGACATGATTGCCAGCGCGCGGCGTTTTGAAATGCAGATGAAGGTGATCAGCAGCGTCGATGATAACGCAGGCCGTGCCAACCAACTGCTGTCGATGAGTTAATTAAACGATTGATGACATTGCAATAAAAGCGCGCGGACTATTCTCTCGCCCATTTTGGGAGAGGTTAGGGTGAGGGGAAATTCGCACCGTCGCGTGCTTCTGCTCTGCTTGTCACTAATCCACTACAGGACATTTTATGATCAGTTCATTATGGATCGCCAAAACGGGCCTGGATGCCCAGCAAACCAATATGGACGTCATTGCCAACAACCTGGCAAACGTCAGTACCAACGGTTTTAAGCGTCAGCGCGCGGTATTTGAAGATCTGCTTTATCAAACCATTCGCCAGCCAGGTGCTCAGTCTTCCGAACAAACCACCTTACCCTCCGGGTTACAAATCGGCACGGGGGTGCGTCCGGTTGCTACTGAGCGCTTACACAGTCAGGGCAATCTGTCGCAAACCAATAACAGTAAAGATGTCGCGATTAAAGGGCAGGGCTTTTTCCAGGTGATGTTGCCAGATGGCTCATCAGCTATACCCGTGACGGCTCTTTCCAGGTGGATCAGAACGGGCAGCTGGTGACGGCAGGTGGTTTTCAGGTGCAGCCAGCGATCACCATACCGGCGAATGCGCTAAGTATCACCATCGGTCGTGATGGCGTGGTCAGCGTAACACAACAAGGCCAGGCAGCTCCGGTTCAGGTTGGGCAGCTCAATCTCACCACCTTTATGAATGATACCGGACTGGAGAGTATTGGCGAAAACCTCTACACCGAAACGCAATCCTCCGGTGCACCGAACGAAAGCACGCCGGGCCTGAACGGCGCGGGACTGCTGTATCAAGGGTATGTTGAAACGTCTAACGTCAACGTGGCGGAAGAACTGGTCAATATGATTCAGGTGCAACGCGCTTACGAAATCAACAGTAAAGCGGTATCCACCACCGATCAGATGCTGCAAAAACTGACGCAACTCTAAGGCATAACCGGTGGCAGATTCACCGGTTTACTGATTTTTGAAGATGATAGCCATGCAAAAAAACGCTGCGCATACTTATGCCATTTCCAGCTTGTTGGTGCTTTCACTAACCGGCTGCGCCTGGATACCCTCCACGCCGCTGGTACAGGGGGCGACCAGTGCACAACCGGTTCCCGGTCCGACGCCGTCGCCAACGGTTCTATTTTCCAGTCTGCTCAGCCGATTAACTATGGTTATCAACCGCTGTTTGAAGATCGTCGACCACGCAATATTGGCGATACGCTGACCATCGTGTTGCAGGAGAACGTCAGCGCCAGCAAAAGCTCCTCTGCGAATGCCAGTCGTGACGGTAAAACTAATTTTGGCTTTGATACTGTGCCGCGCTATTTGCAGGGGCTGTTTGGTAACGCTCGTGCCGATGTCGAAGCCTCCGGTGGTAACACGTTCAACGGAAAAGGCGGGGCCAATGCCAGCAATACCTTTAGCGGCACGTTGACGGTGACGGTTGACCAGGTACTGGTCAACGGCAACCTGCATGTGGTGGGTGAAAAACAGATCGCCATTAATCAGGGTACCGAATTTATTCGCTTCTCTGGTGTAGTTAATCCACGCACTATCAGCGGCAGCAATACCGTACCGTCTACTCAGGTGGCGGATGCGCGCATTGAATACGTAGGCAATGGCTACATTAACGAAGCGCAAAATATGGGCTGGTTGCAGCGTTTCTTCCTCAACCTGTCACCAATGTAAGTGAGGCTGTGGTGATTAAATTTCTCTCTGCATTAATTCTTTTACTGGTTACCACGGCGGCTCAGGCTGAGCGTATTCGTGATCTCACCAGTGTTCAGGGGGTAAGGCAAAACTCACTGATTGGCTATGGTCTGGTGGTGGGGCTGGATGGTACAGGTGACCAGACAACTCAGACGCCGTTTACCACACAAACGCTTAATAACATGCTCTCACAGCTGGGAATTACCGTTCCGACGGGCACTAATATGCAGCTAAAAAACGTCGCTGCGGTTATGGTGACAGCGTCACTTCCACCGTTTGGACGTCAGGGGCAAACCATCGACGTGGTAGTTTCTTCCATGGGTAATGCCAAAAGCTTGCGTGGAGGTACGTTGTTGATGACACCGCTTAAGGGCGTTGACAGTCAGGTGTATGCGCTGGCGCAGGGCAATATTCTGGTTGGCGGCGCAGGGGCCTCCGCTGGCGGTAGCAGTGTTCAGGTGAACCAACTGAACGGTGGACGGATCACCAATGGTGCGGTTATTGAACGTGAATTGCCCAGCCAGTTTGGCGTCGGGAATACCCTTAATTTGCAACTTAACGACGAAGATTTCAGTATGGCGCAGCAAATCGCTGACACCATCAACCGTGTGCGTGGATATGGCAGCGCCACCGCGTTAGATGCGCGGACTATTCAGGTGCGCGTACCGAGTGGCAACAGTTCCCAGGTCCGTTTCCTTGCCGATATCCAGAATATGCAGGTTAATGTCACCCCGCAGGACGCTAAAGTAGTGATTAACTCGCGCACTGGTTCGGTGGTGATGAATCGCGAAGTGACCCTCGACAGCTGCGCGGTAGCGCAGGGGAATCTCTCAGTAACAGTTAATCGCCAGGCCAATGTCAGCCAGCCAGATACACCGTTTGGTGGTGGGCAGACTGTGGTTACTCCACAAACGCAGATCGATTTACGCCAGAGCGGCGGTTCGCTGCAAAGCGTACGTTCCAGCGCCAGCCTCAATAACGTGGTGCGTGCGCTCAATGCGCTGGGCGCTACGCCGATGGATCTGATGTCCATACTGCAATCAATGCAAAGTGCGGGATGTCTGCGGGCAAAACTGGAAATCATCTGATGATCAGCGACAGCAAACTACTGGCAAGTGCGGCCTGGGATGCACAATCGCTCAACGAACTTAAGGCGAAAGCGGGCGAAGATCCGGCGGCAAATATCCGTCCGGTGGCCCGCCAGGTGGAAGGGATGTTCGTGCAGATGATGTTGAAAAGCATGCGCGACGCTTTACCAAAAGATGGCCTGTTCAGCAGCGAGCACACTCGCCTGTATACCAGTATGTATGACCAGCAGATTGCCCAACAGATGACGGCGGGCAAAGGTCTGGGGCTGGCAGAGATGATGGTTAAACAGATGACGCCAGAACAACCATTGCCAGAGGAGTCCACGCCAGCAGCACCGATGAAATTCCCGCTCGAACTGTGGTGCGTTATCAAAATCAGACGCTTTCGCAGCTGGTGCAAAAGGCCGTACCACGTAACTACGATGATTCGCTGCCGGGTGACAGTAAAGCATTCCTCGCGCAACTCTCGCTGCCAGCCCAACTGGCAAGCCAGCAAAGTGGTGTGCCACATCATTTGATCCTCGCTCAGGCGGCGCTGGAATCTGGTTGGGGGCAACGGCAAATCCGCCGCGAAAACGGCGAGCCGAGCTATAACCTGTTTGGCGTCAAAGCCTCTGGCAACTGGAAAGGGCCAGTCACTGAAATCACCACGACTGAATATGAAATGGCGAAGCGAAGAAAGTAAAGCGAAGTTTCGGGTCTACAGCTCGTATCTGGAAGCATTGTCGGATTACGTTGGGCTGTTTAACGCGTAACCCGCGCTACGCCGCCGTGACGACCGCCGCGAGTGCGGAGCAGGGGGCGCAGGCCCTACAGGACGCGGGCTATGCCACCGATCCTCACTATGCCCGCAAACTCACCAACATGATTCAGCAGATGAAATCGATAAGCGACAAGGTGAGCAAAACCTACAGCATGAACATTGATAATCTGTTCTGAATAACTCAAGTCCGGCGGGTCGCTGCCGATAATACTCTGTAATTGAAGGCTTATAAGGAACCTCCATGTCCAGCTTGATCAATAACGCCATGAGCGGACTGAACGCGGCCCAGGCGGCGTTAAATACGGCAAGTAATAATATCTCCAGCTATAACGTTGCCGGATATACCCGCCAAACCACTATTATGGCGCAGGCCAATAGCACGTTGGGCGCTGGCGGCTGGGTTGGCAATGGCGTCTACGTTTCTGGTGTGCAGCGTGAGTATGATGCGTTTATTACCAACCAGTTACGTGCTGCGCAGACGCAAAGTAGCGGCCTGACCGCCCGCTATGAGCAGATGTCGAAAATCGACAATATGCTCTCCACCAGTACCTCTTCGCTGGCAACACAGATGCAGGATTTCTTCACCAGCCTGCAAACGCTGGTGAGTAACGCGGAAGATCCGGCAGCGCGCCAGGCGCTGATTGGGAAATCAGAAGGGTTAGTGAATCAGTTTAAAACCACCGATCAATATCTGCGCGACCAGGACAAACAGGTCAATATCGCGATAGGTGCCAGCGTTGATCAGATCAACAATTACGCTAAACAAATCGCCAGCCTGAACGATCAGATCTCTCGCCTGACAGGCGTGGGGGCAGGGGCGTCACCTAACAATCTGCTGGATCAACGCGATCAACTGGTGAGCGAATTAAACCAGATTGTTGGCGTAGAAGTCAGCGTTCAGGATGGTGGCACTTATAACATTACGATGGCCAATGGCTACTCACTGGTTCAGGGAAGTACGGCGCGGCAACTTGCGGCAGTTCCTTCCAGCGCCGACCCTTCTCGTACGACTGTCGCTTATGTTGATGGGACGGCAGGCAATATTGAGATCCCGGAGAAATTACTGAATACCGGGTCGCTGGGCGGCATTCTGACATTCCGTTCTCAGGATCTTGACCAGACGCGTAATACGCTTGGACAACTGGCGCTGGCATTTGCCGAGGCTTTCAACACCCAACACAAAGCCGGATTTGATGCTAACGGCGATGCCGGTGAAGATTTCTTTGCTATCGGTAAGCCCGCGGTTCTGCAAAACACGAAAAACAAAGGTGACGTTGCGATCGGTGCAACGGTAACTGATGCCTCCGCGGTACTGGCGACAGATTACAAAATCTCGTTCGATAATAATCAGTGGCAGGTCACCCGCCTTGCCAGCAATACCACTTTTACGGTGACGCCGGATCCAACGGTAAAGTGGCATTTGATGGTCTGGAGTTGACGTTTACAGGAACGCCTGCCGTTAACGATAGCTTCACGCTGAAACCGGTAAGTGACGCCATCGTCAACATGGATGTATTAATCACCGACGAAGCGAAAATCGCCATGGCGAGCGCAGAAGATGCGGGTGATAGCGACAACCGCAACGGTCAGGCCCTGCTGGATCTGCAAAGTAACAGTAAAACGGTGGGCGGTGCGAAATCCTTTAACGACGCTTATGCCTCGTTAGTGAGTGATATCGGTAATAAAACCGCGACGTTGAAAACCAGTAGCACCACGCAAGGTAATGTGGTGACGCAGCTTTCCAATCAGCAGCAGTCGATTTCCGGTGTCAATCTCGATGAGGAGTACGGAAATCTGCAACGTTTTCAGCAGTATTACCTCGCGAATGCGCAGGTTCTGCAGACGGCAAACGCGATTTTTGATGCGCTGATTAACATTCGCTAAGGGGAGATAAAATGCGTTTCAGTACCCAGATGATGTACCAGCAAAACATGCGTGGCATCACCAATTCTCAGGCAGAATGGATGAAGTACGGCGAACAGATGTCGACGGGTAAGCGAGTCGTTAACCCTTCAGATGATCCCATTGCTGCATCACAAGCTGTTGTTCTCTCCCAGGCACAGGCGCAAAACAGCCAGTACACGCTGGCGCGTACTTTCGCCACTCAAAAAGTGTCACTGGAAGAGAGTGTACTTAGCCAGGTCACCACTGCTATCCAGAATGCTCAGGAAAAATTGTCTACGCCAGCAATGGCACCTTGAGTGACGATGACCGGGCCTCGCTGGCTACGGATATTCAGGGGCTTCGTGACCAGTTGCTGAATCTGGCGAACACCACTGACGGTAACGGGCGCTACATTTTTGCCGGTTATAAAACAGAATCCGCACCGTTTAGCGAGGCGGATGGCAAA
>ENA-OQDE01001137-OQDE01001137.1-human-gut-metagenome-genome-assembly--contig:-NODE-1137-length-11188-cov-5.230449_pt1 | contig 11188 bp, 9 predicted proteins | sample MGYA00242768_ERZ504595 | MGnify/ENA primary metagenome ERZ504595 (study PRJEB26092, sample SAMD00036307) | human gut metagenome | host: Homo sapiens | study: EMG produced TPA metagenomics assembly of...
ATATTCGTTTTCGATATCGCCCGCGGAATTTTGATTCCATCAGGGCATCATTCATTGCTAAAAGCTTTGGCATAACCGTCGGCACCATATCGATTGATATAGGCATCTTCTTTTTCATAAATTCATCCGTGGTGTCTAAAGTATGACGGATGGAGCAATCGTACAGTCAGTCGAAAAGTTTTTCGACATCTCTTCCATCTGCTCCATATATCCTTTTAATTCTTCATAGGATGCTGCATTTTTGATCTTTTCCGTGATCTCCTCTGCAAACGCACCTATTTTTTCAAAATCTGGTCTTTTATATTCCAGTGTGCTGAATTTAAAATCTTCCATGTTTTATTTTGTCCTCTCTTCCTGCATTTCTATATGTTATTAGTCTTTGACCATAACAGACTTTTATTCTGCGCTCTCATTTTTGTCTTTCGCAATGTTTTCTGTCATCTGCTCTTTCACTTCACTTTCAGTTTTCTTCTCATTCTTATGACGGATTTTTTCCCACCATCCAATGATTTTTTCTGCCGGCTGTTCCTGTTCTGATTTGTGCCGTGCTGCTTCCCGCTCCGCTTTGCGTGCTTCCCGTTTCGTACGTCTTTCTTCTTCCTTTTCTTTGCGCACTTTTTCTCTCTGTGCCTTCTTCGCGTTTTTCCGCTGTAATTTTTCAAGTGCTTTTTCTTTCAGACGTACTTCCTTTAACGCTGCCTTTTCCATCTCTTTTATGTAACTGTTTGCTTTTTTGCGGTTGCGCTTATCCACACGGTATGGGTCGTAAGCAAAATAAGATACCGCACCGAGCATCAGAACAACCACGCCAGCGATCACAAAGATCGGAACTAACATATCATATTCCTTAAATTTCAGTTCGTAACATACAAACACCGTCAGCATCACAGGGTAAAGTAACAGATATAAAACCTTGATCAGCACCTCAAAAAACGCTGCCTGTTTCCTGCCATTTGAAAGAAGTGTGCCCTCGATTGCCGTATAAAATGCCATAAAAATACAAAGTTCCGAACCAAATCCATGCAGAACACCGCACACTGCCACTAAGATCAGCGACAAAAAAACAGCGCAAACGCAGCCCCCTGATACCATGCATTGCGCCGCTCCTCCATGCCCTGAAGTTTATCCTCACTAATACCATGCATCCGGTAAACTTCCGTTCTGATATGGCGCTCAAACTCCTCATTTAGCTTCTGTTCTTCTTTTGTATTCTTCAGATTTGCTTCCACGGAGTCGATCATCTGATTGATATATTCCTGCTGCTGTCTGATCCGCTTGCTGCGAAGCTGCTCTAATTCATTCTGCCGCTTTGCTTCCTCTTCAAGCTTTAAAACTTTCCCGATGCGCGGATTTTTGACTTCCATCTGCATGTAATCCGGTTCTGTTTCCTCCGTCACATCTTCACTCTCTATGATAACCGGATCTTTTACCGTTTCCTGTTCCACAACACTCTCTACATTTACATTTTCCTTTTCTGTGGCACTCTGTTCTTTTGCTTTTTTCTTTTCCACGGCACTCTGTTCTTTTTCAGTTTCAGTTTTCACGGAACTTTGTTCCTGAAATTCCTCTTCTGCCATACTGCTCTTCTCCTCTGTTTTATTTGATTTCCCAGTATAATTTATTTCAATATTATACAAAAATAAAACCAAAGAAGCAATATACACACTTTCCCTATTGTCTAATAGGATCTGTCTTTCAGGATTGATTTCAGATCCATCGTGTAATCAAAATATCCTTCCTCCACATACTGGACTTTATCGACCTCTTCCCCGTTTTCCATATGCCGGATCGTCTGTTCGACCAAAGGGGCTGTCAGCGGATTGCACTCAAAATCAGCCATGATCTTCTCATCCTGCATCACCGTAAGCGCATCTTTTACTGCATCAAATGAGATCACGATCACATCACCATCTGTTCCCATTTTCTTTCCTGCCGCCTCAAGCGCATCGATCACGCCAAACGTCATATTGTCGTTTTCACTGATCACAACATCGATATCATCGTACTTCTCTAAAAAATCTTCCATGACTTCCTGACCTTTTGCCTGTGTAAAATCGCCCGACTGTTTTTCAAGCATCACCCAGTCTGAGTGTTTTTTTAATATTTTTTCAAAACCGTCCGACCGCCCGATCTGTGCGGAGGAACCTGACGTCCCCTGCAGTGTGACTAAATGGATCGTCTCATCTTCTCTTCCCTGTTCTTTTAAATAATTTTCAAGCCACTCCCCCGCCTTTATTCCCTCTTCACAAAAATTACTTCCTACCCAGCAGCTGTAAAGGCTTTCATCGCCGACTTCCACGGTACGGTCAGAGAGAATGACAGGGATTCCTGCCTCCTTTGCCTCCTCAAGCACCGCTTCCCATCCCGTTTCCACAACCGGATCTAAAATAATATAGTCCACATCCTGTAGGATAAAGTTGCGGATCGCCTTGACCTGATTTTCCTGTTTCTGCTGTCCATCCTCAAAAATCAGATAATAACCGTTTTCTTCCGTAAAAATATTTTTAAATGACTGCGTATTCGTTGTTCTCCAGTCTGACTCTGAACCGACCTGTGCATAGCCTACCACAATACACCCATCATGACCTGCCATCTCCTCCGTGTCCAGTCCATTCGTGCGCTGCCCTCTTTTTCTCCACATCCTGCCAGCAAAAATATTGCCCCAAGTACCGTGATTCCTGCTGATACCCACCTTTTGTTTAACATATCTCCTCCGAACCCATAACCTCTGCTTTTCATTATATACCAAAAAGCCGCCGCACATAAATAGAGAATTTTCTCTGTGCGACAGCTTTTTCTTATTCACTTTATTATTTACTGCTCTCTTTCATCTTTGCAAAAATACTCTGTAACACAATAAAGAAACAAAGTAATGCTGCAACTGCGATGCTCGACCAGGAACTTAAGAGCTTACCATTGGTCTTTACCAGAGTTGAGATTGTACCGTTGATCAGTACACCGAAGAAGGAACCGATCACATTTCCAACTCCTCCGGTCAGGAGCGTTCCACCGATAACGGATGATGCAATGGCATCCATCTCTAATCCAAGTGCCTGCTGCACGTTGCCGGACATGGTATTCAAGCAATAGCAGATACCGCCGATCGAACAGAGGAAAGAAGATAACACATAAGCTTTTAATTTTGTCTTTTTCACATCAAGTCCCATCATGGTCGCTGACTGCTCACTGCCGCCAACTGCATAAAGACTTCTTCCGAATTTGGTGTAGCGGAGCATCAGAAATACCACGACTAACACTACCAGTGCCACAACCACAGAAATACGGATAAACGGTACCTGTACCACGCCTTTACCATTGACATAAGATCCAAACGGAAGTTTGATCTTGGCATTTGCAAGTTTTACAAAAAATTCATTGCTGCTGATCGATACCTGATCCGTACAGATCACAGCCGTCATACCTCTTGCGAAGAACATTCCCGCCATCGTCACAATAAATGGCTGGATATTTAAATATCCGACACAGAAACCCTGTACAATTCCAAATACAACGCCGATCAAAAGGACCAGAATACAAAGAACCACTGCGTTCATGTTCCATCTCTCCATTCCGACCGCAAGAAACATACAGTCCATAGCTACAAGAGAACCAACCGAGATGTCGATTCCACCTGTCAGCATAACACATGTCATTCCACAGGTAATGCATAAGAGTCCCGCATTATTGATCAGTACATTTAAAAATGTCTGCAGGTGTGTAAATCCCTTATTTGCATAAATCGCACATCCGACTGCATACATGACGAAGAATAAAACGATTGTGATGATCAAAAGTACCGTGTTTCCATTCATTTTCTTTTTCTTCATTATGCGACACCTCCTTTTGCCAGCTGTCTTTTTGCAGACATCTTTTTCATATAATCCTTAAACGGAGGCGCCTGGATCGCAACGATGATGATAACAATGACCGCCTTGTATACCGGTGCCTGTTCGGTGGAAACACCCAGCGCATACAGTGTTGTCGTGATCGCCTGGATCGTATATGCACCGATAATAGAACCGGTAAGACGGAACTTTCCGCCGCCAAGACTGTTACCGCCAAGTGCAACTGCAAGAATTGCATCCAGCTCAAAGTTTAATCCGATATTGTTAGAATCTGCAGAACTGATACGGGAAGATGCCACAATTCCGGCAATTCCGGCGCAAAGTCCACAGACAATGTAGCATAGGAAAATAATTCTTTCTGATTTGATACCTGCAATACGGGAAGCCTTTTTGTTGATACCAACACTCTGTACATATAACCCCAGCGCCGTCTTTTTTAGTATCAGGGAAGTGATTATGATACATACGGCTGCCACAACAATCGGTGTCGGGATAAATCCAAGATATCCACCAAAAATTTTAAAGGAATCCTCTCTTACATACACAATCATATTGTTACATAATAACAGACCGATCGCTCTTGCTGCCGAGAATAAAATAAGCGTTGCGACCATCGGCTGTACATTCAGATACGATACTAAAAATCCGTTAAATGCACCGCAGACACATCCGATCAGGATACCGCCAAGCACTCCGATGATAAGCGGTCTCGCCAGTTCATTCGTGGAGGAAACTCCATAGCCTGCAAGCAGCATACAGCAGAACGACGCTGCCAGTGACATGACCGAACCAACGGAAATATCAGTACCTGCAGAACAGGATACAACCAGAGTCATTCCGATCGCAAGGATCGCGATCTCACTTCCGCGGTTTAAGATATCGATCATACGTCCATACAATACTCCGTTTCGAATGGAGATCGTAAAGAAATTAAATGCAAAATTTCCCGATGCAACATCGTAAATGATATTTACCGCCATTACCAATAACATACAAAAGATAGGCAGAAACAGCGGTTTGCTGATCAGTTTCTTTATATTATTCATTTGTGCCACCTCCTGCGATCGCCTGCATTACATGTTCCTGTGTCAGATTATCCGTGATCTCACCGACTTTTTCCCCATCTCTTAATACTACAAGTTTCGAACAGGTTCGAAGCATCTCTTCGATCTCAGAAGAAATAAAGATCAGGCTCTTTCCCTCCTCCGCTAACTGGATCACAAGTTTCTGGATCTCTGTCTTTGTTCCGACATCGATACCACGCGTCGGTTCATCTAAAATTAAAAATTCCGGATCGGTCGCAAGCCAGCGTGCTAAGATCACCTTCTGCTGGTTACCACCAGAGAGCTGTTTAATCAGTGTCTCCCTGTTTGCGGTCTTGATCTGAAGAAGTTCTATGTATTTGTCCGCGATCTCGATCTGCTTACTCATCGGCAGCAGTTTGAATATTCCACGTTTTGCCTGCAGTGCAAGAATAATATTTTCCCTTACCGACAGGTCACCTATGATACCTTCTGCCTTTCTGTCATCCGGCAATAGTCCCATTCCAAGGTTCATGGCATCGATCGGAGCATTGATCTTTACTTCTTTTCCCGCCACTTTCAGCTCTCCGGTCTGATTTTTGTCCGCGCCGTAAATAACACGTGCTAACTCACTTCTACCGGAACCTAAAAGTCCGGTCAATCCGACTACCTCTCCCTTATGGATCTGTAAGTCAAACGGTTTGATTTTTCCTTTATGGCTCAATCCCTTTGCATCGATAAACAGCGGTTCCTTTGAAAAGTCTTTCGCCTGCTCTGTTTTTACGGCCGCAAGATCATCAAAATCTTTTCCCATCATTGCCGCAACCAGACGCACCCTCGGCAGTTCTTCGATTGGATATTCCCCGACTAATTTACCGTTTCTGAGTACTGTGATACGGTCACAGACCGCATAGACCTGCTCTAAAAAATGGGTTACAAACACGATTGCAACTCCCTTTTCTTTCAGCTGACGCATCAGGGTAAATAATTTTTCTACTTCATGGTCATCCAACGATGACGTCGGCTCATCTAAGATAAGTACTTTACATTCCATATCCACCGCTCTCGCGATTGCGATCATCTGCTGCAGGGCAAGTGAATATTCTTCCAGATTCTGCGTTACATCAATTTTTATATCCAGACTGTCCATGATCTTTTCCGATTTTGCGACCATGGTCTTCCAGTCGATCGTTCCAAGTTTTGTTTTCGGTTCCCTTCCAATAAATAAATTCTCTGCAACACTAAGATTCGGGCAAAGATTTACCTCCTGATACACAGTGGAAATGCCCTTTTTCTGTGCATCCAGCGTCGAATGATTGACAACCGGACCATCGATGCCCTCCACATGTATTTCTCCTGCCTCAAATGCATTGATTCCTGTCAGACATTTGATCAGCGTAGATTTCCGGCACCATTTTCCCCCATCAGTGCATGATCTCACCTTTGCGTAATGTAAGATCCACATGATCCAATGCTTTTACTCCCGGAAATGTCATGGTTATTCCGCGCATGGTCAATACAACATTACTCTCCATCTTCCTTCACCCTTTCTTTAAAATGGGAGAGACCAGATGGTCTCCCCCGCATTTTATGCCATCAGGTTTGATTAGTACTGGGCATCTACGATTTCTTTTGTGACAACGGTCAGATCCTGATCTTCTCCATTTACATTGATCGTAGAAAGGACATCCTCATTTACGAACCAGTGTTCTGTCATGTATACTTCTTTCTCCGGAGTCTCACCAGCCTGAAGCTGTTTGATAACTTCCTCTACGAACGGAGCTGCAAGCGGGTTACACTCAAAGTCTGCATTGATGTCACCGGACATTACATACTCAAGTCCTGCGGTACATGCATCAAAGGAAACAAGGATCACATCACCATCTACACCGTAGGAGATACCAGCTGCCTTCATTGCATCCATTGCACCGAATGCTTCGTTATCGTTCTGGCATACAACAACATTAAATTTACCTTCATAACTCTTGATGTAGGACTCCATGACTTCCTGTCCGCCTGCCTGTGTGAAATCACCTGTCTGGGAATCTAAGATATTCCATCCATTTGCATCTGCAATCTCTTTAAATCCGTCGGTACGTCCGATCGTTGCGGAAGCTCCGGTAGATCCCTCGATCACAAGTACATTGACATCACTGATGCCCTTTGCATCTGTATATGCTTTTAACCACTCTCCTGCTGCAAGACCTTCTGTCTTGAAGTTAGAACCTACCCATGAAACATATTTATCTGAGTCATCGATCGTACGGTCAATGACGATAACCGGAATTCCTGCTTCCTCGCACTCTGTCAGTACAGTGTCCCATCCGGTTGATACGATCGGATCGATGATGATATATCAACATCCTGCTCGATAAATCCTCTGACCGCCTCTAACTGTACTGCAGAATCATTATCACAGTCTACAAACTGAAGATCGTATCCATTGTCTGCGGAAAAAACACTTAAACAGGAATCTGTGGAAGCGGTACGCCAGTCAGATTCGTGTCCAACCTGTGCAAAACCAATTGTAACCGTATCACCGCTTGCTGCGGAGCTCTCTGTTCCGGCTGCCTCTGCGCTGTCATCTGTCTGATCTGCAGCAGCTGCATCATCTGTTTTTGCTGCGGCATCATTGGATGCACCCGCATTACCTGTTGACGTGTTTGCGCTGTTTCCGCATCCTGCTAACATTGTTGCCCCTAATGCCATACACATTACCATACTCACCAATTTTCTTTTCATTTCAAAAACCTCCCATAGTTTTTTTAGATTTGGTTTCGTTGCTAACCATGGTCTAATTATAACTGTGAGAGGTTTTTATGAATACCGAATTAAATTTGAATTAAGTATAATTTTTTACTAAATTGTGAACAGCTTTCATATATTTCGGTAAAAAGTGTATTTTTTTTGGAAAAATGTGTATTTTTTATGAACTGCTTTCTGTTCTTACCGGAATTCTTACCCAGACTTCCGTTTCTTCCCCGTAGGTACTCTGCACTTTCAGTCCATATTCCGTGCCATAATGCAACTGGATGCGTTGATTGACATTAAACAGTCCAAAGCCGTCATTTTCTTTTTTCGTATTGCCATCCTCTTTTAACATCGCGCATACTTCTGCAAGTCTCTGTTTATCCATCCCGATCCCGTTATCTTTTACCTTAAAGATCAAGACATCCGCACAACGCTCCGCCGAGACCGTGATATGTCCCTTTCCACGCTTGTTTTTTATGCCATGGTAAAGTGCATTTTCCACTAACGGCTGAAGTGTCAGTTTGATGACCTCATAACCGTAATATTCCTCCGGGATCGCAATCTCATAATCTAAAATGTCCCGGTAGCGGAACTGCTGGATCTCTAAATAGCTGCGGATATGCTCTGTCTCTTCTTTCACGGAGACAAACTCCCTTCCCTTACTCAAAGAAGTCCTGAAAAATGTGGACAGGGAGGACACCATCATTACGACCTCGTCTGTCTTTTTTGACTCGGCAAGCCAGATGATATTATCGAGCGTGTTATATAAGAAATGAGGATTGATCTGCTCCTGCAGCACCCGAAGCTCTGCTGCCCTTAAATTCAACTCCTCCGTATGGATATCTTCCACAAGGTTGCCGATTTTTTCCACCATCTGGTTAAAACTCTTATTTAGCACCTCAATCTCTTCCGGTCCGGTTTTCACCGCCCGGATTCTGAAATCGCCACCCCCGGCAGCCACTGCGGCATCGCACAGCTCCCCGATTGGTTCTGTGATGCCCGTCACGATTTTTCTGCTGACTGCAAATGCACCCACTAAGATCACCAGTAAAATACCGCTCGTGATCGCAATCGCCTGCTCCACATCATTACGGATCCCACCCCGCAGATCCTCCATGTTCATGCTCTCGTAATAAATATAATACTGGATCTGTTCCTGGATCAGCTCCGTCAGCACCCTGATATTTAAGTCCAAACTCTCCATATTTGTCTCATAAGATCCACTGACTAACGCATCTTCCTCAATCTCCTGCACCCTTTTTTCAAGGGTGTCAAGACTCTTTAAAATTCGCGAGAGACGCTGTTTCGCATATGCGGAATCGGCATCCTCTGCCAATTCCCCAAACACCTCTCTCGCCTCTTTGATCATCTTTTGCGGCTTTTGTGTATCGACTAACTCCTCCGCACGTTCCGAATTAACCACGATAATGTACATCACATAGTCGATATCTTCCTTGAATCCGATGTTATATGCATTTGCCTTTGTGATCTTCTCCACAATATGGTCATATTTTGACGATACATTGTTGATCATAAAAAGCAAATATGTGATCATAACCGTTAGTGGGATCACACAGATAAGAAGCAGCAGATACAACCTGTTTTTTAATGAAAATTTTTTTCTTACGTTCATAATTTTTCCTGTTCCTGCTCTGGTCTGTCACTCCTGTTTCTGTATTCCCGCGGCGTACACCCCTGTGTCTTTTTAAACAGGTTACTGAAATAATGTGCATCCCGGAAACCGACTTCAAATGCAATCTCCGTGGTCTTAGTCCCGGTCGTCCGCAATAACTGTTTTGCCTTATCCATGCGCACCTTTGTCAGATACTCAACAAACGTCACTCCCGTCTCCTGTCCGAATACAGTGCTGAAATGGCTCGAACTTAAATTTACCTCCGAAGCGACCATATTTAAGGAGATATCCTCATGATTATAGTTATCTTCTATGTAGGCTTTTGCATGCTGGATCAGATTGTCATATCTGCGTTCCATGCCCTGCTCCCGCAGTTCGATCACTGCCCCAAACAGATTTTTGATGTACTCCCTCGCCTGTCCTGCAGTGCCAAGAAAAATTTCCATCTTCTGCGCATCTTTGTACTGTTCCAACAGATTTTCACTGGTATATCCGCTTTTTTCCAACACGGAGACCGCACTCACATACAGATCCATCAGCACATACTGACGCAGCAGAACCGACTGTAAGCTACCGTTTGAGATTTTCCGGAAATAATCATCCACAAATCCGGATACTTCCTCTTTTCTTCCTGTATACAAAAACTGTTCCACCTGTCTGCGGTCGATCCCGGACACATTGAGTTCCCCAAGATCTAATGTCTCTTTTGTTTCCATCTCATTTTCTATCTTCTTTACCTGTTCCGTGATCTTATTTTTCTCTAAGGAATACCGCTTTGCAAAAAGAAGATTCGCTTCCTCGTAACATTTTTTGATCTCGCTGAACCGTGTGACCGGTATCCCGTATACCGCGGCATAATCGATCTTATTTTCCCCGCAGAGATATATTTCAAGTTCCTGTTCAATGGCATTTTTCAGCTGTTCAAGCGTCACACCATTTTCCTCTTTCAGTACCAGATGATATTCCCCACAGCTTAGTTTTGCGCAGATCACACTCGAACCGTATGCAAAAAACTGTTCCATATGATCTTCAAATGCTTCATCTTTTTCATAAAACGTCTCCGTCCCATCCTCGAAAAAGAGCTGTAACATAAGAACATTGTAGCGCTCCGCTGCCAGTTCGATCTCCTGTTCTCTGGCCTCTTTTAACACCTCCGAAAAGGAGTGCTCACCGGATACGATATGTCGGAACAGTCTTCTTTTTGTAAGTGTTTTCTGTTCTTTTTCGTTTTTTGTCTCTTCCTGTCTGCCTCTCCTGCCGTAAATTTTTTCTGCGATCCGCCTGATTGCTTCTAAAAGCTGTGCACTGGTCACCGGTTTCAGCAGATAGTCTTCCACACCGATCGAGATAGCTTCTTTTGCATAATCAAACTCACCATATCCGCTCAGAATCAGGATACTCGTATCCGGAAGTTCCTGTTTTACGATCCGGCTAAGTTCCAGTCCATCCATAAAAGGCATCCTGATGTCCGTGATCAGGATGTCCGGTTTTAGTTTCTGAATCATCGGATACGCGAGTTCTCCATCACTCGCCTCACCAACAAATTCAAATCCTTCCTCCTGCCATGCAATATTATTTCGTATCCCCTCCCGCATTACAATCTCATCTTCTGCCAGAAAAATTTTCAACATCGTTTCTGTTTCCCCCATCATATCTTCTTCCCGGACTCCCCATCCGCCGGAAAATCTATATGATGAAAATAGCACATTCCATAAAATGTTTCAATAAACAACTTTTGAAAAAGACCGGAGCCGCATGATTTCATATAGTGTCCCAAATCATGTCACTCCGGTCTTTTATTATATTATTTCCATCAACAATTTTTATTTTTCCCTATTGTACCGACAGGAAGAATATCCCATCAGACTCTCATCCACCGCATGTGCGACCTCACGTCCCTCACGGATTGCCCACACGACAAGAGACTGTCCTCTGTG
>ENA-OQDE01001138-OQDE01001138.1-human-gut-metagenome-genome-assembly--contig:-NODE-1138-length-11186-cov-3.311330_pt1 | contig 11186 bp, 19 predicted proteins | sample MGYA00242768_ERZ504595 | MGnify/ENA primary metagenome ERZ504595 (study PRJEB26092, sample SAMD00036307) | human gut metagenome | host: Homo sapiens | study: EMG produced TPA metagenomics assembly of...
CCCAACCACTATCGCTGCGCTATCTCGCCGCCGGCGCGGCATGCATCGCGGCGAATTTCGGATGCCGGCCCACGTTCGCGCTGTCCGCGCTGCTGTGCTTCCCGATCTTCTGGCCGCAGATCACCTCGCTGCTGCAGGGGTTGAGAAGCCGCTCCCTGCCCCCGCGAAGGCCCTGCGAGCGCCGGCCGCCGTCATCATCCCCGCCTGATCGTGGTGCTGCCGCTGATGCCTACAACATCGCCCGGTTCGGGTCGCCGATGGATTTCGGCAATGACTACCAGATGACCGTCACCGACATGACAGGTTCGTGCAGCCGACGGCCAATTTCCTGCCGTCGGTGGGCGCCTACCTGTTCCTGCCGTTGCGGTTCACGTCGGAGTTCCCCTTCATTGGCGTGACGCCCATAGCGTTCCGCGAATGGGGCTATTACGAGCCGATGGCCGGCGGCCTGTTCACGACATGCCCGCTGCTGCTGCTCGCGCTGGCGGCCCCGTTCCTGCGACGCAGGATGCACAGGTCGGGTTACTGGGGGCTCGCCACGTGCTCCCTGGCCCTGGCGGTGCTGCTGGCGGTGTTCGACAGCCACACCGCGGGCCTGGGATGGCGCTACATCTGCGATTTCGGGTGGATGATGGCGATCGCCGCGCTGGCGCCGATGCTGTATCTCATGCATCCCGGTGGCGACGCGATCGCGGCTGGTGCGCCCGATCCGTCGGAACGCAACGAGCCTCGGCGAGACGTCACGAAGCGTCACCCGATGGTGCTCGCATGCGTCCGCGGACTGGTTGTGGCGGTGCTGATGGCATCCATCATCTGGCTGTGCTGGCCTGCTTCATCCCGGGCCGCGACGACTCGCTGATCAACAACAATCCAGTCCTCTACGACACGGTCGTCGCCTGGTTCAGGCTGTAGACGCCGCGGGCGTGTCGCGGACGGCACCGGACCGCGACACGTATAGCCGCCCGCCATAATCGACATTCATGCGATTCAGGAAATCGCCAGACAACACATAGCGTTTCCTCTGCGTATTATTACCGTGCTACCGCTCGCAACGGCTGCTGTTCGACGACAACGGGCTCATGTGGTTCTCCGCGTCGACCAAGCATTTCGTCGGCATGAACCGGTTCGGAAAGCTGGAGAAGATCATCGACCTGGGTGACCGGTTCATCCTCCACCACGACTACGCGCTCGACGATGACGGCAACATCGTCTCCCTCGCCACCGACCTGACACGATCCGACCATGCCGTGCAGGACCAGCCATCAAGGTCAACACGAGCACCGGCAAGGTGACGAAGCTCGTCGACTTCGGCGAGATGTTCCCCGATTACAAGGCCTCCACCGACCACTCCGGCATCGATGAATCCGATCCGACCGCATCCGGGCGCTGGGACTGGATCCACTTCAACACCATCCAGCTGCTGCCCGACGGCCAGTACTACATCAACATGTTCGACAACGACTTCGGCTACGCGATGACCCGGCCCGACTACGACTGGACCACCATCGCCGACATCAGCACGGCCAAGTCCTCCGAGGACAAGGACTCCCGCTCGCAGTACCGCAGGTACCAGTACGATTTCAAGGCTTCTATTTCGCCTGACGCGAAGACGATCGCCCGCAGGCCATGACGAGAAGGCCCGACGACCGCGTACCGGCGGCCGCCGGGCCTTTTCGCGATGCGGGCCGATGCGAATGCGCCGATGCCGCTACTATAGGAGTCATGGGACTTTTTGACTCGCTCTTCGGCAAGGACGAAGCCTTGCATCGCAGGTGACCTTCACGCTGGACCAAGCCGGACACACCTATGAGGACGGTTCCGTCGGGCTTCTTCCCACATCGCTGACGATCACACCCGACGACAGGCGCGTGGCGGTCATCGGGCTGAACGGCGCCGGCAAGACCACACTGCTCAAGCTGCTCGACGGAGCATTTGCCGCCACGAGCGGATCCGTCTCCATCACCGCGGGCGAGACCGCGCTCAGCCCCGCCGTCAAGCGTGATCTCAAACGCATCGAGGACATCGTCGGGCGTGTCCGCCGCGAGGAGATCCCCGACAGTTACTACCGTGCGGCGACCATCCGCGAGGCGATCGAACAGCCGTTGAAAAAGCACAAGGTGCCCGAATCAGAGCGGCTGGCCATCGTCGGCAACCTGTTCGCGCATTTCGGGCTCAGCACCGTGGCTCGCAGTCGGCCAGCTCACTCAACAGCGAGCAGCGGCACCTGCTAGCCATCGCCAGCGCGTTGAGCTTCTCCCCCGCGGCGATCGTGGCGGACGAGCCCACCAAGGGCCTGGACGAGATCGGCTCGTCCCACGTGGCGAAGGCGCTGTTCGGCTACAACAAGCAGGTCATTTTCGCCACGCATGACGTGGACATGATCGCACGGCCGCAGTACGCGATCGACCGGGCGCTGGTGGTCGACGACCACGCGGTGGTATTCGACGGGGAACCTGCCGCCGCGGCCGCGTTCTATGAGGACCTGATTCGGTCCAAAGTGGCACGATAGCGGAAAGCACGCTCTCAAAACTCGCAGATACGTTTTCCGCTTTTACGCGAAAACGGCGGAAAATGGCCAAAACGCAGAAAACGCAGAATCTGTATCTGCGAGTTTCGAGAGCGTCCTTCGACAATCACCCCAGCAATTCGGCCACCGAGTCCAGCACGACGCGCACGTTATGCGCGAATTCGTCCGGTTCGGGCAGCAGCGATATGGCCAGATAGCCGTTCGAGGCCATGTCGAAGAAATAGCCGGGCTGGCCGGAGACGCCATGCGCGTCAATCATGTGCAGCACCAGCTCGTTCTCATCGATGACGCCCGGCACGCGCAGCAGCACGTTCCAGCCGCCCTCGGCCCGCAGCACGGAGACGACGCCGAGCGGGTCGGACTCCAGCATGCGGTGCAGTGCCCTGAGATTGCCCTGCACCCGGCCGCGCACGAGGTCGTCTGGACCTTCGCCGCCTCCAACAGGTCCGGGATGCGGGAGGCGATGATGTCGCTCATCGGCAGGTAGTCGTCGGCGATGACATCCAGCCGACGCATGGCCTCGCGAACGTCCGTCTCAGGGCCCGACACCTGAATCCAGCCGACCTTGGCATGGGGCGCGGCGAGCATCTTCGAGAACCCATCCAACGCGAACGTCAGCGCCCCCGCCTCGCCGGCGAGCCGTGCATTGCCGGGGAACGGCTCCAGTGCGTAATCGTAGAACACCTCGTCGGCGATGATGGCGACACCGCGCTCGCGGCACAGGCCGACGAGCTGCTCGCGCTCCCCCGCCTTGACGTAGGACCCGGTCGGATTGTTGGGTTGATGAGCACCAAAGCGCGTATACGCGCCCCCTGCGGCCCGTCCAGCAGCGCGCGCAACTCGGCGACGTCGATGTACCATGACCCGTCGAAACGCAGCTGGTATTCGATAGTGTCGACGCATTCCAGGCGGGCGATGGATTCGATCAGCGGATACCCCGGCTTGGGGGCGAGCACCGCATCGCCCCGCGCTCACACAGCAGCTTCATGAGCACGAGTACGCCTGTGACGTGGAACTCAGCAGATAGAGCGATTCGGATCCGCCGCCGGCGCGGTGCCGGCACCTTCGGCGCCCCGGTGAAGCTCGGTCAGGAAGGAGGCCAGCGCCCTCCCGTGCGGGCCGCGGGCCTCTCGGGTCGGCGGTGTACGTGCCCGGCACCAGTGCCGGTGCAAGTCCGTGACGTGTGGGATTGGAATCGTTGAGCTTGCCCAGGGGCATGCCTTCGCACCGGCAATGTGTCTCGGCTGCGGCTATGGGATTGGGCTCGCTCAGATCTACTCGGGAAGAAAAACGCACGCCACTACCCTACCGCGACCATGCGTCCTGCATTGCCGGGACGATGGTCGGCCAAGGTGTGGCGTGCGAATGTATGTGCCTGTGCCCTCTGCGCTACTTGGTGCTGGCGTAGTAGGCGGCACCGATGATGCCGGCCTCGTTGCGCAGCTTCGCGGGGACGATCGGCGTATCGATGTCGATGAACGGCACGAAGTTGTCGCTCTTGCGGCTCACGCCACCACCGATGACGATCAGCGAGGGGCTGAAGTACTTTTCGATCAGGCTGTAGTACTTGGTCAGACGCTTGGCCCACTTCTTGTAGCTGAGCTCCTTGCGCTCGCGCACCGCGGAGGATGCGTAGCGCTCGGCGTCGCCCTTGCCGCCCTCCAACTCGATGTGGCCGAGCTCGGTGTTCGGGATGAGCACGCCGTCATAGATCAGCGCCGTGCCGATGCCGGTACCGAGCGTGGTCACGACGACCAGACCCTCCTGACCCTTGGCCGCGCCGAACTGCTGTTCCGCCAAGCCGGCGGCATCGGCGTCATTGACGACCGTGACCGGACGGCCGCACTCCTCGGACAGCGCCTCGGTGATGTCGACGCTACCCACGACTGGTCGAGGTTGGCGATCCAATTCAGCTTCTGGCCGGGCTTGACCGGAGCGGGGAAAGAGATGCCGACCGGAGCCGTCTCCGGAATCTCGAAATGTTCGAGCTGCTTGCGCAGCACCGATCCGATCGCCTGCGGGGTGGACTCGGACGGGGTGAGGATCTTCAGCCTGGGCTCGGCGAACTCCCCCTTGTTCAGGTCGACCGGAGCGGCCTTGATACCGGATCCGCCGATATCCACGCCAAACGCTTGAGCGGTATCAATCATCATGACCTCCTGTTGGATGGTGTGCGACACGCACGTCATAGTGGCTGTACGCGAAATTGTATAACGAAATCGTGTCGAAATGGGCAATTGCGCCGGTATACAGCGCGAAAACCGGCACAACGTAGTGGATGGGGCCACCTACGCGCATGGATGCCTCATGTTCGCTATGTGGCAACGTTACGTCAATCATCCACACCCCGGCGTATACATGGTCAAGCAAGTTTCAGGGAAGGTGCAATTCCTTACTGGCGGTGACCTGCGGAGCCGGGATTCATAACGGCGGCCGCGGCAGCCCGCGACCCGCGCAAGCGGCTGATCCGGTGGAAATCCGGAGCCAACGGTCAAAGTCCGGATGGAAGAAACGGAGCTCACCATGAGTGTATCTTCGCAACCCAATTCAGCAGATTCGTCGAACGCGGCCAAGCCGACGCGCCCGGATTTGGCGCATTCGACCGGCGTCGCCGATTCCGGCCGCTGGTCGACCCGCCGCATCGCCATGTACGCGCTGTTCGTGGCGCTGGCGATGGCGACCAGCTTCATCTCGTTCCCGATCCTGCCGAACCCGGCGTTCTCGTTCCTCAAATACGACCCGTCCGGCATCGTGTGCCTGATCGCCGGCTTCGCGTACGGCCCGGCCGCAGCCGCGATCGTCAGTGTGCTCGGCTTCGTACCGCACGTGTTCATGGACCCGTGGGGCACGCTGATGGCCGTGCTGGTGGCCTTGGCGCTGTCGGTGCCGGCGGCGCTCATCTATCGCCACGCGCACACGCGCAAGGCGCTGTCATCGGTTTGGTCGTCGGTGCCCTGCTGGCCTTGGTCGCGGCCATCGCCGGCAATCTGGTCATCACGCCGATCTACACCGGCTGGCCGGTCTCCGAGGTGGCGGCCATCATCGTTCCCGCACTGCTGCCGTTCAACCTGATCAAGTTCGTGATTCACGGCGTGGTCACGTTCCTGGTGTACAAGCCGATTTCGAACCTGCTGAATCGCTGACATGACGCGGCGCGAAGTCGCCGCCTAGGGCAGCCCGCCAAAAGGGTCATCGCACGAGGCTTATTTCCGACAGTCCGGGTGATGACCTCTCTGGCGGGCTGCATCCGTCAGCGGTGACAATGGCCTCTATGATATGGATTGACCACGATGTTTTGTGAATGGATGATATGAACAGCATGGTTCCCGCCGCACGACTTGAGCATGTGCGATTCAGCTATGACAACGGCGTCACATGGGTGCTTGACGGCATCGACCTGACCATCCGCAGCGGGGAGCGGCTGTGTCTGGTGGGCCCCAACGGCTCCGGCAAATCCACTCTGGCGCGTCTGATCGCCGGTCTCGCAGCCCCGGACGGCGGCGATATGACGCTGCTGGGCCATCATGTCTTCGACGGCGAGACCGCTTCAGCGAATCCGAGCGAATACCGCGATGCCCGGCATGGCATCGGCACGGTGTTCCAGAATCCGGAGGATCAGATCGTCACCACCATCGTCGAGGATGATGTGGCATTCGGCCCGGAAAACCTCGGCGTGGCTCGGGACGACATCGGCGGGCGCATCGACGAATCCCTGCAATCGGTGGATATGGCGGGGTTCCGCCACGCGGATCCGACGCGCATGAGCGGCGGCCAGCAGCAGCGTATCGCCATCGCCGGAATGCTGGCGATGAACCCGCGCATGCTGGTGCTCGACGAACCGACCGCGATGCTGGATCCCGACGCGCGGATCGAGGTGATGCGCATCCTCGACATGCTGCAACGGCGTGGCACGACGATCGTGCTGGTCACGCATCATCATGACGAGACCATGCACGCCGACCGCGTACTTCGCATAGACGGCGGGCTGCTCACGCAGGTCGAAGCCGACAGGGACGCGATTGCGGCGAAGCAAGTGATTGCGCGGAGCCACGCTGACGCGACTGACGCTGCGGGCTCCACGGAGTCGGCAGCTGAGGAGCCCGGAGGTTCCACCGCGGCCGCGTCGCCCGCGCAACCAGCGAAATCCGGACAACCCGTAAAACCGGCGTCTACCAAGTCGGACGTATCACCCATTCCACCTACAGGCTCAGCATCCGACGCCATCGCAGTATCCGGCCTGTCATATCGTTATGACGATGGCGACGCCCCGGTTTTCGAGAATCTTTCTCTGCGCGTCGCCGAAGGCGAAATCGTGGCGCTGATGGGTGCCAACGGTGCCGGCAAGACCACGCTCGCACGTCTGCTGTGCGCCTTGGACCGCCCGTCCGCCGGATCGATCACCGTGGCCGGATTGCCGGTCGCGTCGTCGAAACACGGGAAACGGCCTCGCGCACTCACCCGAAAAGAACGCGCGGCCCTGCGGCGCAACGTCGGCTATGTCATGCAGCATCCGGAGCGTCAGCTGTTCGCTGACACCGTCGCCGAGGATGTGGCGTACGGCCCACGCAACCAGCATCTGAGCGAGTTGGAGGTGGCCACCCGCGTAGAGGAGGCGCTGCGGATGCTGCATATCGAGCATCTCGCCGACCGTTCTCCGTTCAACCTGTCGGGCGGGCAGCAGCGGCTCGTCGCCATCGCGGGCGTCATCGCATGCCGCCCTCGTGTGCTCATCATGGACGAGCCGACCGCCAGTCTGGACGAATCGGCGGTCTCCCGCATCCACGCGCTGCTGGGTTCCCTGAAAAGTCAGGGCGTGGCGGTGCTCATCATCACGCATTCCATCGACGAGGCCGAGCACTGCGCGGACCGCATCATCACCATAGGATCGCATAATGGCGACGGCGAAGGCGATGGTTGCGGCACCGGAGACGACGAAGACACCAGCGTCGGCGACGCCACCGAGTCTTCCACGAACGCCGGCAAAGCGGCATCGAGTCCATTGAAGACGGATCCAGGAACCGTCCGTCATTCGTAGCGTCCCTGGATCGCGCGCGAAGATGGTGACGTTCCTGACGTTGATGTTCACCGCATTCGTCATCACCAGGCCGGCGCAGCTGGCGATGGGCGCCGTCCTGACCGCATGCGTCGTGGCGGCGCCCGGCTGCATCCGCTGCGTTTGCTGTCTTCCGTGCGCGTGTTCCTGATCGTATTCGCGGTGATGGGCCTGGTGAACATGTTCTTCGCCCGCTCCGGCGAGACGCTTGCGCATATCGGCCCGCTGCCGATCACCACCGGCGGCTCATGGTCGCGGTGCTGTATTCGTGCCGTCTCGCGCTGGTGATCATCCTGGGTGCCGTGTTCCTTGCGACGACGACCCCCACCGCGATGACGGATGCGTTCGGCTCCCTGCTGTTGCCGTTCAGAAAGCTCGGCTGGCACACGCAGGAAATGGCTCTGGTGATGAGTCTTGCGCTGCGGTTCCTGCCGACGCTCAGCGACGAGACCAAGGCGATCATCGACGCGCAATCGGCCCGCGGCGGCACGATCGAGACCGGTTCGCCGGCCACTCGTGTCAAAGCGCTGTTCGCCATCATCGTGCCGATCCTTGTGGCGGCGCTGCGTCACGCGGATAATCTCAGTCTGGCGCTTGACGCGCGCTGCTACGAGGAAGGCATCCACCGCACCCATTGGAGAGTGATGCGCGCGCGCCGACGCGATCTAATGGTCGCAGCCGCGTGCGTCGCCTACGTCGTCGCGCTGCTGGCGGTGGGATGGCTCTGACCTGAACCATCCCCGGAGCGGGAGTCAGCGCTCGGCAGCCGTTCTCGACGCACGGATACGGAACGCGCAGGCAAGCGAGCAGATCGCGATCAGGCAGATCACCGTCATCGTCGCGAACATCCACGTGCCGCCCACGGCCGTGGCGTGACGGAACGCGGCACTCCCCTTTTCGGCCGAGCCGGCGCCCGCCTGAGCCACGCCGAGAATCATCGAGAACAGTGCGGTGCCGACGGCACCGCCGAACTGCAATGCGGTATTGAACACGGCATTGCCATCCGGCATGAACGCGTGGTCGATGCCGCTCAGCGCACTGGTCATGATGTTGGAGAATCCCAGCGCATAGCACAGCCCGAAAATGAAGTAGAAGCCGGCGAGCAGCGCAGGCGTCAACCGCATGGAAAATGCCAGCAGCAGGATCGGTCCGAACGTGGCCACCGAAATCACCGAAAGAATCGGCTTCGTCGGGCCGAATTTGTCGTACAGCATGCCTCCGACGGGCGCGAAGAACGCACCGACCAGAGCGCCCGGCAGCACGAGGACGCCGGCGTGGAACGCGCTGGTGCCAAGCGACATCTGGGCCAGATTGGTGATGACGTATCCGAATCCGATGCCGACGATCGGCAGAATCAGGTACGCGAGTAGATGAAGCTGGACGACACGGTCTCGTAGCCACCCCAGACGAATCAGCGGCGAGAACGAGCGGCCGGATGACCAGCCGAAGAACACCAGGGAGCCCACACCGACGACCAGGCTCACGACGGTGATGATGACGGGACGTGTCGCCGAAGAGCCGTTGACCGCAGCGCTGACCGCGACGCCCATCTGGTTGAGCGCAAGATCATGCCGCTCAGGGCGAGCACTATCGCCACGAACTGCACTGGTTGAGCCGCGCGTCCTCGGTGGGGCGTTTCTGCTCGATGCAGTGCAGTCCGAGCGGCAGGGAGACCAACAGCACGATCGGAATGGCGATGACGAAGATGGCACGCCACGGCAAAACACTCGACACTGCGCCGCCGACGGTGGGGCCGATGGCCGGGGCGACCGTGATCACCAGCGAACCTACGCCCATGAGGCGGCCGACCTTGCTGCGGGGCGACTGTTCGAGGATGATGTTCATCATCAGCGGCGTCGCCACGCCCGAGCCGATGCCTTGGATCACGCGGGCGAGCAGGATGACCGGGAAGGTGTGGCCGACGATCATGATCGCCGAACCGGTCACGGCGAGGACCACAGCCGCGATGAACAGGGACTTCAGCCGGAAACGGCGGTTCAGGAACGACGACAGTGGCATCGTGGCCGCGACCACCAGCAGATACACGGTGGTGATCCATTGCACGGTGGCGGTGTTCACGCCGAATTCGGTCATGAGTTCCGGGAACAGCACGGTCATCACCGTTTCGGTGAGGATGCCGATGAATGCCAGCGAGCCCACGGCAACGATGGCGCCGATCAGACGCTTGGGGATGCGCTCCTGCGAGGTTGAGGTCATGTGATGAAATCCATTCAGACCGACGCCAGTTGTTTCCGGACTGCCCTTACGATACCCACACTGCGTCAGGCCACATTACAGTGTAACGGATTGCCGGACGAGGGCGGAGTGGCGGTTGCGATGAACCACTCCCAGCCTCGCTACCGCTCGGCAACCCCGCCGGGCGGGGCGATTTATCCGTTCTGCTCTTTGGACTCGGTATAGCCGTCCGGCGCGGTTTCACTGTGCAGGATGGAGCGGACTTTGTCCAAGCGCTGGCTGACCTCGTGCTCGTATCCGCGGTCGTTGGGATGATAGTACTCGCGGCCGCGCAGCTCCTCGGGCAGGTATTCCTGCGGCGCGACGGCACCCGGCCAGTCGTGCGCGTACCGATAGCCGTCATGGTTGCCCCAGCTTTTCATCAACGCGGTCGGCGCGTTGCGCAGGTATAGCGGCACCTGGCCGATGAGCCCGGCGTCCACGTCGGCGAGCGCCTGGTTGATGGCGTTGTAGCTGGCGTTCGATTTGGGTGCGGTGGCGACGGCGATGGTCGCCTCGGCGAGGATGATGCGCGCTTCGGGCATGCCGATCATCGCGACGGCCTGTGCGGCGGCGACGGTGACCTGCAGTATCTGCGGCGCGGCCATGCCGACCTCCTCGCTGGCGGCGATCATGATGCGACGGGCGATGAACCGCGGATCCTCGCCGCTCGCAGCATGCGTGCGAGGTAGTGTATCGCGGCATCCGGGTCGGAGCCGCGCATCGATTTGATGAATGCGGAGATGACGTCGTAATGGTCGTCGCCGTCCTTGTCGTAGCGCACGGTGGCGGCGTCCATGACCTGCGAGACCACATCCGGCGTGATGGTCGGGCGCCGCGCGCCTTTTTGCGGGCCTTGTCTCCGGTGACGGCACCTGCAGCGGCTTCGAGGATCGTCAGCGTCTTGCGGGCGTCACCGCCGGCCATGCGGATGATCTCGTTGACCGCCGCATCGTCGATTTTGACTTCGCCGTTCAATCCGCGCTTGTCTTCCACCGCGCGTGCGATGAGCGTGGCGAGATCGGACGGTTCCAACGATTCGAGTTTGACGACGACGGAACGTGACAGCAATGGTTTGATGACGGAGAAGCTCGGATTCTCGGTGGTCGCGCCGATGAAGGTGACGTCACGGTTCTCGACGGCGGGCAGCAGCGCGTCCTGCTGCGATTTGGAGAAACGATGCACCTCGTCGATGAACAGGACTGTCTCCGTGCCGTCGCCGACGAGTCTGCGCCGCGCGCGGGCGAGCACGTCGCGCACGTCCTTCACCCCCGATGTCACCGCCGACAGCTCCTCGAACGCGCGCCCCGACTGACGGGCGACGATGGTCGCCAGCGTGGTCTTGCCCACGCCGGGAGGTCCGAACATGAT
>ENA-OQDE01001139-OQDE01001139.1-human-gut-metagenome-genome-assembly--contig:-NODE-1139-length-11186-cov-2.815264_pt1 | contig 11186 bp, 15 predicted proteins | sample MGYA00242768_ERZ504595 | MGnify/ENA primary metagenome ERZ504595 (study PRJEB26092, sample SAMD00036307) | human gut metagenome | host: Homo sapiens | study: EMG produced TPA metagenomics assembly of...
CGGCTTTTAAGTGCGGTGCCGGTACATACATTTGACGATCTGGGGAAAGATCAGGATTATATCTGGTATTTGATCCACGGCAAATGATCGATTATGTGGTGGATGAAAGACGGGAAGGATGATACGCGGAAGCAGGAAAAATGAAGCGTTCTATGAATACTGGAAATTTATTCACCTGAACGGACACTGGTTCTGGATGAAATCAGGCAGAAGGATGAAATGGATATTGATGAGTTTGCAAATTCATAAGAAAGATATTTGCAAAATCAGGGAAAAACGGTTACAATAGTCTACGGAATGAAAGAGGCAAATTCACAGATAAAGTAAAAGGAGATATGGACATGAGTAAAAAACCAACCGTATTGATGATCTTAGATGGATATGGACTGAATGATACAACAAAAGGAAATGCTGTGGCAGAAGGAAAAACTCCGGTCATGGATAAACTGATGGCAGAGTATCCGTTTGTAAAGGGAAATGCAAGTGGAATGGCAGTCGGACTTCCGGAAGGGCAGATGGGAAACTCTGAGGTAGGACATCTGAACATGGGAGCAGGACGCATCATTTACCAGGAACTGACAAAGATCACAAAAGCGATCGAAGACGGAGATTTCTTTGAGAATCAGGCGCTGCTTGCAGCATGCAAAAATGCAAAAGAGAACAATACAGCTCTTCATATGATGGGACTGGTTTCTGACGGTGGTGTACACAGCCATAACGGACATATTTACGGACTTCTGGAGCTTGCAAAGAGACAGGGTGTAGAAAAAGTGTATGTACACTGTTTCCTGGACGGACGTGACACTCCGCCGGCATCCGGAAAAGAATATGTAGAAGCTCTGGAAGCAAAAATGAAAGAAATCGGTATCGGAGAAGTGGCATCTGTCAGCGGACGTTACTATGCAATGGACAGAGATAACCGCTGGGATCGTGTGGAGAGAGCTTACAATGCACTGGTAAAAGGAGAAGGCGTACAGGCAGAATCTGCGACAGCAGGGATCCAGGCTTCTTACGATGCAGATAAGACAGATGAGTTCGTAGAACCAATGGTAATCGTAAAAGACGGTGCACCGGTGGCAACTGTAAAAGATGGAGATTCTGTGATCTTCTTCAACTTCCGCCCAGACCGTGCAAGAGAGATCACAAGAACATTCTGTGATGATAACTTTGAAGGATTTGACAGAGGAGAGAGAGTCAAGACAACATTTGTATGCTTTACAGAGTATGATGTGACGATCCAGAATAAGCAGGTAGCATTTGTAAAAGAAGAGATCACAAATACATTCGGTGAATTTCTGGCAGCACACAACATGACACAGGCTCGTATTGCAGAGACTGAAAAATATGCACATGTAACATTCTTCTTCAACGGTGGAGTAGAAGAACCAAACAAGGGAGAAGACAGAATCCTTGTAAAATCTCCAAAAGTGGCAACTTACGATCTGAAACCGGAGATGAGTGCATATGAAGTATGTGATAAGCTGGTAGATGCGATCAAATCTGACAAATATGATGTGATCATTATCAACTTTGCAAATCCGGATATGGTCGGACATACCGGAGTAGAAGATGCAGCGATCAAAGCGATCGAAGCAGTGGATGAGTGTGTAGGAAAAGCAGTGGATGCACTGAAAGAAGTGGATGGACAGATGTTCATCTGTGCAGATCATGGAAATGCAGAACAGCTGATCGACGAGACAACAGGCGAGCCGTTTACAGCACATACAACAAATCCGGTACCGTTTATTCTTGTGAATGCAGACCCGGCTTACAAACTGAGAGAAGGCGGATGCCTGGCAGACATCGCTCCGACACTGATCGAGCTGATGGGAATGGAGCAGCCAAAAGAAATGACAGGAAAATCTCTGCTTGTAAAATAATCGCAGAGAACAGGTTATTTCAACAGGAATAGAAATACAGGAAAGATACAGCAGGCAGAGGTTTGGAATTTTTTCGGGCTTCTGCCTGCTTTGTAAGAAAGGCATATTATGAGAGAGAAACTGACCCAAAGTGATGTCAAAAAGATTCAGCAGGAAATTGAACATAGAAAGCTGGTAGAGCGTAAAGAACTCATTGAAGCGGTCAAAGAGGCACGCTCTCACGGAGATCTGAGCGAAAATTTTGAATACCATGCGGCGAAAAAAGAGAAGAACAGAAATGAAAGCCGGATCCGTTATCTGGAGAGAATGTTAAAGACTGCAGTTATTGTAGAGGACCATTCCGGTGCAGATGAAGTTGGATTAAACAATACCGTTCAGGTATACTGTGAGGATGATGACGAGCTGGAGACGTACCGGATCGTAACTTCAGTGAGAGGAAGCTCCCTAAACGGACTGATCAGCATTGAATCACCGATCGGTAAAGCCTTTTGGGACACAAAGTCGGAGATCGGGTATTTGTCAAAGTAATGATGAGTTCGGTTATCATGTAGTGATTAAAAAATAGAGAATACACAGGATGAAGATGCAGACAAGATCCGCAGCTTTTAGAAGGAGGAGAACATGGCATATCAGTATGAACTTGTCCTGTTTGATCTGGACGGAACGTTGACAGATTCCGGTCTCGGAATCATGAACAGTGTCCAGTATGCATTGAAAAAATCGGCAGGGGCGTAGAAAATCTGGAAGAGCTTAAATGCTTCGTGGGACCGCCGCTTGCACAGCAGTTTGCAAAATTCTGCGGGTTTTCAGATGAAAAAGGGCATCAGATGGTAGAATTTTACCGGGAATATTACGAAGAAAAAGGGATGCTTGAAAATTCTGTTTATGATGGCATCCCGGAAGTACTGGAACAGTTAAAAAATGCGGGAATCCGTCTGGCAGTTGCGACATCCAAGCCGGAGAAATATGCAAGGAAGATTGCAGAGCATTTTAAGATCGCGCCATATTTTGAGTTTATCGGAGGCGCAAATATGGACGGAAGCCGTACGAAAAAGGCAGAAGTCATTGAGTATGTGCTGAAAAACTGTAAAGTAGAAGACAGGCAGTCGGTGCTGATGGTCGGTGACAGAGAACATGACATCTTGGGAGCAAAGGCATGCAAAGTATCTGCATTGGGAGTCTTGTATGGCTATGGTGACAGAGCGGAGCTTGAAGATGCAGGCGCTGACTGGATTGTGAGTACGCCGGCAAAGATTACGGAAAAAATACTGGGAAGGGAATGAACGGATCAGTTTAACAAAAAATTTTGTCAGAACCCGGTATAGATTTAACATAACATCCTTACAATAAATGTTGGATAAGAACATGAGAAAAAGATTGTGAGGAATCAATATGTATACAAGATTATGGAAACTGATCACAAAACACATGGAAGAAAATTCCAGAATGGCAGTGTTTCTGACTTCTGCAATGCTGATCTGGACAATTGGAATTACGATGGCAGGAATTTTGGTCTGTATCATCAAGCATATGAATGTGATATGCAGGCTGAGTGATCTGATCTGTGCGGAATCTATGCAGGACTGGTCTTTGGGCTTTTTGGCGGCGGATGCTTTTTATGGAATCACAGAAATCATTTATATAAACAATAAGAGCGAGGCTTATAGATGAGAAGAATGGACTTTACAACGGAGCATGTAGAATCATTTCAGCCGGGAGAGACATATGAGGTGACAGAGTGCGTACTTCCGTCCTCCTATTATTATGTGCTGGAACATGCTCTGGGTATCAGTAAAAATTTTAAGAATGCGGAGCGTTTAAAGACAACGACAGGAACCGTTGTGGATACGAGAAAAACGTCACGCTTTGATTTTGTAATCTTGGAATTTGACGAGTAATGCAGTATAATAACAGAAGAAAAATCCAAACGAGGTGATAAGAATGAACACAGAAAGAATGGAAGCAATGTGCGGTGGAAAGGGGCATGTGCTGATCAAGCATATTCTCGGAGAAAAAGAGCTGAATGGAAAGTGCGGGCTTTACGCGGAAGTGACTCTGGAGCCGGGATGTTCCCTTGGTTACCATGAACATCATGGAGAAAGTGAGACGTATTACATCCTGACCGGAGAGGGCAATTATGACGACAATGGAAGAATCCGCCCGGTAAAAGCCGGTGATGTGACATTTACACCGGATGGATGCGGACATGCACTGACCAATACCGGTGATACAGATCTTGTGTTCATGGCACTGATCATTAAAGACTGATGAAAAAGACAGTCATTCCCAAAAGAACAGGAATGACTGTCTTTTTTTATGCTTTCTGATCAAGAAGACATCGCCGGTTATATACAAGATGCAGATACATGGCATCTTTGGCGCGCAGCGTATCGTGTGCTGCGATTGCATCGGTGATCTCCCGGTGTGTTTCAATCGTTTCATGTAAAAGCCGATTGTTTGTCAGTTGGATAAAAAGCGGGATCGAGCTGTTGATTACGGGAATCAGCCGCGGAACGACCAGATTTTTACTGCTCATGGCAATGGCAGTGTGAAACTCAATGTCCTTTCCAGTGTGATCTTCCCCACGAAGGAGGAGTGCTTCGACTTCATCACACAGCGTAGAGATCTTGCGGATATCGGTCTCTTCGGCATGCAGGGCTGCCATTTCGGCAATGGCAGGCTCCAGCAGAAAACGAACATCCAGAAGATCCAGTGTCAGCTTTTTCTTGTCATCAATAAAGGTAAATCCAAGCGGATCGTCAACGACTCCGGGGGAGGCGGCAACATATGTTCCGGAACCCTGACGGATTGTTACAATATTTCTGGATGCGAGCAGTTTCATGGCTTCCCGGATGGAGCTTCGTCCGGCTCCCATTTTTTCAGAGAGAACGGATTCATTGGGAAGTTTGTCGTTGGGCTGGAGCTGCTCTTCTAAAATATAGGCAATGATATCGTCAGATAACTTCTCGGGTAAACTCTTTTCAGTTGAATTCATCATACGACTTTTCCTCTTTTCTACAAATATAACGCAATAAATATAGGATAAAATAAGAAAAAACAAATGTCAAACAATAAAAATACACAAAAAACAAGTAAATAAATTGTGAAATATTACGGGTTGATTTTCTGGTTTAAAGATTTTAGAATAAAGTCATCAGATGAATTCAAAGCATTTGAAAGAAAATCTTTGGAAAAAGGAGAAAAAGTAACAAAATGGTCAGATGTATTAAATAAGGAAAACATATGATGAATGTAAGGGGGAAGGGAAGATGACAGAACCAGTATTTTATGCAGATCCGATGCGCTTATTGATCGCATCCGTAGCAGGAATTCTTTTATTGTTATTTTTGATCATCAAGCTGAAGCTTCATCCGGTAATTTCTATGATGATTTCCGCTGTACTGATCGGAATTGGTGCAGGTATGCCGTTACATATGATCGGAGAGACGGTAGAAAAGGGCGTAGGAAAGACATTGCAGGGAATTGCACTTTTGATCGGATTGGGATCCATGTTTGGCGGAATTTTGGAAGTCAGCGGAGGAGCCCAGCAGATGGCACAGACGCTGATCCGCAGATTCGGTCAGAAAAAGCAGGATGGGCATTGGGGCTTACGGGGCTTGTGCTCGGTACAACTGTATTTTTTGAAGCCGGAGTCGTGATCCTGATTCCGCTGGCGTTCAATGTGGCAAAGCAGACAAAAAAATCAACGTTATATTATGCGATCCCTCTTTTGGCAGGGCTGGCATCCGGATATGCCTTTGTTCCGCCGTCAGCAGGTTCTGTTCTGGTTGCAAACGCACTGGGTGTGAATTTAGGGACGATGATGGCGATCGGAATTCCGGTTGCACTGGTTTCCACAGTGGTTGCAGGAATTATCTGGGGAAAAATCATAGGAAATAAAATCTATACCAAACTTCCTGCGAATGTAGAGGAAATTGCAGATATAGATAAAAATCTTCCATCCTTCGGGATTGTATTAACGATCATTTTAATTCCGCTTATTCTGATCTTGCTCAGCACAATCTCCGGATATCTTCCGATTCCGGAAAGTGTGCAGTCAGTTCTTCAGTTTTTAGGAGAACCGTTTGTGGCACTGACGATCGCAACTCTGACAGCGATGTACATGCTGGGAACAAGAATGGGTATAACAGAGATCAGCTGAAAAAGATTCTGGATCACTCTTTAAGACCGGTTGGAATGATCCTGCTTGTAATCGCAAGCGGCGGAGTGATTCGCTGGATGCTGCAGGATTCGGGACTTGGAAATATCATTGGACCGATCCTGGAAAAGAGCGGGATGCCGCTGATCGTGATCGCATTTCTCATTGCGTTTCTGGTACGTGCTTCTGTGGGAAGTTCAATCGTAGCAATGACGATGGCTTCCGGGATCATGGCGTCAATGCCGGCTATGGCAGACAGCTCTACACTGTACAGAGCAGCGATGTGCTGTGCAATCTGTGGCGGAGCGACGGCACTGAGTCATGTAAATGATGCCGGATTCTGGCTGGTAAGTACATTTTTGGAGATTGATGAGAAGACAACATTAAAATCATGGACGATCATGGAAACACTGATCGGAATCACAGGTCTGATTTTGGGATTGGTGATCTCGATCTTCGCATAATAAAGGAGGAGCGTATATGAAGATCATACCCGTATATTTGAGAGATATGCAGGATGCAAAACATCTTGTGCAGGCGGCAGAAGCCTGCAAAAAAGAAGTAGATCTGCTCTGCGGACGTTATGTGGTAGATGCAAAATCAATGCTGGGCGTGTTTAGCCTTCCTTGCTTTGACGATGTAAAAATGCGGGTGGAGGACGAAGATGCAAAAATTTTGATTCAATATTTGGAACAGGGAAATGTTATCAGAATGGAGGAAAATTAAGATGGAACTGACAAGTCAGAAATTAAGAAAAATCGCACCGGAGCTGGATCCTTTGAGACTGGGAACCGGATGGAAGCTGGAGGATCTCTCCAAACCACAGATTATCATTGAAAGTACATTTGGAGACAGTCATCCGGGAAGCGGACATCTTCTGGATCTGGTCGAAGAGGCAAGACAGGGTGTTGCAGAGGCAGGTGGTTTCGGAGCTCGTTATTTCTGTACGGATATCTGTGACGGAGAAGCACAGGGACATGATGGAATCAACTATTCACTGCCGTCCAGAGATATGATGGCAAATATGATTGAAATTCATGCAAATGCAACTCCGTTTGATGGTGGAGTATTTATTGCAAGCTGTGATAAAGGAATGCCGGCACATTTGATGGCGGTAGAAGAATCAATATTCCGTCTATTATCGTGACAGGCGGTGTGATGGATGCAGGTCCGGATCTTCTTACACTGGAGCAGATTGGAAAGTACAATGCAATGTGTGAACGTGGAGAGATCACAAAAGAAAAGATGGAATTTTACAAACATAATGCATGTCCATCCTGCGGAGCATGTTCGTTCATGGGAACAGCATCTACAATGCAGGTAATGGCAGAAGCGCTGGGACTGATGCTCCCGGGAAGTGCTTTGATGCCGGCAACCAGCAAGGATTTAAGAGAGTTTGCAAAAAAAGCCGGAAAACAGGCAGTCTGGCTGGCAGAGCATAACCTGACTCCGGACAAGATCGTAACGATGAAGTCCTTTGAAAATGCAATCATGGTACATGCGGCAATTTCCGGTTCTACCAATTCTCTGTTACATATTCCGGCAATTGCCAAGGAATTTGGAATTGAGATTGACGGAGATACATTTGACCGTCTGCACAGAGGCGCACACTATCTGCTCAACATCCGCCCGGCGGGAGAATGGCCGGCACAGTTCTTCTATTATGCAGGAGGAGTTCCGACGATCATGGAAGAGATTAAGGATATGCTGCATCTGGATGTTATGACAGTGACCGGAAAAACACTGGGAGAAAATCTGGAAGAACTGAAGAAAAATGGATTCTACGATAAATGCCAGAGTTACCTGGACCAGTGGAATTTAAAGAGGGAAGATGTGATCCGGCCGTTTGACAGACCATTCGGAACAGATGGAAGCATTGCGATCCTCAAAGGAAATCTTGCACCGGATGGAGCCGTTGTAAAACACACGGTAGTGCCAAAGGAGATGTTTGAAGCAGTTCTTCGGGCAAGACCGTTTGACTGTGAGGAAGATGCGATCCATGCAGTACTGACACATGAGATTCAGCCGGGCGATGCGGTGATTATCCGTTATGAAGGTCCAAAAGGAAGCGGAATGCCGGAAATGTTCTACACAACAGAAGCAATTGCATCAGATGCAACGCTTGGTGCAAGTATTGCGCTTCTGACAGACGGTAGATTTTCCGGAGCATCCAAAGGTCCTGCGATCGGACATATTTCTCCGGAAGCAGCACAGGGCGGACCGATTGCCCTGGTGGAAGAAAATGATCTGATTGAGATCAGCATTTCAAACAGGGTTCTTCGAATCGTGGGAGTAAATGGTGAGAGAAAATCAGAGGAAGAAATGGAAGCAATCTTAAAAGAAAGAAAAAGCCGCTGGCAGCCAAGAGAAAACAAATATACAAAAGGTGTTTTAAAGCAGTTTGCGGAAAAGGCCGTGTCTCCGATGAAGGGCGGTTATATGGAATAGGAGCTGCTGGAAACAGTGACGAATAGGATCCGGATAGGGATACCAGAGATGAATTTCTGTGCAAAAGAGTTCATCTCTGGTATTTGTGATATAATGATGAAATCCGGCATGATCACAAGTCGGAAATGACAGCAAAGGAGAACATTGGTGAGATGTTGAATTATATTCGTTTTTCGACCAGAAAAGGCGAAAACAAGACATTGATAGAGATTCGTACTGCGAGAGACTGCAGGCTGGATGCAGTGATAGAGAGTGTGTCCTATCCATTTTTTGAATGCGCGTATTCACTGACCGCAGAGCATGGAGAAGAGTGGCTTCTGCGGATTGCAGATTTACATATGGAAAACTGGAAAGAGGTCTATATGCCGTCAGATGCTATGCCTGATGAAGATGATGAGAACTGGGAAGTGGCATATTGTGAACAGGGCGAGAAGGAGAAAAAATCTGTGGGACGCGGCGTTTATCCGGATAACTGGAAAGAATTTTTGAAGATCATGGATGAGATCGTGCCAACTTCCATTCCCGGACAGATTAATAAAATCACTTTGGAATATCAGAGAAATGTCCGGTTCACGCAGAAAAATGAAGAGGGAACTCAAAATGAGACTGTCAACTGGGATTATAAAGAAGAAATGATCCTGGACCGGTATGAGGAAACTCTGACGATCCGTCAGGTGATCGCTCCGGGGCGGGAATTGACCAAAGAATATCATATGCGGGATGAGATTCCGGAGCTGATGGATAAGTGCATGGAATATCTTGGAAAACTGAAAAGTACCTCCGGTCAGCAGGAGCCGGACAGTGCAGCATTTAAGCTTTCCCTAGAATGCGGTGCAAGTACCAGCCGCGTGGTGACAGGAACATATAACCGGAGAGGACTTCCGGAAGGATGGGATGCATTTATCCGGGAGATCGCGGGATACATCCGGTTTTATGAAAGCTATGAAGATATTCTGAATCCTTATATTTATCGTCGTGGAAGACGTCAGGGAGAACAGATTATCTGCAGCGTGGTCTTTCATGAAAAGGAGAGAAGCATCCGTATCTGACAGAGGATGAACATCTGGAAGTGGGAGATAAAGTGCTGGTTCAGGCAGGGCCGTACAAACAGGAGCTTCCCGGTAAGATCGTGTCAATTGATTATTATCGAAAAGAAGATCTGCCGGAAGAAATGGGAGATATTGGTGAGATTTTGAAAAAAATCGAAGAGTAAATGTAGTAATAAAATACGAAAGATAAGTGGAGAAACATAGATGAACTATTCAATGATGGAGTTGGTATGGCTGCTTTTGATCTACTCTTTTCTGGGATGGGTGGTCGAAACGATTGTCGGCACAGTGAAAAAGAAAAAGTTTGTAAACCGTGGATTTTCGACAGGTCCGTTCTGTCTGGTGTATGGAATCGCAGCAGTATTTATGGCAGTCACGATGGAAGAACTGATGGCAGAGCCTGTCTTTCAGCTGATCGGCTGTGGAGTGCTTGCAACGATCATAGAGTGGATGGCAGGAAAAATCCTGGAGCGCTTAAATCAGCACAAATGGTGGGACTATTCGAACAAGAAATGGAATTTTGACGGATACATCTGCCTACAGTATTCTGTATTATGGGCAGTGCTCGGATTTGTGGCTGTACGGTATGGAGATGCTTTTTTCTGATAGTATATCACATGATTCCGACGCTGATCCGGGAGATTCTGCTCTGGATTTTGCTAGCAGGAATGGCTCTGGATATTTCTGCATCGCTGGCAGCAGTATTTCATATCCGGAAAGAGATGCCGACTGCAATCCGGTGGAATAAGAAGTAGCAGTATGGACGCAGAAATTTGCATTAATGATCGTGGGTCATGTAGAAAAACGAATGGCGAAGGCATATCCTGTGATCATGGAAAAGACAGAGCAGATAGAAAAAGAAGGGAACTTTGCAGAAGGGTGCGGGTTTTATAAACTATTCTGGCTGTTTTTGATCGGAGCAGTGCTTGGAGACTTTACAGAGACGATCTTCTGTCGTCTGACAGCTGGAGTATGGATGAGCAGGAGCAGCCTTGTATGGGGACCGTTCAGTATTGTATGGGGGTTGGCGATTGCCATTGCAACGGCACTTTTATACAAGGACAGAGAAAAGCCGGACCGGCATATTTTTATTGTAGGTACATTTTTAGGCGGAGCATATGAATATGTCTGCAGTGTATTTACAGAGATTGTGTTTGGAAAAGTATTCTGGGACTACAGTAAGATTCCGTTTAACCTGGGTGGGCGTATCAATCTGTTGTACTGCTTTTTCTGGGGGATCGCAGCGGTGATCTGGATCAAGGTATTGTATCCGAAATTTGCAGGATGGATTGAAAAGATTCCGATGCTCTGGGGATATGTGCTGACCTGGATTCTGGTTGTGTTTATGGCAGTGAATATTCTGGTATCTATGGCGGCGCTGGTGCGCTATGATATGCGTGCCAATGGAAGACCGGCAGAGAGTGGCTGGGAAAAAGTGATCGATGAACATTTTGATGATGAAAGAATGGATCGGATTTATCCGAATGCGAAGCCAAGATAGAAACGGGCGGGAAAAGTAATGCTGTGACTTTCCCGCCTGTGTTATTTATGACTCGTACCAGCCGATTCCAAGTGCACCGGGACCGGTGTGACAATCCGATACTCATTGTAAGTGGAAGCTGAAACAATTCCAGATCCGGGTATCGTTTT
>ENA-OQDE01001140-OQDE01001140.1-human-gut-metagenome-genome-assembly--contig:-NODE-1140-length-11171-cov-1.690963_pt1 | contig 11171 bp, 20 predicted proteins | sample MGYA00242768_ERZ504595 | MGnify/ENA primary metagenome ERZ504595 (study PRJEB26092, sample SAMD00036307) | human gut metagenome | host: Homo sapiens | study: EMG produced TPA metagenomics assembly of...
ATTTCCATATATCAATATCTTCTTTAATAGGATAAGTAACATTGTAGCGATACAATATGCTTATCCTTATGAAGATTCTCCATTTCAAACATTTCATTTGCTTGAAGATGGTTTCATTCCACCAAATTCTCTCTTCAATACAATGTCAAAGGGTAGCTTGATCTCCATCCCGCCTACACGTACTGGGTTACATGTCACATCCCTAACCTGAATTAATTCGCTAATTATAGAGATTGCCTTATGGACATTTAACTTCTTTATTTCTTCTACTAAATTTGGCTTTTCTTCACCAAATAACTCAGTGTATCCTAGTATCGTCTGAGCACCTTTGATATCTACCGTATACACTTTCATCGCCTCCCAAATACCTATTTTAATGTTAATCTAAAGAAAAACGCTCATATAACCAATCATTAAAAAAAGGAATGATTAGAGTAAATACTGCAATGATAATTGAATTTATCCATAGACTTTGAATAAAGGAGTGTGGTACAAATACCTTTGCAATAATCGCGGCAACCAATGCCTCTACACAATCAATCGCTCTTCTAATAATTCTTTTCTTCCAATCCTCATCATTATCATTTCGCTTATACAGCCCAAAACATATGCCTCCTAATAAAGCGTGTATTACCACAAACACTACTGGAGAAAGGGCTGATGTCACATACATGATTGCTCCCGAAGCGCCATCAAAGCTTTCAATATAACCCCCATTTTCTTCATTTTGAGTAATAACAATCTTTATTGCGAACCAATAAAACAACACCAACATCAGAAATGCTGCTACGCCTGAACCATTTTCAGGGACAAAATACATTATACCTGAATAGATAAATGCAAAGCCGCAAGCCATTCCATGTGCTACTAAATATTTCTTTCCGAATGCAGTTTCATCAAAATATTTATCTCTCCATTCTTCCTGAAACATTCTAATAGCGACAGTGACAATAAATACAAACACTAAAACCAGAATAGGCGTAGCACTTGTTTTAAATATTCAATAATATTATTAATCAATGCTTCCATCATCTATCCCCTGAACAATCTTTAATATCTTGCTCTCTTCCCCAAATGGTTTCCAATAAAGTGAACAAGTCATATTAGCAAACATAACCTCAGCAAATTTTACTTTATCAAATATGTACGTCTCTGTTTTTCCCAAAAACTTCTGATAATCAATAGGGACCACATAGAATCCATCATAACTATCATACATATCTCTATATTTCTGGCATCTAGCGTCCAACCCATATGTAACATTGAATACTTTTTTTGTGTAAACCGCTTCCCCAGCTTTAGTATCCGCCGCACAAACAGGTTGCATACTACATAAATCATTTGCAATTTCAGTTACAATATCACCAGCACTAGCCACTTGGAGACATACCACATTTACAGAATCAATGAAACCAAATAAAGCCCATAGCTTTTTCCAGAGCATAGCTCTGATATCTCACCTTTAAAACTTTTTTTTATTTATCTTTAAAATTTTAGCCTTAGCGATCTTTAAAACCTTATCAACCCCTGAAATCATGCAGAAGTTTTTCCTCTGTATATTTCACGCTCTCATCATTTAATAGAGCCTTATTAATCTTTTCAATTAATGTAATATCCGCCGGAAGCCACTCAACACTATCTAGTTGTTCTCTGGTTAACCATTTTGAAGCAGATGCTTCTTTCAAGTCCAAATTGCCAGATACTACTTTTGCCCAGAAGCAATCCATTGATAAATGAAAGTAGGGTAATCATACTCAATAGTATCAATCAATTCACCAACTTCGATATCAGTATCTAATTCTTCCTTTATTTCTCTAACTAAGGCTTGCTGTGGAGTTTCACCTTCCTCGATCTTTCCTCCTGGGAACTCCCATCCGCCTTTAAATTCACCATAGCCTCTAGCAGTCGCAAGGATTTCATTATCTCTGCGAATTACTGCTGCTGCCACTCTAATTGTCTTCAAGTTTTCTCACTCCTGCATCTTTGAATACTTTTTCAATAATATCCATATCAGCTACCGGCGGTATGAATACAATAAATCCATCTCTTCCTCTGGTAAGTAATACACGATAACTATTGATTCTATAATCTTTATCATCTTGGTGCTACCTGAAGGAATCCACTCAGTTCCACCCCATTTGATATCATCTCCCCATCCAATAATAGGCATATCTACTTCTAATCCCTGACAGTCAAATTCAGAGATTGTTACATTTAATGCACAAGAAGCTGCTGGATTTGAAGGTTCTCTGTTAAACCAAGCAGCAACATCAGCCTGATATGTTGGACGTAAGCCATACTTGCCTAAATTCTTGTTCTTTGATGAAGATATCATTCCATAACGTTTATTGTCATAAATTGAATATCTATCACGACAATACTTCTTTGCCGAATCCAAATCTCTTGTGTAATACATATCAAAGCCACTCTCAATAATCTCGGCAGCTTGGCATTAGCGTCCTTTATATCGCCATCAATAAATGCATTAACAAAGTTACTTACTTCACCAGCGGTATGTGTTCTCAATGACATGTTTAAATTAAGCGCTGGATTTGTTTGAACAGGTAATGTAAATACGTCTTCAAGTTTATCCGGACATACTATATCCCAGTCATTCATTGCTTTCCCAACCGCTGAATTCCACTGAGCTAAACCAGAATTCTCACCATTATAGATTTCCTGGCCCTCACCAACTAAGATAAGCAATACACACCATTCTAACTTACTATCACAAAGTTCGATCATAACATCCGGTTCAGACTTATTTACTCGTCTCTTGGATTGCATTTGATTAACATCCCAAGCTCTTTGTCCTTCATCAAAAACAACTATGTTCTTTTCAAAACAATTCATCTTTCCAGAGTTGTATTCATTCACCACCGTATGCACATTCTGAACAAACACTTTACTATTTAGTGCATCCTGTAACACCTTAACAAGCGCACCATTTCCCGATAGATATACAGAATTAGCATGTTCATTAGATTCACAAATATCATAAACATACTGCAATCCTAAATAGGTTTTGCCTGCACCCGGAACGCCTGTTACAAGAGCTAATACGTGCTTACTATTTTCTTTGGCATCTCTTGCTATTTCTGTTAAACATTGAATAGCCTGAGGAATCACTGTGCTGTTTACTCTTCTTATGTTTGGTAGCTCTTCATGATTCATGAAAGTTCTAGCTGCATCAACAATTGTTGGAAGTGGTTCGTATTTTGAATCCATCCAATCCCTTGCATCACACGCAGTAACAGTATCAGTAAACAATTCTTTGCAGAGTTCATAAATCCAAGTCTTACTACACAAAGTAATTCCCTGATACTCTTCTGGTTCTTGATCTTCAGTTCCTGTAAGTAACAAAACGGGAGCAATATCCTTACCTCGTGATTCATAATGATATTCTCTTAAATCTCTTGCATACGCCTTTACCTGGTCGACATCAGCTTGTAATACAACACCATACTGTTTGAACTCAAGAATGATCACCTGTTCCTTCGAAAGAAGAATAACATCTGGTCGTCTCCCTGACTCATATGGAAGCGCATATTCAAATATTATCTGTAACCCCGGATGTTCATTATTGACATTTGGAAGTTCTTTCTTTAAAACGTCAAAACAATCCTTCCATGCTTTTACCTGTGAATCCCCCAATGGCATAGAATACGACTCAGTAAAAGAAGTTTTCATTTTTTCTATCCAGGAATTCTTATCCTCTGACAAAAACTCATCCACTGAAGCATAATAGCAGCATCTTGCGCTAGTACTTACACTCGGTACCGCAACCGGAGTAACTTGTGCTTCTTTATCATCTCCACATAATCTCTTTGCAAGTGCTAATACTTCAGAGCTGTTTTTTCCATGCCAGCACATTTTATCAGGATTCCACCATATTCTTAGAGCCTTCATCTCTGTTCTGGTTCCATATGATGGCTTACCATCAAAATATAACTCTACTTCATCCCCAACAATTTCATATCTTGCCAATACACCTTCACTCCTTTATTTCTGATATACCGCTATCTTTGTAGCTTCTAACTTAAATGCTTCATCTGTAACCGGGCCTTCATACACCTTGATACTGCATTCTCTTGTTTTTGCATTAAGGTTATAAACTCGATAAATCAAATATGTATAATTTGGATCCTTTGATACCTCGATCTCATTTCTTGACATTTCAAATCCATCAGCGTATCTATCCTTTGAGGCCTTTACTTCAACGTGAACTTCATTACCCTTTTCATCCCAAGCACGAATATCATATCCTGTTCCGTCACCTTCTTCTTTTGAAACGTGCACTGGCATCTTCAATCCTTTTTCTTTTGCGTCTTCTGTAAGAATATCCATGACAATTTCTTCTCCAAGCGCTGCTGTTTTATCCTTTGATGATTGAACCTTTTCCAGTCTATTTTTCTGCCCACACCAGTACGCTTTTTTGTTCTCTTTACATGAGTAAGGCCATCATCTTCAAAAGTAATATTAAATCCCTTAGCTGAAGTATCCGCTAACTCCTTTACTTCTTCCTCTGAAAAGTCCTTTTCACTCGTTCCACCAATACTCTCCCCAATAGGAACGCACCTCGCACTGGCCATCAAATTCTGAAAATCAGTAAATGAAATGGTATTCATGCCATACTGATTCCAAAAGTGCTCCCATGAATCAGGTTTCTTCGTTTTACTATCCCATTGAAAGTTTTCAATGAATGAGTCGCCTTGTTTTATAGGAGGTTCAATAACGAAAGCATGTGAAATCGTAGCTACAACATTACCCTGGTCATCAATCGGATCAATCTTTTCAACGTATCCGCCACCATATATTTCAAACTTACGATCCTTAGTTATTTTCCCAGGATGTCTATTTAATACAAAAGCTCCAACTTCCACTCTATTAAACTGTTTAGTATTCCAACCATATGAAGTGCTATCATCCTGATACTTCAAAGCGCCATCAACGGTCTTTCCATGATCAAAAATGAATGCCTGCTGTCCCTCTACTGCTGCTGGAAGAATAGTAAATACATCTGCCATCTATGTGCCTCCTTTTCCTAATTCGTTTGAAAATATTCTTTTAATAAATCCTTGTGCTTAAAATATGTCTCCAAAATATAACTTAATATCTGTACATGCTCTATTGGTAAGTTCTCACCATCCTCATTCTTCCTCTGTACTTCAACTTCATATGAAAAAGGAATTTTTGAATGATCAATCTTGAAGCTTTTCATTCTGGTTGCTGCATTACCCTTTTGCAATTGTCTCTCAACCTTTGTTCGTATTCTTCTAAAGAATAAAAAATGTACTCGTGATCAAGATGCGTAATGTATGTCTCTGGACCATCAAGCTGATATTCAAGATGAATTACTTGTGTTACTACAACATCTTCATACGTCATAAAATCTTCACATAGTTCCTCGAATGTTATGTTTCTATCATCAATTGTTATCCATAAGCAATCTTCATATTTTTCAGAGTACAATCTTGTTATTGGATACAAGCCAAGTTCTGAAAGATTAAAATATTGTCCTCTTTCTAATGCCTCAGCCAAATAAGAGCTACTCATTTTTCCTTCGTAAGGATTTTCATTTATAACCCTCACCGCCAGATCTTTTATATAGCCTAATTTTTCAAGCAAGATAAACTGCTTAATCAAGCTTAGTGGCATGTTCTTTGTGAACATGGTTTTATCAATACTCTTGTCATAAATTCTTGGAGGTTCCACTTCCAGAAGCTCCCGCTCATCATCGATAGGTAATAATCCATATTTTTCAAACTGGCTTTGCTTTTCAAATACTCCATCGTATATTTTTTTTACTAGTGTAATATCTGAATTGAATGGATGCTTAAGCTCCTTCATGTAATTATCAAATGAATAGTATATAAATAACAAAGTGCTTATTTGATTATCATTTAGCTCTTGCGCATCAGCCCCAACCATCTGCTATACTTTGTTACCCACATTTCAATGCCGTTGGCTCTCAAGAACTCATATTCATTCTGCTCTTCTATAAGCATTGCCTTTTGAAGAATATCAAGTTCATCCTGTTGTTTATACTCATATATTTTATTTTGCAGATGAATACTTACCTCATCATATAGAGCTTCCTTAGAAACCTGCTCATTAAGTATCTTCATGGTTTCAGGATCATTTTCTCTATATTTCCCCATAACAACACCATTAAAATACTTAACTTCTCGGTCTACTTCCCAGTTAGAAGCACACCCCCAAAATACCTGTGTGCGTTCATGCTCCGTCTCAATATAGTCATTCAGTAAATGAATAATTTCTTTTCGTTCTGTTATCATAATAACCACCCGGCGCAATTTTATGTTCTGGATCAAATATAACATTTCAATTATCCCTCGTCAATACCCAGCTCAAAAAAATGTGCTGGATGGAGCCGATGACAAAAAAACCGGTATGCAAACCTCTATCAGTTTACCTACCGGCCATTTTGTACTACTCTAAATTTTGATTAATCAATCATCACACCAGCCATAGCTTTCACCATCGAGAATACCAATATCGTACTTCTTGCCTTTTATTTTCTTTGGCTTTGTACTTTCCTGGTTCTTCTGATTGGCTTTATATGCTTTGTTATTAGGATTGTGCTGATTCGCATAATCGTTTAACTGCTGCTGAGTATGAGTTTTACTCGATACACCTTTTCCTGCCACAGTTGACCTCCTTTCTGCATAGACCACTATTATCTAGTGCCGCAACCAGATAGCCGACCACCTAATGATCCTATTTAAGCTCTACCCGTAACTACGAACAATCAACATACGAAATCTGCTGCGTTTCACTCACCTCTATGCTAGGAGAATGATTTGCATATATTTATGTTCGCTCAATACCTACAAATCAGACAATAATATTTTATATCTAAGACGTATTCTGCGCAATCATTTTTGGTTATCTCTTTTTCTTACAACCTTCATCATCTCCGAAGTAATCGTCTTCTTTCTGTTATACTGCCCTTTTCCATAACAAGCCTTACTACAATACTTCAATTGTCTATCTAATAAAGTCTTTCCACACACGATACACTTTTCCTGCTTCACTCCTGGTGTATAAAACAAAGCCTCTTGTTCCTCGTAATGCCAATGCCTCATACACCACTCAGAACAGTAGCATTGTTTATTTCCTTCTCTAGGAATTCTTTTCCCACAGTATCTACAATGCTTTTCTTTTTCCATGATAGTCACCTCCGATGATGTATCTATCACTCTAAATACTACAAATTACAAGTTAAAAATGACGCTGTACAAGTCATTTCTCATACAGCGCCAAACACCATCAACGATTCACCTTTATTATTCTGTCTCACATTCAAATTCTGTTCCGTCATAAAACCGGATTACCAATCGCCCGGATTCAAATATCTTGATATAATCCATAACCATAATCATAAGCTCGCCATCAAGTTCTTTTATCCTTCCCTTCTTTGCGGCTACCATAATCTGTTTTGTTTTATGGCGTAATAGCTCATCACCCTCTTTTAGATTCTTCTTCCAGAAGTCCTTATATTCATCGTAGTTTCCGCCTATTTCATTCCAGCTCATTATAAAGAGCTTAATTAAAGCTTCCTCCAACACGTATCGATTACTGCATACTCTTGCGCCACCAGCTTTGTTGGTAGAAGCGCAGCGCCACTTTGCAACCTTCCTGCCATCTCGATAGGTGTACTGTACTCTGGTATAAAGATGATTGCATTCGCCGCAAATAACCTTACAGCTAAGTGGTTTTGTTTCTGTTAGCTGCCCATACGCATTGCTACGATGCTCCTGGCAATATTTCTCACGTCTTGCAATCTCCTGCTGCACTGCATTCCAAGTATCCAAATCTATAATGGCCTCATGGTCATCCTGGATATGGTACATCTGTAGCTTTCCATCATTGACCACACGTTTCTTAGTTAGGAAATCCTGTGTATAGCTTTTCTGCAAAATGGTATCACCCATATACTTTTCATTTCGAAGCATGCTATCAATGGAAGTCGCCTGCCAATTATACTTCCCATCCCAATTTTTTATCTTCTCACTCTTAAACAGCCTTGCAATTCTATCCGGCGTTTTCCCTGTAAGGTATTCTTGATAAATACGCTTTACGATTTTTGCTTGTGCTTTATTCACTACCAGATTGTCATCTTTATCATAATCATAACCTAAGAATCGCTTGGTGGAAATCTTATAGGTTCCCTGCTCAAATCGCCTGCGAATTCCCCATGCACTGTTCTCTGAAATGGAACGTGACTCATCCTGGGCCAGCGATGATAATATGGTCAAAAGCACTTCACCCTTAGCATCCATGGTGTTAATATTCTCTTTTTCAAAAATAATTGCGACACCCTTTTCCTTGAGCTCACGTACATAATCGGGTACCGGTTGGTATAATCCGGATTCCCCTTCTTAATGCCACGTTGTTTTCGGTTGTAGGCTATAAGCTCCTGCACATGCTCCCAATCCTCCGATGCAATAATTGCTTCATGACTTTCTGTGACATAAAATTGTGTAACCTGGCCATTATTTTTCACCGTATTGCGCATATTTTCCGGCGTATAATATTTCTGCAAAAGGCTGTCACCTTTGTATTTCTCATTGGTAAGCATTCCTCTTATGGTACTGGCATGCCATGCAGAGCCAGTGACGCTAGTAACGCCTTCCTCGTTCAGCGCTTCGCAATACAATGGGTACCAATACCAGATAAGTACATATCAAATATTCTTCGAACAATACTGGCTTCTGCTTCATTTATAACAAGATTCCCATTCTCATCCTTGTCATAACCCATAAACCGCGTTGTATTAATCATAAGCTCGCTTCGTTCAAATTTCTTTCTGCAGGCCCACTTATTATTTTCACTCATACTTCTACCTTCTTCCTGAGCAAAGGAAGCCAACACTGCAAGCATCATTTCTCCCTCAGAAGACATGGTGTAAATATTATTTTCTTCAAACAATACTCCAACACCGATATCCTTAAGGTATCTTACAACTCGAAGTAGCGTCACTGTATTTCGTGCAAATCGCGATATGGATTTTGTGATAATCATATCTATCCTGCCAGCCCTAGCGTCATTTATCATCCGCTGAAATTCTGGTCTCCTTTCTGAAAAACCAGTAATCCCCTGGTCTGCGTACACGCCTACAAATTCATATTCCGGATTTGATTTTATAAGAGCCTCATACGTTGTAACCTGATTTTCCAGCGAATTTTCCTGGCTATCACTATCCGTTGATACCCTGGCATAAGCGCATACCTTTACTTTTGAATGCAGCCTACACTCCGGTTCAATTTTCTTTATCTTCACCTAACCTCTTCCTTTCATACTTTGCTCTGTGTTCAAGTTCTTGGGCCCTTGTACGAAATGCCGCATTTCCTTCTAACTTAGAAAGTAAAATCTTGCGACTGGATTTGTATTTCTCTCCCGAAAAACCAATCCTTACAAGCCAAACCCTAAAATAATATCTCTCATTATCCGGCGCTGCCTTTGTGATCTTCACCTTTTTTGTAATAAACGCCTCATTGCATATTGCGGTTGCCAAATCCATGTAGCTCTAATCCATTCTGGTTCTTCCGTATATGGAAATCCCTCAAAATGAATTTTTCTCTCATCAAATCGAATTCCTTTTGTAGCATCTTCGCCACCTGCCTTTTTCCCACAAAAATAGGAAACTCGCTAACACTCGCCGGCGGTTCCTCGTACAACATTTCTATCATTCTGTGGGATATCTGAAACCCATTTAACGCGCCTACTGCTTTATTGATAAGTTCTTCTTTGGTCCATATAATTTGCACCAAATGTATCAAACTCTCTGCAGTATGTGCACCATTGGTATATCAATCGACAAAATGCTTCTGTCGTCATCCCAACTATCATCAATGAGTTTCTGTGCGCAAGTGTCTTGAGCACACCCACATTCTCCATGAAGTCTTCTACCAGAAGGTTCCCTTCTCTATCAATTGTGAAGGTTCCATCGGTATACTGGAATATAGGTGGGCCCTGGTAGCGCATCTTTACTCCCGTTAAAGAATAAAGCATATCTACCAACTCTCTTCTGTTTTTAGTAAGTGTTAAAATCGTCATCGTGTGACCTCCTTCCGTTTTGGTATGTACATATATCACTCTACCTGGGAAGAAAGTCAACGATTACTTACATAATTATGAGATTTTCTTTAATACAACTTCTGTTGGAAGTTTCCCGCTTATCTCCTGCCTTTTTGCGATTTCCTTCTTATCCACTTTCATATCCGGATCTGTCCAAAAACGTGCCTGAATATAACAATCATGACTACAATACTTTCTATTCTTGTTGCCATAGGAATAGAAAATGCGCTGGCAATAACTACATTCACATTTGTATGTAGCAGCCTTACTGTGTTTGGCTTCGCGGGATGTTCCTTCCACCAGGTCCTGCGGCATTCGTCAGAACAAAAGAGCTTTTACCAGAATGTGGCACACGTAATATTTTCCCTCCGCACTGCTTACATATTTCCGGGTGCTTCTTATGCTCTTCAAAATTCAACTTTACTAACTCGGCATTTCCATCAAGACCATGTGTCTTACAAAAGTAACGTACATTCTCTTTGGAAGTGCCAACAACAATTGCTATCGATTTATATCCCAGCCCTTTAAGGCGGAGATTTGTAATTTGTTTTGCAATTTCTGGTCTCATATACTAAATCCTCCATAATAATCAAATGTTTCATAGCTTCTATCCTTTCAAAAGCGCACTGAGTATTACACTTCCTGGCGCACTAATTGTCTCTTTTTTTCTCTGTTTTCCTTGATTTATCGTTTTTTGTCTGTTTAATCGTGTTCACCTTAGATACCCCTCTTTCAATTCGCGAAAATTTGCGTGAAGGGGGGCGACGGTCTTCAGGTCAAAAAGTTGTAGAGATTTGACTCCCCCACCCTATGAACCTGTTAACGTTTCGGGGTTTAATACCCCCTTTGAATTCTCTATTTTGTGTGTGCGACTGCCACACCGTTTGTGATACTAATTGTCCTAGAGATTATACCCGCCCCTAGGTCTATGCAATGTAGCCACGTGACTTATAATCAAAAGCCTTGGACTTCTTGCTGATACAGTAATGCCAGTTCAACATATATGATCTCACCGGCTTGAAACCTGCTAACAACATGGCACTGCTTGAACTGATTGTTTGTCAGGT
>ENA-OQDE01001142-OQDE01001142.1-human-gut-metagenome-genome-assembly--contig:-NODE-1142-length-11160-cov-3.810296_pt1 | contig 11160 bp, 14 predicted proteins | sample MGYA00242768_ERZ504595 | MGnify/ENA primary metagenome ERZ504595 (study PRJEB26092, sample SAMD00036307) | human gut metagenome | host: Homo sapiens | study: EMG produced TPA metagenomics assembly of...
CAACTGAAATAGAGATGAAACTCATTATCATACACAGGAGGTAATTGACTATGCCTTTAACGATGGCAAATCCAGGCGAATGTTACACAATCAGAAAAGTCGGCGGAAAAGAAGAGACCAGAAGATTTCTTGAAAATCTTGGCTTCGTCGTTGGCGGAAACGTGACAGTCGTATCGGAAATCGACGGCAATCTCATCGTGAATGTGAAAGATTCCAGGGTGGCCGTTGGAAAAGATATGGCAGCCAAAATCCTGATTTGATAGGAAAGAAGGAGAGAAGATGAAGACTTTAAAAGAGACTTCCGTAGGAGAAACCGTTAAAGTTGTAAAACTCAACGGCTCCGGTCCGGTCAAAAGAAGAATCATGGATATGGGAATCACCAAGGGTGTTGACGTATTCGTGCGCAAAGTTGCTCCGCTCGGCGATCCGGTCGAAGTAACCGTCAGAGGATACGAATTATCCTTAAGAAAAGCAGATGCCGAAATGATTGAAGTAGAGTAAATTTTTTTTGCCTGCTTGTTAGCGGATGCTAACAAAAGCAAGCTGTAGCCAATATTGGTAAGGCTTGTGAAGTTATTAAAATCAGTAAAAATCAAAGAAAGAGGGGCATGGAAAAAATGGCAATTAAGATTGCACTCGCAGGAAACCCGAACTGCGGTAAGACAACATTGTTCAATGCACTGACAGGCTCCAACCAGTTCGTAGGAAACTGGCCAGGTGTAACCGTCGAGAAAAAAGAAGGAAAGCTCAAAGGCCACAAAGATGTCACCATCATGGACCTTCCGGGTATCTATTCTTTATCTCCGTATACACTGGAGGAAGTGGTAGCCAGAAATTACCTGATTAATGAAAGACCGGATGCGATCCTGAACATCGTAGATGGTACCAACATTGAGCGTAACCTTTATCTGTCCACACAGATCATGGAACTTGGTATTCCGGTGATCATGGCTGTCAATATGATGGATATTGTTGAAAAGAACGGAGACAAAATACATATCGACAAACTGGCGAAAAAGCTGGGCTGTGAAGTTGTAACCATCTCTGCGCTGAAAGGAACCGGAATCAAAGAAGCTGCTGATAAAGCAGTACAGATCGCACAGAAAAAAGGTGCTGCTGTACCGGTTCACGAGTTTGACAAGGATGTGGAGGCAGTCATCCGCACCGTTGAGAGCAAACTCGGAAGTGATATTGTAAATGAGCAGAAACGCTTCTTTGCAATCAAACTTCTGGAGAAAGATGATAAGATCACAGAGCAGATGAAATCCGTTCCGGATGTATCTGCCGAGATCAAACAGCTGGAAGACAAGTTTGATGATGATACCGAGAGTATTATCACAAACGAGCGTTACGTTTATATTTCCAGCATCATCGGCGACTGTGTCACAAAGAACAAGAAAAACGCCATGACAACATCGGATAAGATCGACCGGATCGTAACTAACCGCTGGCTGGCACTTCCGATCTTCGCGGTTGTTATGTGGGTTGTATATTATGTATCTGTCACAACAGTAGGTACTTTTGTAACGGACTGGACCAACGATGTACTCTTTGGAGAGATCATTCCGCCGGCCATTGAAAATCTGCTGAACGCGATCCACTGCGCTGACTGGCTGCAGGGTCTGATTCTCGATGGTATCGTAGCCGGTGTTGGTGCCGTACTTGGATTCGTACCGCAGATGCTGGTACTGTTCCTGTTCCTGGCATTTCTGGAGTCCTGCGGTTACATGGCGCGTGTTGCATTCATCATGGACCGTATCTTCCGTAAATTTGGACTTTCCGGAAAATCCTTCATTCCGATGCTGATCGGAAGTGGCTGCGGTGTTCCTGGTATCATGGCTTCCCGTACCATCGAGAATGACCGTGACCGTAAAATGACCATCATGACAACAACGTTTGTACCTTGTGGAGCAAAACTTCCAATCATCGCCCTGATCGCAGGCGCCTGTTTAATGGAGCTTCCTGGGTTGCACCAAGTGCTTACTTCGTTGGTATCGCAGCAATCATCTGCTCCGGTATCATCCTGAAAAAACAAAACTGTTCGCCGGTGATCCGGCTCCGTTTGTTATGGAGCTTCCGGCTTACCACTGGCCGACGGTAAGCAACGTTCTTCGCAGCATGTGGGAGCGTGGCTGGTCCTTCATCAAAAAAGCCGGTACCATCATCCTGATGTCCACCATCGTTCTGTGGTTCCTGATGAACTTCGGATGGGTTGACGGATCTTTCGGAATGCTGGAAGCCGAGCAGTTAAATGACAGTATCCTGGCTTCCATCGGAAGCGTGATCGCTCCTCTGTTTGCACCTCTTGGATGGGGCGACTGGAAGATGGCTGTTGCAGCTGTTTCCGGACTGATCGCAAAAGAGAACGTTGTTGGTACCTTTGGTATCCTGTTTGGCTTTGGTGAAGTTGCAGAAGACGGTGCCGAGATCTGGGGACAGCTCGCAGGAAGCTTATCTACGGTAGCAGCTTATTCTTTCCTGGTATTCAACCTTCTGTGCGCACCGTGCTTCGCAGCAATGGGTGCAATCAAACGTGAGATGAACAATACCAAATGGTTTTTTACTGCAATCGGATATCAGACACTGCTTGCCTATGTTGTATCCCTGTGCATTTATCAGATCGGTAACCTGTTCATCGGCGGCGGTTTTGGAATCGGAACGGTAGTTGCTGTTCTGCTCATCATTGGATTTGTATATCTGCTGGTAAGACCTTACAAAGAGAGCGCAACTCTGAGCGTTTCCACCAACAAAATGTTCAGCAAATAATTGCTGTGACAGATAGAGAACATGTATCTGATGAAGAGTCCGTATCCGGCATCCGCTGCAGGATGCGGACTCTTTTGAAAAGAAAGGAGTTGTTTCTATGGGAACTTTTATCACACTTGTAGTCGTTGTTGGTCTGGTAGGACTTGCAGTACGCAGTATGATTAAAGATAAAAAAGTGGCAAGGGAAGCTGTGGTGGTAACTGCGGGCAGTGCAAGGGACATTGCGACTGACAGGACAGGAATCATCATCAGGAGGTAGAACGTATGCCGCAGGAACAGACAAAGCATGAAGCCAGAAATTATCACAGAACACAGATGAAGCGAGAACTGATTATTCAGAAGCTCCGGGAACAGGGATGCAGAATAACCAGACAGAGACGGATTCTGCTCGATATTATCCTGGAAGAGGAGTGCTCCTGCTGTAAAGAAATTTACTATAAAGCTCTGCAGAAAGACAGCAGCATCGGGCCTGCTACGGTGTATCGCATGGTGAATACACTGGAGAGCATCGGTGCAATCAGCCGCAAAAATTTTTACAAGATTGCCTGTGGAGAAGAATGCTTCAAAGATCAGGGCTGTACCGTAGAACTGAGCGATCATACCATCTGCCGCTTAAGCGGAGAGATGTGGATGGACGTGATGAAATCCGGACTGAAGGCAAAGGCTATATTCAGAATCAGGATATTGAAAATGTGATTGTTTCAGCGGTGGAAGGCTGAAAAACGGGGAAAACGGGTGAAAATTCCTTCCGTTTTCCCTGTTTTAATGAAAATAATTATCAAAAAGAACTGTACGTATTGTCTAACCGAGCAGGTGAGTGCTATACTGTGAACCACAGCGGGGGAAGATGTAAAATTCAGGAAAAATTTATTTTAACAATAGGAGGAAATGTAATATGACAATCAAAGATTTAAAACATCCAGGACTTTTCGCAGCAGGAGTATTATTCGGAACAGCAGGTATCAAAGCACTGTCCAGCAAGGATGCGAAAAAACTTTACACCAACTGCACCGCAGCTGTTCTTCGTGCAAAGAAGTTGTTATGGATACGGTAACGACCATCCAGGAGAATGCGGAGGACATCTATGCTGACGCAAAACAGATCAACGAAGAGCGTGAAGCAGCAGAAGAGGCAGTAGAGGATGTAGCTGAAGAGACAGCAGAGGAAGCTGTTGAAGCAGAAGCAGAGGATACGTTGAGGCATAAGCTGTACACAGCAACATCTGATTTACGTCGTATTCATACGGAAAAAACGAAGCGCCTGCAGAATTCTCTGCAGGTGTTTTTCTAGGAGGCATAAGATTTGAAATTTTATATTAAACACGAAAGCAGAGGCAGAATCCGAATCCATCTGGCACAGAAGCGCATGTCCTCCGTACAGGCAGAGACACTGCTGTACTATCTGCAGAATCAGAACCAGGTATCTTTCGCGAAGGTATATGACAGAACCGGCGATGCCGTGATCTGTTACGAGGGAGAACGAGCCGCTGTGATTCGGATGATACAGCTCTTCCACTACGAGGAAGTAGAGCTGCCGACCGGACTGCTTGAGAGCTCCGGCAGAGCGTTAAACAACGAATATCAGGAAAAGCTGATCAGCAAAGTGATTTACCACTTTGGAAGAAAATGGCTTCTTCCGGCACCGATCCGTGCCATCTATACTACGGTTGTTTCCGTAAAATATATCTGGAAAGGAATCCAGACACTGGCACAGGGAAAGATCGAAGTTCCGGTTCTTGATGCAACCGCAATCGGTGTTTCGATGCTCCGCGGCGACTATGGAACCGCAGGCTCTGTCATGTTCCTGCTCGGCGTAGGAGAGCTGCTTGAGGAATGGACGCATAAAAAATCCGTCGGAGATCTGGCACGCAGCATGTCGCTGAACGTCGGAAAGGTATGGCTGAAAAAAGACGGCCAGGAAATTCTCGTTCCGTCTGAAAAAATTGTTGCGGGCGACGAGATTGTCGTACATATGGGAAATCTGATTCCATTCGACGGCGAGGTATCCAACGGCGAGGGTATGGTAAACCAGGCTTCTCTGACCGGAGAATCTGTTCCGGTACGCCGTACCTTAGGTTCCGTTGTCTATGCGGGAACGGTTCTTGAGGAGGGCGAGCTTACCATTCTTGTGAAGCAGACCGGCGGATCCAGCCGTTACGAGAAGATTACCGCGATGATCGAAGAGTCCGAGAAACTGAAATCCGGACTGGAGAGCAAGGCAGAGCATCTGGCAGACCGTCTTGTACCGTATTCCCTTGGCGGAACGGCGTTGACGTATCTTCTGACCAGAAATGCAACGAAAGCACTCTCTATTCTGATGGTAGACTTCTCCTGTGCGTTAAAACTTGCCATGCCGATTTCCGTTCTCTCTGCAATCCGCGAGGCAAACCAGCACAAGATCACCGTAAAGGGCGGCAAATTCCTGGAGGCTGTGGCGGAAGCGGATACGATCGTTTTCGATAAGACCGGAACACTGACAAAAGCGCAGCCGACCGTAGCAGAGGTGGTATCCTTCAGCGAAACAAAGAGCCCGGATGAGCTTCTGCGCATCGCAGCCTGCCTGGAAGAGCATTTTCCGCATTCCATGGCAAAAGCCGTAGTAGACGCGGCAAGAGAGAAATATCTGGATCACGAGGAGATGCACTCCAAAGTAGAATATATCGTTGCACACGGTATTTCTACAACGATCAATGGCAAAAAAGCGATTATTGGAAGTTATCACTTCGTATTTGAGGATGAGAATAGTATCATTCCGGAAGGAATGGAAGAGAAGTTCCGTCATCTGCCGGAGGAGTATTCTCATCTCTATCTTGCCTTAGAAGGTGTACTTGCAGCAGTTATCTGCATTGAGGATCCGCTTCGTCCGGAGCGGCCGAAATTATCCGTCAGCTGAAAAAAACAGGTCTGAAAAAGATCGTCATGATGACCGGAGACAGCGAGCGCACGGCAAAAGCGATCGCGAAGAAGGTCGGCGTGGACGAGTACTATGCTGAGGTACTACCGGAGGATAAGGCAAACTTTGTGGAGAAAGAAAAAGTAGAGGGACGTAAAGTCATTATGATCGGTGACGGTATTAACGATTCACCGGCACTTTCTGCCGCAGACGTTGGAATCGCCATCAGCGAGGGCGCAGAGATTGCGCGTGAGATCGCGGATATCACCGTTGCCGCAGACGATCTGGCAGAAATTCTGGTGCTTCGTATGCTGAGCAACCGTCTGATGAAACGGATTCATAAGAATTACCGCTTTATCGTTACGTTCAATGCCGGACTGATTCTGCTCGGCGTGGGCGGCATTTTACAGCCAACCACTTCCGCACTGCTTCACAATACATCTACTCTTTACATTGGCTTAAAGAGTATGGGCAACCTGCTGGACGAGCCGGTATAAAAACAGAACAGAATAGCAACGGGAAAGCCGCTGGAGTCTCCTTCTTAAGATTCCAGCGGCTTTTTAACAAAGGCAGGGAAAGTCTCTGCTTCCATTGCGAATATTCTTTCACCAGCGTGATGTGAAAAAGAAAATGATACAATTTCTCAAGAAAAGCTGGAAAATTGCAGGATATCCTTGACAAAATCCGACAAAAACGGTATGATATACCCAACAGTTAGATACAGCTAACTAAAGTACAACGGATAAAACCAAAAATCATACGGGATCCCGGTAGAGGGATTCTTTCTTAAAACACAGGAGTTAGAATAAACTAATTTCAAGTAGCATAAGATAACAACAGAAAGGCAGGTAGAGAAGATGAGTGTCGTAATTATCGGTGGAAATGAAAGAATGGTGTGTCAATATACAGATATCTGTAAAGACTATGGATGTAAAGCAAAGGTGTTCCCGAAAGAGCATGGCTCCGTTAAGAAAAAAATCGGGAATCCGGATCTGATGATTCTCTTTACCAACACCGTATCCCACAAAATGGTCATCACTGCTTCCCAGGAAGCAAAGAAAAACAATATTCCGATCGCAAGAATCCATACCAGCAGTGCCACCGCACTTCGCTCGGTATTAGATGAGCACTGCGCAGCAGCAATGTAAGAAGGAGACGTAAAAGGCATGATTGAGAGATTTCTGATCGAACACTGTTCGGCAACGCTGGCTTCCATCAAAGCCGCAAATTTATGTAATATGACATTTTCATCCAAAGAAGAACTGGAAGATCAGATTTCATACTGGAGTGCCTGTCTGGAACCAAAAGGAATTCACATCTTTGTATTGCGGGAGCATGAGACGAGAGCACTGGTCTATGTGTACCGTGAAGGGCTTCTCCAGAAGGAGCTGGAAAATCCGGAGAATGCAGCGTTTTTAAAATCCTATGGATATGAAAATACAGACATTGCCTATGCACTGAATCGCCTGAAAACCCGGGTAGCAGAGTGTAAAGAAGGATTTCCGCATGAGATCGGTGTGTTTCTCAACTATCCGCTCGGTGATGTGATCGGTTTTATTGAGAACAAAGGCCACAATTATAAATGCAAGGGATGCTGGAAGGTCTATTGCAATGAGTGCGAAACACAGAAAACATTTCAGCGCTATCAGAAATGCAGAAACGTGTATCTGCGTCTCTGGAAGCAGGGAAGAAGCGTTTTACAGCTCACCGTAGCTGTTTAACATAAAATCCTGCATACCATAAAAAGGGCAGTAGGATCGGGGAAAGAAAAATCCCCCGGAATCAGAAAATAAAGAAAGAAGGATTTGAAACATGAGCAAAGTAGCAGTAGTTTATTGGAGTGGAACCGGCAACACAGAAATGATGGCACAGAAAGTAGCAGAGGGAGCAAAGGAGGCAGGCGCAGAAGTTTCTGTTCTGACTTGCGCAGATTTCTCTGCGGATGATGTAGATGCATACGATGCAATCGCTTTCGGATGCCCGGCTATGGGGGCAGAAGAGCTGGAAGATACCGAGTTCGAGCCAATGTTCTCCGCATGTGAATCCAAACTCTCCGGAAAGAAAATCGCTCTGTTCGGTTCCTATGGATGGGGAGACGGCGAGTGGATGCGCACCTGGGAAGAAAGCTGCAAAAATGATGGCGCCGAGCTGGTATGCGACAGCGTGATCTGCGCAGACGCGCCAGATGATGAAGCTGAGGCAGCATGCATTGCACTTGGAAAAGCACTCTGCTAAGCATAAATAAAAGGAAGAAAAAGCGGCAGCCCTTTTGTCTGGGACTGCCGCTTTTTTTCGGACAATGAGAAAGACTCGCTGTCATTTGGCTGTTAAAATTCGGTATCATCCGCATCGGATGGCCGTGACGGTTTTAAAAGAATTCCGTTGATTTCCACTTCATCGGCTGCTCGATCAGAATATACGGTGTTCCGTCGATCGTACGGGTTTCGATGAGCTGGGCCTTTTCCGGGCTGACTTTGATGATAACATCCGGGGTGCGGATCTCGTAGTTCCGTGTACTGGCCACGTTCGAGGCAACGAAGCTTGCTTTCTCATCCGCAATGGATTCGTACTTCTCGTCGAACTCGTCAAGCTGTTCATTCGGTACGCCGCTGCTGGCGAGCAGACGTTTTACCTCGTGTTTATCGAGCACCACCGGTTCCGGATCGTCTTTCCGCTCTTCAATCATGGTATTTAAGTTCTCCTGAATGGTCATAACAGTAGAAAAATCACAGGCGGAATCGAGAGTTTCTTCTATAATAGACTGAAACGTTTCTTTCTGAGATTTCGCGGAGAGTGGCGCCTGACAGCCCAGGAAGTGGTCGAGAAAGTCCGGCTGATCCATCTCTGCGTTTTTCGTGAAATACAGCAGATTGTGGATATCCGTGTTGCGGTCTGTGAAGGCCGGGAAGAGAAAACCGTTTTCCGGTGCGCCGACCACCCAGTCCTGCACGCGGTTTTCAATCGTATTGTGGGACACATTGTAGCAGAGGCCCGGTTTGTCGAGTTTTACCGGGCAGATGCTGCAGAGGATAAATTCATAGACGTAATCGGAAGCATCGTCCATATCCAGATTATCCGAAGCGCGTCCCGGTACATCGTAGGCACCATGGATCAGAATAATATAGTAGTTTTCCGGATAGAGATAATCCGCCATCACCTTTTCATAAAATTCATCAATCAGCGCTTCGTTCTTCAGCTCACTGTTGCGGAGTTTTAAGAGAAACTCCTGTGTGCCGCCCTCACTTTCCTGGGAGAGCGGGAACTCCATATTCAGCAGATTCTTTCCGATGGTACCGGAGAGGGTGCTTTTAAAAATCTTAAAATACTTAAACATTTCTTCCTCTTCGAGAGAGAGAAACGCTTCTTTTAATTTTGTCTTAATATTCTTTTCCGCATCCACATAGCATCCGCAGATTCGCGTGATCGCACAGTGGGATGGGGTAAACAGTTTTTTAATTTCAGCAATTTCCTTTTTGTTCATATAGAATGCTCCTTTATCAGCAATTTCGTATCTTAGACAAGTACTTTTTATTATAGACCATAGGGAAGGGAAAAGGCAAGAAAGAAAATAGCGACTATATCTTTTTACACTTTAAATATAATTTCAAAAATCTTGACAGAGGTACCGATTCTGTTATACGATTAGGTCTAATAAAGGGGAGTAATTTAAGTTTGAAAATTTGCGTTTGCAAGTCTTCCGATTATTCAGTTGCTTAAATGGATACGCATGAAATTAAGAAAAAGAGGAGAATGATAGTGGATATAAGTAAAAAATCTGTAAAAAAAATCCGGGAACTTATTGTGTTTACAGCATTTCTTGTGGTCGCACTGTGGAAGTTTAATGTGGTACTCGATGTGTTGAAAGCAATATGGGGGATCGTATTTCCATTTGTACTTGGCGGAGCGATCGCATTTGTGACCAACGTGCCAATGAGCTTTTTGGAAAAGAAAATTTTTGGAAGGGCAAAAAAGAAGATAAGATAGTCGAAAAACTGGCAAGACCGATAAGCCTGTTCCTCACGATCGTATTTGCGGTTGGCGTGATTGTACTGGTGATGTTTGGTGTGATTCCGCAGCTTACGCGGACAATAGGAACCCTGATGAGGAGTATCGCTGATTTTATTCCACAGATGCAAAGCTGGATCCGGGAGTTTTCCCATAATAACCAGGAAATCATGAAGCTTGTAGATCAGGTACAGTTTAATCCGGATCAGGCGATCAAGTGGGGGATAAGCCTACTCGGAAATGGTGCAGGAAATATGATGAATATCACAATGTCAGCAGTGGGTTCCATAGTTAGTGGATTGGCAGCCTTTTTTGTTGCATTTTCCTTTGCCTGCTATGTCCTTTTTCAGAAGGAAACGCTGCAGGTGCAGATTCGAAAAGTATTTTTCGCTTTTCTTCCAAAGGAAAAAGCAGATGCTTTTCTTAAAGTCTGCTCTCTGACTTATCAGACATTTGCAAATTTTCTTACAGGTCAGTGTCTGGAAGCCGTGATCCTTGGCTGTATGTTTGTTGTGATATTGAGCATTTTGAGGATGCCATATGCACTTTTGATCGGAGTTTTAATTGCGTTTACGGCATTGATCCCGATTTTCGGAGCCTTCATCGGGTGTGCGGTGGGAAGCTTTTTGATCTTTATGGTAAATCCGAAACAGGCAATTTTATTTATTATAGTATTTCTGGTGCTGCAGCAGATCGAGGGAAATCTGATCTATCCTCATGTTGTGGGTGAGTCTGTAGGGCTTCCATCGATTTGGGTTCTTGCAGCAGTTACGATCGGCGGAAACCTTATGGGAATTGTAGGTATGCTTGTTTTCATTCCGTTGCTTTCCGTGTTCTATACTATTTTTCGGGAATTCGTATATCTGCATCTGAAAAAAAAGCAGATCAAACAGGTGACAAAGACAGAAATAGAAGAATATACGGCGGAAGAAATGGTAAATAGTGACATATCAGAGGTGAAATGATAGAATCCCATCTTTGAAGCTGTAAGGTGATAAAACGGTTACAAACCCAGTAAATATGGGTATTGTGGCCGTTTTTTTTGTGGATCATTATTTAACCGAATCAAGCAAGTCCCAACCCCCTGCTTCTATTGCGTGAAGCAATAAGCAGTGGGTTGGGACTTGCTTGTATCAGGAGTGGTACAAGCCACTCCTGATAAGCTGCGAAGCAGCTATTCAGTTATGAGCAAGTAGCGAAGCGGATTGCGAATATCCGCTTTGACCCGTCAAACTTCCGGGTGTTTTTATAGCAATCCCAGAAAATAATGCAAAACTTCAGCGCTGCAGAACGTGAATTACTGCGTCACAGATTTTTATATCTTAGACAAGTACTTCCTATGATAGACCACAGGGAAGGGAAAGGCAGGAAAGAAAAAAATGGACAATGGATATTACAACTGTCTTGTCACATGACAAAAGTTGTGGTATACTAAGCGCTAAAGTGTTAAAAAATATCATATTCAGGGTTCTGAATCGTGATAGTAAAAATAGGAAG
>ENA-OQDE01001143-OQDE01001143.1-human-gut-metagenome-genome-assembly--contig:-NODE-1143-length-11151-cov-3.517054_pt1 | contig 11151 bp, 14 predicted proteins | sample MGYA00242768_ERZ504595 | MGnify/ENA primary metagenome ERZ504595 (study PRJEB26092, sample SAMD00036307) | human gut metagenome | host: Homo sapiens | study: EMG produced TPA metagenomics assembly of...
TTTGATTGATTCAGGAGGGAAAATCACAATGGAAATTATCACAAAACAGAAGGTAACAAAGCAACTATGGAAATCAGCGGATGGCTTGATACACAGACAGCTCCCCAGTTAGGGAGGCGCTGTCCGGACTTGAAGACAGCATCACAAGCCTGGTGTTTGATTTTACAAATCTGGAGTATATTTCATCTGCGGGCTTACGTCAGGTGATCGTAGCCTACAAAAAATGGCGCCAAAGGATGGATTAAGATCATTAATGTTTCTGATGAGTTACGATGTATTCAGCTTACAGGGTTTGACAGCAAGATCGATATTCAGAAGAAGTAACTGTTGATCAGATGCAGAAATTATACAGGATCAATATTAATCATTTTGAGGATCCGCTTAAGAATGAAAGGCTTCTGGATCTGGTTGGGATCAGAAGAAGAGAAAAGGTCATCAGGTATCGTATGCCTGATGACCGCAAAAGAAGTCTGGGTGCAGGGATCATCATCAGAAAAATCCTCGATGAAAACGGGCTTACGGAAAGCTGCCTGAGATATTCTGACAATGAAAAGCCGGTTGTGGATGGCCTTTTTTTAATGTATCTCATGCGGGGGACTATGTTGTGGGAGTGCTGTCAGACTGCGAAGTCGGGTGCGATATTGAGAAAAATGCCAATGCGCCTCTTGAGGTGGCAGAACATTATTTCTACCATTCAGAGCTTGCTTACATCAAGGCTGCGAAGAACAAAGATAAGGCGTTTTTTACGCTCTGGACATTAAAAGAAAGTTATATGAAAATGACAGGCAGAGGAATGAGCCTTCCTTTGGATTCTTTTGAAGTGGTTCCCACAGCAGATGGGTTTGTCCTCGGAAAATCCTCAGAAAGGCCATGCTTTTTTGAGACAATGGAATTTGACGGTTATATTTTCTCGGTCAGCAGTGAGAGGGCTTTTTCTCTTCACAATCCATTGGAAATTGTTTTCGACGATATTTATGTATGATCACAGATGATTTTTCAGACACGTTCTAGAGTTCCAATCAGACAGGAAAGCGTATATGTCAGATATTGCTTCTGCTGTACGGGAGAACTGAGGAAGGCATCGGAGCAGGTAAACCAGGTGTAACAGGTATTTCTGGTTGCTGCTTTCCGGTGCTTTCTGTCAATTCCGGATCCGAGAGATTTCGGGATAACCGTATCCTCCTCCGGGAGATAATAGTAATCCTTATAATCTGCATAGTATTGTTTCAGTTTCCCGTCAGTTGTTTTGATAATTAAATTGATTTCTTCGTCTTTTCCTGTCAGATAGAAGTCAGTGTTTCCATTGGAAAATTCCTGTGGCAGTGTGCAGGGGAGCTTCAGTTTCAGAATCAGGTTGTCTCCGTCAAATTCGCTGTATGTAACTTCATAATCTCCATCATAGATGCAAAGATATCCCAGCATATCAAAGATTCTTCCCAGTCCCAGCACATCCTCCAGGTTGTGTCCCAGGATTTCATCAGCTGTAAAGGCATCTCTTTTTTTCAGAAAATCTTTGTAAAGTTTAATGCATTCCTTACCATTATCATAAATCCTGTCTTTGATGCCCAGAAATTCTTCCATGCAGGGCTGCTTCATGGCAGACAGTTTTAAAAGTGACTTTAACGGTTTTAATGTCAGGTAGAGATCCAGCGACTGTTTTCCCGTAAACGGAGAGGGAATTCCATATTTTTCACATCGTGCTTCCAGATATGGCTGGTCGAAGCGGTCTCCGTTGTAGGAAATCAGCAAATCACATTGCTGAAGAAATTGTGAAAAAATTCTCAGAATTGTCTCTTCTTCATTTGCATTTTCCGCCATCCATTGATAAAAATTCCAAGTTTCATCTTCAATTCCAACAGCTCCAATCAGGTATAAATACGTGGAATTTCTTGATAATCCGGTGGTTTCAATGTCGTAAAAAACAGGTGTGAAATTGTATTTTTGGAAGAATTTTCCGGTGAAAAATTTAACAGTCTCAAAGTCTGGAAACCCTTGTAAAATGGGCATTTTTTTAACAATCATGTTAATAATTTTTCCTTTCTGAAATTGTATTTAATTATACACAAGAAAATGAAATTTGGGTAGTGCTTTTTTTGAAAAAATGGTTTATATTATAAACAGGTTGATAAAAATGTACAAAAAAGTATATGGATTTTATCAAAAACAGAGCACTTTGGTGGTGCTTAATATAAAAGGAGGGAACGAAATGGGAATTTTAACCTTTAAGGGTGGTGTTCATCCTTATGACGGAAAAGAATTATCCAAGAACAGTCCGGTAGTGAAATATCTGCCAAAGGGAGATATGGTATATCCTCTTTCCCAGCATATCGGTGCTCCGGCTGCAGCGATAGTTCAGAAGGGAGACCATGTGCTCGCAGGACAGAAGATCGCAGATGCTGCGGGGTTTGTCTCATCACCGATCCATTCGTCTGTTTCCGGTACGGTAAAAGGAATCGAACCGCGCCTGACAGCAACAGGTTCTATGGTCAATTCCATTATCATTGAGAATGACCAGCAGTATGAAAGTGTGGAATTTACTCCTGCACGTCTGGAAGATCTTTCGAAAGAGGAGATTTTGGCGAGAATTAAAGAAGGCGGAGTAGTGGGAATGGGTGGCGCCGGATTCCCCACACAGGTAAAGCTTGCGCCAAAGGAACCGGAGAAGATCGATCATATCCTTGTAAACGGTGCCGAGTGTGAACCCTATCTTACCAGTGACTACAGAAGAATGCTGGATGACTCTGAGAAGCTGATCGAGGCTTAAGAGTTATGCTGAAACTTTTTGACAATGCGAAGGGATACATCTGTATTGAGGATAACAAGCCTGACTGTATTGCGAAACTGAAAGAAATGGTAAAAGATATTCCACGTATTGAAGTAGCAGAGCTGATGACCAAGTACCCACAGGGTGGTGAGCGTTTCCTGATCAAGGCTGTCACAGACAGAGAGATCAACTCTGCCATGCTTCCGGCAGATGCAGGATGCGTAGTTGATAACGTAGATACCGTAATCGCTGTTTATGAAGCCGTTATCCTTGGAAAACCTGTTATGGACCGTATCGTGACAGTAACAGGACAGGGGATTAAGAATCCGCAGAACTTTGATGTCCTTTCCGGAACAGATATGGCAGAGCTGATTGAAGCTGCCGGCGGACTGACAGACAATGTATCCAAAGTAATTTCAGGTGGTCCTATGATGGGATTTGCCATGTATGACACTCATGTACCATGTATTAAGACAAGCTCCGCATGTCTCTGCCTGGAGAAGGATGATGTGGCAGATGCCGAACAGACTGCATGCATTAACTGCGGCAGATGTGTAGGAGTCTGTCCCGGCCATGTCATTCCTGCAAGACTTGCAACCTTTGCAGAGCATGGTGACATGGAGAGCTTCCAGAAATTTGATGGTATGGAGTGCTGCGAATGTGGCTGCTGCAGTTATATCTGCCCTGCCAAGCGTCCGCTGACCCAGATGATCAAATCTATGCGTAAGATGGTTCTGGCAAGCCGTAAGAAAAAGTAAAAGGGGGACATCGTAATGGATCAGATGTTACATGTATCATCCAATCCCCATGTCCGGGATAAGATGACAACAAGCAAAATCATGCAGCTTGTGGCACTGGCGCTTCTGCCGACCACACTGTTTGGAATTTATAATTTTGGCCTTCGCGCCTTACTGGTAGTAGTGATCACTGTCGCTTCCAGTGTATTCTTTGAGTGGATTTATGACAAGCTGATGCATAAGAAGAACACAATTACAGACTTCAGTGCAGTTGTTACAGGTTTATTACTTGCATTAAATATGCCTGCATCAATTCCGCTCTGGATGCCTGTACTTGGCAGTGCATTTGCGATCATCGTTGTAAAACAGCTCTTTGGTGGTCTGGGACAGAACTTCATGAACCCGGCACTTGCAGGAAGATGTTTCCTGATGATCTCTTTCGCAGGAAAGATGACAGATTTCGCAGTAAGCGACAGCTTCAGAGGTGTGGTAGATACCGTATCCGGTGCAACTCCTCTGGCAGCTCTGAAACAGAATGGATTTACAGACAGTTCTGTATCTGTATTACATATGTTTATCGGTGATATCCAGGGAACTATCGGTGAGACTTCTGCCCTTGCGATCCTGATCGGAGCAGCAATCCTTCTGGTTTTCAAGGTGATCGATCTGAAGATTCCGCTTACCTATATTGGAAGTTTCGCAGTATTTGTAATCCTTTACATGCTTGGAACAGGCAAGGGATTTGACGTGAACTATCTGTTCAGCCACATCTTCGGCGGTGGTCTTATGCTTGGTGCATGGTTTATGGCTACAGACTATGTCACAACACCGATCACACCAAGAGGACAGTATGTATACGGTGTCTGTCTTGGTGTACTGACTGCGGTTTTCCGTCTCTTTGGCGGTTCCGCAGAGGGCGTATCCTATGCGATCATTTTCTGCAACCTGTTAGTCCGATGATCGAACGTGTGACTCGTCACCCGGCATTTGGGAAAGGGGGCAAAAAGGCATGAGTAACAGAATTATCAAAGATACCATAGCCATTACAGTGATCACACTGGTGGCAGGACTTGCCCTTGGTGTAGTCCAGGATATTACGGCAGATCCTATTGCAAAGCAGGAAGCACAGGCGAAACAGGATGCGTATAAGGCAGTATTTGCAGATGCGGACAGCTTTGAGACAGTGGATGTGGATGCGGATGCCATGCAGTCTTATCTGGATGAGAACGGATATGCAGCACAGTCCATAGATGAGACTATGCTTGCCAAGGATGCTTCAGGCAATGAACTGGGATATGCATTTACAGTAACCACTTCCGAGGGTTACGGCGGAGATATCCAGTTTGCAATGGGTATCCAGGATGACGGTACCTTAAATGGAATTTCCATTCTTTCCATCGGTGAGACCGCAGGTCTTGGTATGAGAGCAAACACAGATGCATTTAAGGATCAGTTCAAAGATAAGAACGTAGACAAATTTGAATATACAAAGACCGGTGCCACAGCGGATGATCAGATCGATGCGTTAAGTGGTGCCACTATTACAACGAATGCCATGACAAACGGTGTTAATGCCGGATTATGTGCATTCCAGTATGAGAAAGGGGGAAATCAGTGATGAAACCAAACACACCTGCTGAACGTTTATATAACGGAATCATCAAAGAAAATCCTACCTTTGTACTGATGCTTGGTATGTGTCCTACACTGGCTATCACCACATCTGCAACCAATGGTATCGGAATGGGACTTACTACAACAGTGATCCTTGCAGCATCCAACTTAATGATCTCTCTTCTGAGAAACTTTATTCCGGACAGAGTGCGTATGCCTGCATTTATCGTAGTTGTTGCTTCCTTTGTAACAGTTGTACAGCTTCTTTTACAGGGATTTATTCCAAGCCTGTATGACTCCCTTGGAATCTATATTCCTCTGATCGTAGTTAACTGTATCATCCTTGGACGTGCAGAAGCATATGCATCCAAGAATAAACCGATTGCCTCTCTGTTTGATGGTATTGGTATGGGCCTTGGATTTACCTTAAGTATCACCTGTATCGGTGCAGTACGTGAGCTGATCGGCGCAGGTTCTCTGTTCGGACATCAGGTCCTTCCTCTGGCAGATGCTGCAGCAGGTAAGGCTGGTTATGAACCGATCACAATCTTTATCCTGGCACCCGGAGCATTCTTTGTTCTGGCAGCACTTTCTGCATTACAGAACAAATTCAAAATCGGTGCAGCCAAACGTGGCATTGATCCAAGTAATCCTGATTGCGGCGGAAGCTGTGCAGCCTGTGGCAATACCATGTGTAAGGGAAAAAGGGGGTAATGGATTATGAAAGAACTTTTGATCATACTTGTAAGCTCAGCGATTGTAAATAACGTAGTCCTCAGCCAGTTCCTTGGCCTCTGTCCTTTCCTTGGTGTTTCCAAGAGTGTTGAGACAGCAGCCGGCATGGGCGGTGCGATCATCTTCGTTATTACACTGTCATCTTTTGTGACAGGTATTATTTACAATGCTATCCTGGTTCCTACGAACCTGACTTATCTGCAGACTATCGTATTCATCCTGCTGATCGCGGCGCTGGTACAGTTTGTAGAGATGTTCCTTAAGAAGACAATGCCTTCCCTGTATCAGGCACTTGGTGTGTATCTTCCACTGATCACAACAAACTGTGCGGTTCTTGGTGTTGCCCTTACAAACGTGCAGAAAGAGTATAATGTTCTTCAGGGAACAGTGAACGGATTTGCAACAGCAGTGGGCTTTACTATTTCCATCGTGCTGATGGCTGGTATCCGTGAGAAAATCGCATACAATGACATTCCAAAATCCTTCCAGGGATTCCCTACAGTTCTGCTGACAGCCGGACTGATGGCAATTGCCTTCTTCGGATTTTCAGGACTGATTTAAGGAGGGGACTGGTATGAATATAGGAGCAATTATCGCGGCAACTGTACTGGTTGCGGCAGTAGGTCTTTTTATCGGTGTTTTCCTTGCGTTGCCGGTAAGAAGTTTGCTGTGGAAGTGGATGAGAAGGAAGTTGCTGTTCGTGAGGCGCTTCCCGGTAATAACTGCGGTGGCTGTGGTTATCCCGGCTGTGATGGTCTGGCAGCAGCGATCGCCAAAGGTGAGGCACCTGTAAACGGATGTCCTGTAGGCGGTGAGCCTGTCGGGAAAGTGATCGCAGCGATCATGGGACAGGAAGTTGTGGAGACTGCCCGTCAGGTGGCGTATGTGAAGTGTGCGGGTACCTGTGAGAAGACGAAGGATAATTATGAGTATACAGGTGTGGAAGACTGTGAGATGATGGCTTTCATTCCCGGTGGTGGTGCGAAGTCCTGTACTTATGGATGCCTTGGTTTTGGAAGCTGCGTGAAGGCCTGTCCGTTTGGGGCGATTGATGTTGTGAACGGTGTGGCAGTGGTTGATAAGGAGGCTTGTAAGGCATGCGGTAAGTGTGTTGCCAAGTGCCCGAAGCATCTGATCGAGCTTGTACCCTATGAGCAGACTACGTTTGTGCAGTGTAGTTCTCATGCCAAAGGTAAGGCTGTTACTTCTGCGTGTGAGGTTGGCTGTATCGGATGTAAGAAGTGTGAGAAGACTTGCCCGAATGGGGCGATTACGGTTGATAATTTCTGTGCGCATATTGATTATAGTAAGTGTACGAATTGTGGGGCTTGTAAAGAGGTTTGTCCGAGACATATTATTCAGTAATGGGAGGAAGAACTGCTGTGTGAAGGCATGGCGGTTCTTTTTTTTTCGATAAGGGACGCGCGGGGCATTATTTCGGTTTGGGTTCAGTTTCGGAAGCTAGGAACTCTAAGTTTCGGAAAATCTGCTAAAAGCATTCGAAAAATGCTCAAACTCGCCGCGAAGCGGCTCAGACAGTGAGCATTTTTCGAATAACGCAGATTTCCCGGAACTAAGAGTTACTACGCTTCCTGCAAAATTCACCCAAACCGAAATAATGCCCCGCGCTGTTTACTGGTTGTTTCGCGTTACTGTTCACACACCACTATCCCGCGAGGTGTTTTGGCATGAATATGCCAAAATCCCGAGACATACAAGCAAAATTCCATTGCCGCAGGCAATCTGGAATGAATTTTGGCTAAATTACTGTGAACGAAGTGAACAGTAACTGTTTCGCAAGGTGTGCGAACAGTGTACGCGAATATATGTTTGCGTTATGGGGTGGGATGTGGTATGATGAATCGGAAGTGATGAATTTTGTGGTGATCTGCTCAGATGTGATATTGGAGAGGATTGCTGTGGGACGGAGGATGTATCATGATTGCGTTTGTTCATGGAATGGCTGTGGATATGACTGAGAGCTCGGTGGTTGTTGAGGCCGGGGGGATTGGTTATGAGATATATATGACGGGGGCGGATTGTCTGAGATTCGTATGGGGGAGGATGTGAAGGTCCATACTTATTTCAGTGTGAGAGAGGATGCCATGAAGCTGTATGGGTTTAGGGCTAAGGATGATCTGCAGATGTTTAAGCTGCTTCTTGGCGTGAATGGTGTGGGGCCGAAGGCTGCGCTGGGGGTTCTGGCGGGGATTACGGCGGATGAATTGAGGTTTGCAATTCTTTCGGATGATGTGAAGACGTTGTCGAAGGCTCCGGGTATCGGGAAGAAGACGGCTCAGAAGCTGATTCTTGAGCTGAAGGATAAGATGAAGCTGGAGGATGCGTTTGAATTGAAGCTGGCTCATGAGCAGGAGAGGGCAGCAGTGGGAGCCGGTGAGGTTTCGGATGGCAGGCAGGAGGCTGTTGAGGCTCTGGTTGCGCTGGGATACAGCAGTGCGGATGCGCTTCGTGCGGTGCGTAAGGTTACGGATGTGCCGCCGGATGATGTGGAAGGTCTTTTGAAGGCTGCGCTGAAGAATTTTTAACTGAAGCAGGACTTTACGCTCTGGTAGATTGGATTGCCTGTATTGTTATAGAATTGTTATAGGTTAGGATGGGTAACAGATGGAGAAACGTATTATAACTACGGATGTGACGGAGGAGGATTTTTCTCTGGAGGGGAATCTCCGGCCGCAGACGTTGGATGATTATATTGGTCAGGAGAAGACCAAGAGTACTTTGAAGGTTTATATAGAGGCTGCGAAGCAGAGGCATGATGCGTTGGATCATGTTTTGTTTTATGGTCCTCCGGGGCTTGGTAAGACTACTCTTTCGGGGATTATTGCCAATGAGATGGGGTCCATATGAAGGTGACTTCCGGGCCGGCTATTGAGAAGCCGGGGGAGATGGCTGCGATCCTTAATAATCTGCAGGAGGGAGATATTCTGTTTGTGGATGAGATCCACCGCCTGAACAGGCAGGTGGAGGAGGTCCTTTATCCTGCTATGGAGGATTATGCTATTGATATTATGATCGGGAAGGGAGCTTCTGCCAGGTCTATACGTCTGGATCTGCCGAAGTTTACACTGGTGGGGGCGACTACCAGGGCAGGACTTTTGTCTGCACCTCTTCGTGACCGTTTTGGTGTGATGCATCATCTGGAGTTTTATACTCATGAGGAGCTGAAGACGATCATTATCCGTTCTGCTCAGGTTCTTGGAGTGGAGATTGATGAGAAGGGTGCGGCTGAGATTGCAAGAGATCCAGGGGAACTCCGAGGCTTGCCAACCGTCTGCTGAAGAGGGTTCGTGATTTTGCGCAGGTGAAGTATGATGGACGGATTACTTATGATGTGGCGTGTTTTGCGCTGAATCTTCTGGAAGTGGATCAGTATGGTCTGGATAAGATTGACAGAAGGATTCTTCAGACTATGATCGTGAATTTTCAGGGTGGTCCTGTAGGACTGGAGACTTTGGCTGCGGCGATAGGGGAGGATTCCGGTACGCTGGAGGATGTGTATGAGCCTTATCTGCTGCAGAATGGATTCCTGAACCGTACGCCGAGAGGACGTATGGCATCGGCGCTTGCGTATGAGCATCTGGGCTATCAGATGCCGGAGAAAAACTGAAGTTAAGGGCGTAAAAATATAAAAAAGTAAAAGTTTTTTAAAAATTCCTATACATTTCGACTGCTTTCGAGTATAATGAAGTAAATGTCCGGGGTTCCGGGCAGATTGAAGGAAGATACAGGAGGCTCGTACGGATGGCGGTCAAAAATACAGCAAAGGTAATCATAGGTGGTAAGATTATTACGCTGGGAGGCTATGAATCGGAAGAATATTTTCAGAAAGTAGCATCCTATATAAATAAAAAGATGGATGAGTTAAGTGCTATGCCGGGTTACAGCAGACAGCCCATGGAGACCAAGCATACACTTATCAGCCTGAATATTACAGATGACTATTTTAAGGCAAAGAAACAGGCGGAGGTTTTTGAACAGGATTTACAGCAGAAGGATCAGGAGATGTATGATCTGAAGCATGAGCTGATCTCGCTTCGTATGCAGATTGAGGAAGCGCAGAAGCATGAACAGGAAGCCCTGGAACAGAAGAGCCTTCTGGAGGGAAAGAATAAGGAACTGGAAAAGCAGATTGATGAGCTGCTGAAATAACAGAGGGGGATTACTTCGGTGATTTCCCCTTTATGATTTGTTTCATATGTATTCGATTTGAATATTATAGCAATGCTCATAAATAATGCATTTAAGATGACTGTTATAGAAAACGTGAGGTATAGAATTGAGAAGAGAAGAGATTGAACTTCTGGCACCTGCCGGTTCCTATGAGGGATTTGAGGCAGCGATCGGTGCAGGTGCAGATGCGGTTTATGTAGGGGGAGCAGCCTTTGGCGCGCGGCCTATGCGAAGAATTTCGGAGAGGAAGAGCTTTTGCGTGCCATTGATACTGCTCATATTCATGGCAGGAAACTTTATCTGACAGTGAATACGCTGTTGAAGAACAGGGAACTGTCTGAACAGTTGTATGATTATCTGCTTCCATATTATAAGGAAGGTCTGGATGCGGTGATCGTTCAGGATATGGGTGTGTTTAAGATGATCAGGGAGATGTTTCCGGGTATGCATCTTCATGCCAGCACGCAGATGACTGTGACAGGTCCGGAGGGGATGAAGTTTTTGGAAGAACAGGGTGTTTCCAGAGTGGTAACTGCCAGAGAGCTTTCCCTTGAGGAAATCCGGAGGATGCATGAGACAAGTCCTATTGAGATTGAATCTTTTGTCCATGGAGCTTTATGCTACAGTTATTCGGGACAGTGCCTGATGAGCAGTATCCTGGGTGGAAGAAGCGGTAACAGAGGAAGGTGTGCACAGCCTTGCCGTCTGCCTTACCAGACGGCGCTTTGTTGCGGGGAAAATGGCAGACGGTCAGAGAAAAGGAAAGCGCAAGAACTATGTCCTCTGAGTCTGAAAGATATTTCTACGATAGAGATTCTTCCGCAGATTCTGGAGGCTGGTGTTACTTCTCTTAAGATAGAGGGCAGGATGAAGCAGCCGGGATATACAGCAGGGGTAACTTCTGTATATCGGAAGTACCTGGATCTTCTTTTTGAGAAGGGAGCTGAGAATTACAGGGTAGCAGAGGAGGATAAGAGATATCTGCTGGATCTGTTTAACAGGGGAGGTTCCTGTACCGGTTATTATCAGATGCAGAATGGTCCGTCCATGATGGCATTCAGCAATGAGAAGAAAACAGGAGATGTCAGTCCTGTATTAAGAAAAAGAAAG
>ENA-OQDE01001145-OQDE01001145.1-human-gut-metagenome-genome-assembly--contig:-NODE-1145-length-11105-cov-2.065859_pt1 | contig 11105 bp, 16 predicted proteins | sample MGYA00242768_ERZ504595 | MGnify/ENA primary metagenome ERZ504595 (study PRJEB26092, sample SAMD00036307) | human gut metagenome | host: Homo sapiens | study: EMG produced TPA metagenomics assembly of...
TTATTTTTATTTTGTCATCGCTTGTCGCGACAACTTCTTAACTATACCACACTCTCAAGTGTTTGTCAACAACCTTTTTAAAGTTTTTTGAACTTTTTATTTTGTTCTTTTCTTTAAAAAGCGGAGAAAGAGGGATTTGAACCCTCGCGCCGGTTGCCCGACCTACACCCTTAGCAGGGGCGCCTCTTCGGCCTCTTGAGTATTTCTCCGAATTTGTTTTCGATATAGGCGCTGTATCAAGCGCATAATTGATTATACTAAAGCTTTTTTCAAATGTCAATAACTTTTTTTACTTTTTTGTAATTTATCTTTTACTAGAATTTTCTCTCATTTTTCTTTGTCTGTAATTTATTTCTATATAGATATAACAAAAGAAGAATCCTTCTGTGTAAACTCTGGATTCTTCTTTTTTCTCGCAAGACTCTGATGATCTACTTCTGTTCGGAAGTATTTTTCTCTATTACTTCTTCAATCCGCCTCTTTACTTCTGCTGCAATTTCATTTGTCTTCATATCCTTGTATTCTTCATACAACATCGGTTTTAAAAAGTGAACTTGTACTGTAACTGGTTCAATGCTGTTTGTATCAAATGGTTTAAAGGAATCAATCAACGCCACCGGGATAATCGGACATTTTGCTTTTGTCGCTGCTTTAAAGCTTCCGCCCTTAAATTCTTGAACATGATTTCCATTTTTTGACCTCGTTCCTTCCGGAAAAATCAAATAGTTCCTTCCATTTTCTACTTCTTTGCTCACTGCAGTAATCACTTTCATTGCCTGTCTGACATCACTCCGGTCCATTGTATATGCTTCATGCATTTGAAAACCTGTTTCAAAAACTGTACATTTTCTACCTCTTTTTTGCTACAACTGAAAATGGATGTGAACATGCCTCTACAATTGCAAGTACATCATACATTCCCTGATGATTTGGAAAGAACATAAACCCATCTTTCTCCGGTATATTCTCTTTTCCATGTACATCGATCGTCACTCTTCCGCCTTTATTGGCACGAAGTACGATGAAGGTGAGCATTTTGTAAATTTGCTGCTCTGTATATTTTTCTACATGTCCCGCATAATAGCATAATTTACACCACATAACAGGAACCAGCAAAATATTTTTAAAGACCATTAATAAAATACGTTTCATTTAATTTTCCTCTATTCTCTTTCTGTATTTTTCAATTGCTGTCTCATAGAGATTATTTCCATCTTTGTCGATTACGACGATCACAGGAAAGTTTTCAATTTCCAATCGGCGGATTGCTTCTGCTCCAAGGTCATCATAGGCAACTACTTCTGAGCGTTTAATACATTTAGATAACAGTGCTCCTGCACCTCCTACTGCCGCAAAATAGACAGACTCGTTTCTTATAATCGCATCAATCACTTCCTGTGTCCGCTTTCCCTTTCCAATCATTGCCCCAGACCCAGATCTAACAGCCGCGGCGCATACTTATCCATTCTGCTTGCAGTTGTTGGTCCTGCTGAACCGATTGGTCTTCCTTCTCTTGCCGGAGATGGTCCCATATAATAAATCACCTGCTCTTCCAGTTTCACTGGCAGCTTCTCACCTTGATCAAGGCTTTCATTCATTCTTTTATGCGCAGCATCCCTTGCCGTATAGATTGTTCCCGTCAAATATACATAATCTCCCGCTTTTAATTGGCAAAGCTGATCTTTTCCTGCTGGTACCGTCATATGTTTTTCCATCTGCACTGCCTCCCTTTCTCTCCTTGCTATAACACTCTCACAATATGTCTGTTCACATGGCAACAGATATTCACCGCCACTGGAAGCCCTGCAATGTGAGTCGGATATGTGTTGACATTAACTGCAAGAGCGGTCATTACGCCTCCCAATCCTCCCGGTCCAATGCCAAGCTGGTTGATCTTCTGCAGCATTTCTTCTTCTAATTCTTGCACATATGAGATTTCCGAATGGACGCCAACCTCCCTTGTCAATGCTTCCTTTGCCATCAGCGCACATTTTTCAAAAGTACCTCCGATTCCAACACCGACTACCATTGGTGGGCACGCATTTGGTCCTGCCTCTGCCACTGTATTGAGAATCGCTTGCTTTACCCCTTCCAATCCATCTGCCGGCTTCAACATCATAACTTACTCATGTTTTCACTTCCGAATCCCTTCGGCGCCACTTTGATCTTCACTTGATCACCAGAAACAATTTTATAATGAATAACTGCCGGGGTGTTATCCTTTGTATTTTCTCTCAGAATCGGATCCTTTACCACAGATTTTCTCAAATATCCTTCCACATACCCCTGACGTACCCCCTCATTGACAGCCTCTTCCAGATTTCCCCCGGTCAGATGTACCTCTTGTCCAATCTCTAAAAATACAACTGCCATTCCGGTATCCTGGCAGATTGGAATCATATCTGTTGCTGCAATCTCCAGATTTTCCTGAAGCTGTTCTAAAATCTGTCTGCCAAGTGGAGACTCTTCTGTTCTCACTGCCGTCTGCAATGCATTTTTCATATCATCTGAAAGATAATAATTAGCTTCAATACACATTTCTTTTACATTTTTTGTAATCTCACTGACATCTATTGTTCGAATCATAGGGACCTCCTCATTGATCTGAATCTTCTGAAATTTTTCATCTATCTAAGATTATAGTATACATCACAAAGAAAAGGAATACCTGTATCCAGATATTCCTTCTCTTTTTCCCAATATTCTCTTTCTAGAATCGACTATTCCGATACAATCTCTCCGCATGCGATCTTACTTCCGGAATTTCCTGATGACTGTGTCCGGAAATCATCTGCCATCCCATGGATGACAACTGTTCTTCCGATCACTTCTTCCGGGTAAAACCGGTCTGTGTAAAAGGCGCTCCATGCAAGCCCCTCATTTGCAAGCAATGGAGGAAAATCCCCCGCATGCCCTGGATGTACTGTATTTTCCGGATTATAATGTCCCTTTGTCTGAGCAAATGGATCCTCTTCATCTCCTGTACATAATGCTCCTTCATGAATATGGAATCCGTAGAAATTTGCGTTTGGAGCATTTTCTGCATTTGGAAGACCTTCCACTTCTGCCACAACCAGTGTTCCCCCGTACATTTCAAAGAAATAAATATTTCCCTTGATCTTACAATGTCCGGCATCTCCTCGTATCTGTGCATATGCATCTGCTGTCTCATTCATAAACTGAACCATAGCTTGTTACCTCCTGCATGCTTCCTTGTTCTGCCTTGTTTCAGCATATGCAGATGCACTCTATTTGTGACATAGGGTATCTGATTCCATCATTTTTTCTAATTTGTTTCTAATTCAAGACTTTCTTCTGAACCTGCTTCTTCTACTTCAGCCTTTTCTTCTGCGACAGTTTCTCTCACTTTTGCAATGCTGGCAACTTTTGTATTGGAGTCAAGGTTGATCAGTTTCACTCCCGATGCAACACGACCAAGAATAGAAATTCCTGCACATTCCATTCGAATTACAATTCCCTCTGTATTGATGATCATAATTTCATTGTCTTCGTTTACTGCTTTAACTCCGATCACATTTCCGGTTTTCTCCGTGATCTTATAGCACTTCACACCTTTTCCGCCACGATTCTGACAGGTGAACTCTTCAATTGCAGTACGTTTTCCCATTCCCTTTTCAGAAGCGATCAGAAGGTAATCTCCCTGGGTATGTAACTGCATTCCGATCACTTCATCGCGATCGCTCAGGTTCATTCCTCGTACACCCATAGAAGTTCTTCCCGTTGATCTTACATCCTGCTCTTTGAAACGGATACACTGACCGTATTTTGTTACCATGATGATATCTTTTTCATTGTCTGTGATCTTTACTTCAATCAGCTCATCATCTTCACGAAGTGTGATCGCAGCAAGCCCTGTCTTTCTGACATTTGCATAATCTGTAATTGGCGTCTTCTTCACAAGACCTTTTTTCGTCGCCATAAACAGATATTTCCCGTCTTCATATTCACGGATCGGAATCATCGCAGTAATCTTTTCATCCGGCATGAGCTGCAATAAATTGATGATCGCAGTTCCTCTTGCAGTTCTTCCAGCCTCCGGAATCTCATAGCCTTTCATCCGGTATACTCGTCCGGTATTGGTAAAGAACATGATATAGTTATGTGTCGAGGTCATAAATAATTCCTCTACATAATCTTCTTCAATGGTCTGCATTCCCTTGATTCCTTTACCGCCGCGGTTCTGACTCTTGAAGGTATCTGTTGTCATCCGCTTGATATAACCAAGCTTTGTCATTGTGATCACAACATCCTGCTCCGGAATCAGGTCTTCTGTAGAAAGATCTAACTCATCAAAACCAATGGAAGTTCTTCTGTCATCCCCATATTTTCCACTGATCACAAGAATTTCTTCCTTGATCACACCTAAAAGAAGTTTTCTGTCTGCAAGGATTGCTCTCAATTCTCCAATGCGCTCCATGAGCTCCTTATATTCATTTCAAGCTTTTCCCGTTCCAGACCGGTCAGTGCACGCAGACGCATATCTACAATCGCCTGTGCTTGTACATCTGTCAGCTGGAATGCTTCGATCAGTCCTTCTTTCGCAGCCTGTGCATTCTTGGAATTACGAATAATTCTGATAACCTCATCAATATTATCAAGGGCGATCAGCAAGCCTTCCAAAATATGCGCGCGCTCTTCTGCCTTATTGAGTTCATATTTCGTACGTCTTGTCACGACCTCTTCCTGATGTCTGAGATAATAGTTCAGCATCTCAAGAATGTTCATGACTTTCGGCTCGTTGTTGACCAGTGCCAGCATGATCACACCAAACGTATCCTGCAATTGTGTATGTTTGTACAGCTGATTCAGAACAACATTTGCATTGACATCCCGGCGCAGCTCGATACAGATACGCATACCTTCTCGGTTAGACTGATCACTTAAATCTGTAATTCCGTCAATCTTCTTATCGCGTACAAGCTCTGCAATCTTCTCGATCAGACGAGCTTTATTCACCATATATGGTAATTCTGTGACAACGATACGGCTCTTTCCATTTGCCATCGGCTCTATATCCGTCACTGCACGTACACGGATTTTTCCTCTTCCGGTGCGGTATGCCTCCTCGATTCCTCTCGTTCCAAGGATCATTGCTCCAGTTGGGAAATCCGGCCCTTTGACGATTTGCAAAATATCTTCTATGCTCGTCTCGCCGTTTTCTTCTATCTGGTCATCAATAATCTTTACCACTGCTGCAATGACTTCTCTTAGATTATGCGGTGGAATATTCGTCGCCATTCCAACCGCAATTCCTGACGTACCATTGACCAGCAGATTTGGAAATCTGGCCGGAAGTACCGCCGGCTCCTTTTCCGTCTCATCAAGTTTGGTGTGAAATCTACTGTGTCTTTATTGATATCAGCTGTCAGCTCCATAGAAATTCTGCTTAATCTGGCCTCTGTATAACGCATGGCAGCAGCGCCATCTCCATCGACTGAACCGAAGTTTCCATGACCATCCACAAGCGGATATCTTGTAGACCACTCCTGCGCCATATTGACAAGCGCTCCATAAATCGAACTATCTCCATGCGGGTGATATTTACCCATCGTATCTCCCACGATACGGGCACACTTACGATGCGGCTTATCCGGTCCATTATTCAGTTCAATCATGGAATAGAGGATTCTTCTCTGTACCGGTTTCAGACCATCTCTGACATCCGGAAGTGCACGGGAGGCAATAACGCTCATTGCATAATCAATATAAGAGTCTTCCATCGTCTTTTTCAGGTCAACCTCATGAACTTTATCAAAAATATTATCTTCCATTGTCTTCTCCTTACTTGAAATACATTTTCATCAACGCTGTAAAAACCTTTAAATATCAAGATTTTGCACGTATTTTGCATTCTCCTCGATAAACTCTCGTCTAGGCTCTACTTTATCTCCCATAAGTGTCGTAAAAGTAAGGTCTAATTCGGATGAAGATTCCTCATCCATTGTCACACGCAGAAGCACGCGGTGCTCCGGATCCATTGTTGTCTCCCAAAGCTGTTCCGCATCCATCTCTCCAAGACCTTTGTAACGCTGAATCTTATTATTTCCATCTCTTCCAACTTCCTGAAGAATCTTATTTAATTCTTCATCACTGTAAGCATACCATACTTTTTTGTTTTTCTCCAACTTATAGAGCGGAGCTGCGCCAGATAAACGTATCCTTGTTTGATCAGTTCCGGCATAAACCGATATAAAAATGTCAGAAGAAGCGTACTGATATGAGCGCCGTCCACGTCGCATCGGTCATGATAATGATCTTATGATATCGCAGTTTTGAAATATCAAAATCCTCGTGAATTCCCGTTCCAAAGGCTGTGATCATCGCTTTGATTTCTGCATTTGCATAGATTTTATCTAGTCTTGCTTTCTCTACATTCAGAATCTTTCCTCGAAGTGGAAGAATTGCCTGAGTTGCACGGTCTCTGGCAGTCTTTGCCGATCCACCCGCAGAATCTCCCTCTACAATGTAAATCTCACATTTGGATGCATCCTTCTCTGAACAATCTGCAAGTTTTCCCGGAAGTGACATTCCCTCTAAGGCTGATTTTCTTCTTGTAAGATCTCTTGCCTTTCTGGCCGCTTCCCGCGCACGCTGTGCCAGAACAGACTTCTCGATGACAACTTTGGCAACCTGCGGATTCTGTTCAAGGAAAATCTCTAACTGTGTACTCAGTACACTGTCAACCGCACCTCTTGCCTCACTGTTTCCAAGTTTTTGCTTCGTCTGTCCTTCAAACTGTGGATCCTGAATCTTAACGCTGATAATTGCTGTCAGACCTTCTCTGATATCTTCTCCCGAAAGATTTGGTTCACTATCTTTTAACAGCTTATTTTTCTTGCATACTCATTGAAAGTCTTTGTAAGTGCATTTCGAAAACCGACAACATGTGTACCGCCTTCCGGTGTAGTGATGTTATTTACAAACCATATGTATTGTCTGTATAGGAATCATTGTGTTGCATTGCCACTTCTACTGCAACTCCGTCTTTCTGTCCCTCACAGTAAATAATCTGCTCATAAAGAGGAGTCTTGCTTTTGTTTAAGTACTGCACAAATTCCTTGATTCCACCTTCATAGTGAAATGTCTTCTCGATGCGTTCTTCCGGTCTCTCATCTGCTAAAACAATCTTCAGATTTTTCGTAAGAAATGCCATCTCACGGAATCTCTGCTTCAAAATATTATAATCAAACTCTGTCTCTTCAAAAATCTCGGCATCCGGCAGGAATGTAACTTTCGTTCCGGTCTTGTCCGTTTCACATTCTCCTACCACTTTCAGCTGATATGCAGATTTCCCGCGCTCATAGCGCTGTTTGTAAATCTTGCCCTCGTTGTAAATCTCTACTTCCAGCCATACTGACAGGGCATTTACTACTGAGGCACCCACTCCGTGAAGTCCACCGGACACCTTGTATCCTCCGCCACCGAATTTTCCTCCGGCATGCAGCACGGTAAATACGACCTCAACCGCCGGAAGTCCTGCTTTATGATTGATCCCAACCGGAATTCCACGTCCGTTGTCAATAACCGTGATCGAATTATCTTTGTTGATCGATACAAAAATCGTATCACAATATCCGCCGAGTGCTTCATCGACCGCATTGTCCACAATTTCGTATACAAGATGATGTAACCCTCTGGAAGATGTGCTCCCAATGTACATTCCAGGTCTTTTTCTGACGGCCTCCAGTCCTTCCAATATCTGAATCTGATCTGCACCATATTCTGTACTCATTATAGTCCTCCTAATTTTCCTTTACTACGACTCCATTACTTACATGAAATATTTTATTTATCGAAAAGCGGTGATTTACAAACTCATCGACACCAGTGCAGGTGATCAATGTCTGTATGTCATGAATGCTGTCTAATAAATAATTCTGTCTGTTCTTATCCAGTTCTGACAGGACATCATCCAACAAAAGAACCGGCGTATCCTTGATCAACTTTCTGACAATCTCTATCTCAGAAAGCTTCAAGGATAATGCTGCTGTCCTCTGCTGTCCCTGGGAACCAAATTTACGAATATCAATATCTTTTGTCAAAAACAGATGTCATCTCTGTGTGGTCCTGCTGAGGTGCTTTTCATTCGAATATCCCGCTCCCTGTTCTTTTTCAGAACCGACTCGAATTCCATCTGCCCAATGTTTTTCTCATATGAAATTGTAATCGTTTCTCGGCCTCCCGTCAATTTATAATGAATTCCAGATATTATTTCATTTACTTCTTCCAGAAATTTTTCCCGTCTTTCCATGATCCGACTGCCATACTGAATCAGCTGCATATCCCATAAATCCAGCATCTCATTTAATTCTGCACGATTCTGGCAGTCTTTTAACAGACGGTTTCTCTGATTGATGATTCTGTTATAATTTGCCAGATCACTCAGATAGACTTTATCAAGCTGGGACAATTCCAGATCCATAAATCTTCTCCGCTCGGCAGGTCCGTTCTTGATAATATTCAGATCTTCCGGGGAGAAAAATACAAGATGAACAAGTCCAAACAACTCACTTGCCTTTCGGATTGGAATCTTATTGATCGCAATTCCCTTTGGACTGTTCTTCTTCAGATGCATATCCACCTGAAACTCGATCCCATCTTTCTCAATCACCGTCTCAATATGAGACTCTTCATTTCCAAATTGAATCAAATCCCGATCTTTCGTACCTCTATGAGATTTCGTTGTCCCGGTCAGATAGACCGCCTCTAAAATATTTGTCTTACCCTGAGCATTGTCGCCATAAAATATATTGGTAGCATGGTCAAACTCGATGCTGAGAAAATCATAATTTCTAAAGTTTTTTAATTTTAATGACTTAATTACCATACCGGCACCAACTGTCCTTATTATTTCTCAATTCGGATCTCCTGTCCATCAAAAGAGACAACATCTCCAGCATAAAGTTTCTTTCCACGCTGCACTTCTATTTCCCCATTGACAGATACCAATCCATCCTGAATAACAAATTTCGCATCAACACCAGATTCTACAAGTCCTGCCGCTTTTAATGCCTGTCCTAATTTAATGTACTCATCTCTTAATTTAATAATTTCCATTTCTTCGTCCTCTCGCACATTGAAAATACGTTTCGTAGTTTTTTCTGCATAAATATACATTATTTTATTGCATATTTATGCAGCCGCATTGAAGTTTACCGGGAGGATCAGATAGATATAACTTTGTTCTTCATCTTTGATAAAGCAAGGTGCTTTTGCATTCATGAAGTACAGGCTGACCTCCTCATCATCGATCACGCGCAGCGCATCGATCAAAAACTTCGGATTAAATCCGATCAGCAGATCCTTTCCGTCCTTGGTAATCATGATCTCTTCATTCATAGAACCAATCTGTGACTGGATCTTCAGCTGCATAGACTCATCGGTAATATTAATAATGATCGGCTTCTTATCTCCTTCTTTCACAAGAAGTGTTGCACGATCAATACAGCTTAACAGTTCTTTTTTATTGATTCGCACTTTTGTCTCATAATCGTTTGAGAGCATCTGGTCGATACGGAAATATTCTCCTTCGATCAATCTTGACACAACAACGGTGTTGCTGAACTCAAACACGATATGATTATTTGTAAAATAAATAGTAACTTCACTTTCTGTCTCACCAGAAAGGATTTTACTGATTTCCTGAAGTGTCTTTCCTGGAACGACAACTTTTCTAGGCTCATAAGATTCTTTTAATTCGATTTTTCTAATGGAAATACGGTGTCCGTCTAGGGAAACCACTTTCAGAATATTCTGATCTACTTCAAACAATTCACCGGACATCAGTTTGTTGCTGTCCATATCAGAGATTGAAAAAATTGTCTGACGAATCACTTCTTTGAGCGTAAATTCAGAAAGTGTGATGCAATCCTTTTTTTCGATATAAGGTAAATAAGAAAAATCTTCTCCTGATTTTCCGGAAATATTAAATTTCGCTTTTTCGCAGGTGATCAGTGTCTGTAAATTACTATTTGTTTCAATGATTACTTCATTATCAGGAAGCTTTCTTACGATTTCTGAAAAAATCTTGGCATCCAATGCAATGATTCCTTTTTGAAGAATGGTTCCTTCAATCGTAGTTTCAATTCCAAGTTCCATATCATTCGCTGTCAATTTGATTGTATCTGTTGTTGCATCAATTAAGATACATTCTAAGATTGGCATGGTTGTTTTAGAAGGAACTGCTTTGGAGACAATACTGACACCTTTGACTAAATTTGATTTTGTGCAAATGATTTTCATGTGTATAACTCCTTTCGGTATTTGCTTTGAGTAAATATATGAAAGTTATCCGCCGTAACCGCCGTAGGGGCTGTGGATATGTGGATAACCCTAAAAATCCCTATGGTTGAGCGATTTTTACGCTCGAAAGTATGTGAAAACAAAGGATAATACGTTCGCAAAATTGGGATAACTTAAGCGAGTTTCCACAGAAAAAATTATCCACAATGAACGAACAATCTATCCACAGTTTTCCACATATCAATCCACAATAGCCGTTAAAAAAATAACAATCTAAACTGGATTTAATTTTTTCTTAATAATATCAATGGTGTTGCTGAAGGTATCACTGGCCTTGATATCAGCAGTAACCTTGTCAACTCCATGGCTGATCGTAGAATGATCACGACCACCAAGTGTCAGACCGATTGCTTTGAGTGGAGTATCGGTCATAGTACGGCATAAATACATAACTATTTGACGCGGAATTGCGATTTCAGCGTTTCGTTTGCCGCTTTTTAAGTCAGCGATCGAAATATTAAAGTGTTCTGAGACAACATCCAGGATTAATTCCGGGGTGACTTGTCTGTTTTCATTTGGTGAAACGATATCTTTCAGCGCTTCCGCAGCCAAATTGATATCAATCGGTGCATTTTTTAACTTATATAATGCGATCAATTTGTTTAAAGAGCCTTCAAGCTCACGGATATTTGACTTTACATTAGAAGCAATGTACTGCATAACAGCATCCGGAATATTGTATTTGTCCAGTCCGTCCAATTCTTCCTTTTTCCTGAGAATTGCCATTCGTGTTTCATAATCAGGTGAGGAAATATCTGCGACTAAGCCGCATTCAAAGCGGG
>ENA-OQDE01001146-OQDE01001146.1-human-gut-metagenome-genome-assembly--contig:-NODE-1146-length-11100-cov-3.147453_pt1 | contig 11100 bp, 16 predicted proteins | sample MGYA00242768_ERZ504595 | MGnify/ENA primary metagenome ERZ504595 (study PRJEB26092, sample SAMD00036307) | human gut metagenome | host: Homo sapiens | study: EMG produced TPA metagenomics assembly of...
CAATCGTTTTCACTGCTTTCTTCAATTCAGCGGCAACGAAAGAATCTCCATCCTCGCTGACGGCATCAGTCGAACTCTTGTCATCCTCATCCAGATTTTCAAGAATGTCAGCGATTTCGCCGCCAATATCACTCAGCCGAGATTCAAATGTGGCAATTTCCGCAAGATCAGAGGTAAGATATTTCCCCTGTACGAGATCGAACGGCAGAATATGCCCGACCCAGCCGTCCGGCACTTCGACATCCTTACCACCTTTCTTCTTGACGACCATATTGGCATCGACTTTGCGAACGGCGTCATGTCCCTCGGCCTGTATGGTTTCAAGGTCGATGGAAATAGTCTTTTGCCAACTATCGTCAAGCACCTGATACGCCGCATAGGCGTCTACGAGAGGGATACCAGCCAAACGACGCAGCAGATCATTTGCCAGAGTCTCCTCTTCGGCGGCAACGCCACATTGGCGGCATTACCCACCAATTCACCGCGTATATAAGCCGGATAATCGATGAACGCCTCACGATAACGCTGGATATATGCCTTCACATCTGAGTCGGCATTCACCGCCTCACGAACGTCTTGCACGGCGAGCTTGGCCGAATGGCCGTTCTCCTCCGCGAAAAGGCACCGGCGTAGTCCGGGGAACACGGTCCAATATTTGCTGAGTGCATCGATGTCCCGCTTAGGAATACCGCCGAACATAGTGGAATACACATCCCAGCTCTCGGCATTGTCGGAGGAATCCACGTAGCGAGGAATATTGAGGTTATAGTCGTTCTGCCGAATCTCATCAATACCCACCAAGCGGCTGAACTTATCGACGTCACGATTCCCTGTCACCGCATCCACGATGCGTTTGATATCGCTCGCACGCAGCTTGTTGTTCTTGCCTTCCTTGGTGAAGTATTTGGAAGCGTCCACGATGAGCACATGATCGTCGTCGCGATGTTTGCGCAGCACCATCACGATGGTGGGGATGCCGGTGCCGAAGAAGATGTTCGCGGGCAAGCCGATGATGGCCTGAATGTGGTGGTTCTCCACCAGGTTCCGGCGAATAGTGCCTTCCTCACCACCACGGAACAGCACGCCATGGGGCAATACGATGGTCATGATGCCGTCGTCGCGCAGATGGTAGAGGTCATGCAGCAGGAAGGCGTAGTCCGCCTTGGACTTGGGCGCGATGCCGTATTCGAAGCGGATATCCTCGCCGCCTCCGGCGGTTCCCAATTCTGGGAGTAGGGAGGATTCGAGACCACAGCGTCCACGAACAACGGCTCATAGGTCTCATCCTTGGTCTCGTCGGTGTCGAACCACGGCCAGTCGCTTTTCAGTGTGTCTCCGTTGCGGGCCACGATGTTGTCCGGCAGGATGCCGCGCATGACAAGGTTCATGCGCGTGAGGTTGTAGGTGTTCTCCTTGAGTTCCTGCGCGTAATACCTGATGTCATTCGGGTTGCCGTTGCGACGGGCCACCGCCTGGCCGATGTGGATGAGCAACGAGCCCGAACCGCTTGTGGGGTCATAGATGTTGATTTCCTCACGGCCGGCGAGATGCCAGGCCACGATTTCGCTCATGAGCTGTGAGACCTCGCTCGGCGTGTAGAACTCGCCGGCCTTCTTGCCCGCGTTGGAGGCGAAATTGCTGATCAGGTATTCATAGATGAAGCCGAGGGTGTCGTAGTCCTGCCGGCTGTCCATCGGAATGTCCTTGATGAGGTAGATGAGGTCACGTGCGGCCTTGCTGCGGCTTTTCTCATCGGTGCCGAGTTTGGACAGGCCGGTCTGCAAGGTGTCGAAGATGCCCGCGAACACGCGCTTGCGGGCAGGGTCGATGTTGCGGTCGAACGCGGAAAGCGCGTCGCGCACATTGGCGATGGCGAAATCCCCCTTCTTCGCCACCCATGTGGAGAACAGGTTATCGTAGGAGATGAAGTAGCCGCACAGATCGCGCACGTACTGCGCGGTCTCGGTATCATCCTCCCGTAATTCTTCGAGGTCTTCGTCCCCCATGCCATCAACATGCAGACGAGTGACTTCGGTCTCGGAAAGGAACTTGTAGAAGATGAAGCCGAGGATGTAATCCTTGTATTCGTTGGCTTCGATCTTCGAGCGCATTTTGTTGGCCGACTCCCAGATCTTGGCGGCGAGCTGCTGCTTATTCATTCATATGCTCCTTGCTTCTGTACACATAATCAAGGGTCTGCCCCTGCTCATTGACCCATTCGGTCCACCCGTTTTGGCTGCCGCCGAGAACGAATACAGCGGCGGAGGAGGGACTGGACAGCTCGGCATCGTCCGCAAGAATCACTTTGCCTGTCTGCGCGGCGAAAAGCTGCCGTCGAGCTGCCACGCTCCTTGATTTTTGATCACCGCATGACCAAGGTCCACCTCGGAGCCCGAAAGAACCGTGAAACGGCCGGTATCCCGGTTGTATCGTCCAGTCGCACGCACGCCATTCTTCTTGGTGTGGAACACGGTATTCACTGCAACTGGCGTTGTCTCCTTGCGGTCGAGATCATATCCGAGCACGCGCATGCGGAAAAGAATGCTGCCGTGCAGGTCCTCCACCCGCTGCTCTTTGTATGGGTTCATGCGAGGAGCGGGAGTATTCCCGTTATCGGTCTCATATGAGCCGTGTTCACGCACGTAATCGATGGCCTTCGCCTCAAGCAATCCAGAACATCACGGTCGATATTGACATCGTTATCGAGGAACATGATGGCTTTGTTCCAGAACTCCTTTTTGGTCTTGTGCGCATCAAGTCTGACAAGTCCCCTCGTGGTTTGCCCCGCGTACACACGACTCAGCACACCATGATCCTCATCAAGCAGGTAATACACACCGCGGTCTGGCAGATCGGGAAGACACTTCGCCTCGCCCAACATGTCTCTGGGCACCACGACAGTGACAAGCGATTCCCCCTCCACCCGGCAAATACGGATACCATCCGGATTGTTGTCAATTATTTGTATGGTCATGGCGGTGAGCGCAATCAATTACTTGCCGCCCTTCGCCAGCTCATTGATCATGCATGTCCTTACGAACGCCGAGAAGCTCATTCCTCTCAGAGACGCGGCTTCTTTGGCGGAATCCCGCAGGTTAGCGGGAATGCGCATGGTAACTGGCACCACGTCACCGTCTACTAGATATGAGCGTATCTCTGTTTCACCAGCCTCATGTTCAATCAAATCGGAGTACGTCATCGCATCCCACGCTTTCAAACCGCAGTATAAATGCATTAATTATACACCCGCTTGGGAACAGCGTAAGTTGGGGGATTGCTTCGAGTTCTTGAAGAGCAACACTCTTTCACGTGCCGGTTTGAATGGCGAGAATGGCACTGCTCGCAATGTTCATTACGGAGATATTCTTATTAAGTTCGGTGATTGCCTCGATGACGAACGAAGTGATTTGCCGTTCATTACCGACGATACCGTGCTTCCCAAATATGCTGGGTCGATACTTCGCGAAGGTGATGTCATTTTCGCTGACACGGCAGAGGACGAAACGGCTGGCAAGTGTGTTGAGCTGCGGAAACTACCCAAAGAGCCAACTATCTCGGGGCTACATACGATACCGGCGCGGCCTCGGTTCCCCTTTGGGACGGGCTACCTGGGGCACTACCTAAATTCCGATGCATACCATAGACAGCTTCTTCCTTAATGCAGGGAATCAAGGTGATCTCCGTTTCAAAGGCCGCACTGCAAGATACACAAGTAAGATTTCCTGGCTTGTCGGAGCAATCTGCCATAGGTGCGGCGTTGAATGAGATTGACAGCCTCATCACCCTTCATCAGCGTAAGCGGCAGTGGTTGAAATGGTTAGATGAGGGTGGAGAGGGCACGCATCACGATATCGACATCCTTGTTTTCAAGTTCGCGGATGACATGAAGATAAGTGTCCTGTGTGGTGTTCATGCTTGCATGACCAAGTCGCTTGGACACACTGGCAATCGATACGCCGGCAAACAACAACAGCGAGGCATGGGTGTGCCTTAACCCATGAATCGAAATCACGGGAACGTTGGCCCGTTCGCAATGCCTGGCGAGGATGTTATTCGCGGTGGAGTTATACACCTTGCCATTCACGAAAATGGGGTCGCTCGCAGGCATATCTTTCAGGAGCGTTGAGAGCTGCATGATAAGCTGCCAATCGAGCTGCACCTTTCGTACGGAGGATGCGTTCTTGGTGGGGACGAATCCTCCGCCGTTCTTGTAATCCCATGTTTTACTGACCGAAAGGGTCTGATGCACGAAATCAAAGTCGTCGGGTGTGAGTCCCAAAGCTTCCGAGAACCGTAACCCGGTTTTCGCCACCAACAGTATCAGCAATCCCAGCTTGGTCCCTTGCCGAGTTCGAGATCCGCAAGGACCGCATGAAGCTCGAACTGATTGAGATACTTCGTTTTCTTTGAGCATGGCGGCTTGCCCTTGATGATTGCCTTACGAGTCGGGTCGCGCTGAATCAGCCCTTCGTCGACCGCGTCAAGAATGGCTCCTTTCAATTGATGATGGAAATCCATCGTCGTCTGGCGCTCGTGATGTTCGGCGTAGCGTTGATGAGCTTCTGATAGTTCACGCGATCCATGTCGGCGAGTTTGAGATCGGGAATGAGCCGGCCCAACCATGCCTGCGTGAGCCGGTATTTTTTCATGGTCACTTCACGAATTGCACCTTCCTTGTATACGCTGATCCATTGCTCGTAGTAATCGCAGAACAACGTTTCGGCGTTGGTGTTGCCTTCGGTCATACGGTCTTCTCTTTTCTGGTTGATATGCGCTTACGCCGATGCCGGATATATCACCAGCTAACCATATGAATGAGCGCACGCGGATGATGCGGCTTTCGCGCTTACGCTGATGAAGGGTGATGAGGTTATCAAGGTGGGAGAAGAATGAGCCGATAACCTGCTGCTCTTTCTGCTGAGGCAATGCAAAAGACAATTCTTTTACGATAGACCCCGACAGATTACCTTGACCTCCTTGAAGATATGTATCAACAATTCGGGCTTTTTCGCGACGCAGCCAGCTTGCAAGGAAAAGAGGATCATTCCCCGTATGAGGGGAGAGAGCGAGAATCGCCTGATTGATCGCGCCTTTTATTGCAGCGATTCCTACTTCCCCACTGGTTGCTCCATATAGTGCATACAGCACGGTGCCACGTTCAACAATCTTTGCTGAAGAATTATCTAGGCCTTTCTCGGTCAAGAACAATTCTGTCTTGTCTGAGTTAATCTCAGCGGACCGGATGAACGGAATCGAACCTCCATAATAAGAGGCATGGCTCCCGTCAGGGGTCCCTCCGGAAAAAGAATCCGTCACATCGCCCAACTTACGCTGTTCCCAAGCGGGTGTACCCCTGTCATGTCAGTTGTCCTCAAGTAAGGCAAAAGGCTCCCCTGCGCATATGCGCAAAAGAGCCTTGCAAATCAGCGGGAGCCGTTCGACGATATTACTCGACGGTGTTCTTCGGCACCTCGATGCCGTTGCCGAACTTGACGTCGCGGGCGGCGGCCACGCGGGACGGCAGGCCGTAGATGTCGATGAAGCCGTTGGAGGACTTCTGGTCGAAGCTGTCGCCGGAGTCGTAGGTGGCGAGGTTGTAGTCGTACAGCGAGCTGTCGGAGCGACGGCCGGTGACGACGGCGCGACCGCCGTGCAGCACCATGCGAATCTCGCCGGAGACGTACTTCTGGGTGTCCTCGATGAAGGCGTTGAGCGACTGGGTGGCGGGGCTGAACCACTGCGCATCGTACACCAGCTCACCCCAGCGCTTGTCGATGTCACGCTTGATGCGGTGCTGTTCGCGCTCCAGGCAGCAGTTCTCCAGCTCCTGGTGTGCGGTAATCAGAGCAACGGCGCCGGGGCCTCGTACAGCTCGCGGGACTGATGCCGACCAGACGATCCTCGATCAGTCGATACGGCCGATGCCCTGGGCGCCAGCGCGGCGGTTCATCTCCTCGATGGCCTGCAGCGGGGTGACGTCGCGGCCGTCGATCTTGACGGGAATGCCTTCCTTGAACTCGATGACCACTTCGTCCTCGACGGGCGGGAACGCCGGGTCGTCGGTGTAGGAGTAGCAGTCCTTGGTCGGGCCGTTCCACGGATCCTCAAGGAAGCCGGTCTCGATGGCGCGGCCCCACACGTTCTGGTCGATGGAGTACGGGGACTTCTCGGTCTGGGTAATCGGCAGCTTGTGCTCCTTGGCGAACGCGATCTCGACGTCACGGGTCAGCGATAGGTCGCGAATCGGGCTGATTGCCCTCAGGGTCGGGTCGATGGACGAGATGGAAACCTCGAAACGCACCTGATCGTTACCCTTGCCGGTGCAGCCGTGGGAGATGGTGTCGGCGCCGAACTGGTGGGCGGCGCGCACGAGGTGCTTGGAGATCAGCGGACGGGAGATGGCGGAGACCAGCGGGTACACGCCCTCGTACATGGCGTTGGCCTTCAGGGCCTTCATGCAGTACTCGTTGGCGAACTCGTTGCGGGCGTCAACCACATACGCCTCGACGGCACCGCAGGCGAGCGCACGGTTCTTGATGGTCTCCAGACTTTCGCCGCCCTGGCCGACATCGAGGGACACCGCGACGACGTCCTTGCCGGTACGATCCTTGAGGTACGGGATGGCCACGGAGGTGTCAAGGCCACCGGAATATGCGAGTACGATTCGGTTGTTGTCTGCCATGGGATGCCTTTCTACAAAAACAAACTGCTGCAAGTATATACGAATGTCTGTATATTTATGCAATCGGTGTGGCGAATACTGAAACAGGCCCTTCCCGAGCGATTCAGTTCTTCGACGCGAGCGTCAGCAGCCACTGCGAGCGCTCGAAGGCGATGTCATCCTCGGCACATATCACCATCACCGTGTCATCGCCAGCGATGGTGCCGAGCACGCCGTCGATGGGCTGCTTGTCGATGACGCTCGCCACATACTGGGCCGCGCCCGAAGGCGTGTGGATGACGACCAGGTTCTTGGCCGACGCGACCGATGTGACCAAGCCGCTGAGCACGCGGGATATCTGCTGCTCGGCCTTGGACCGATGCCGCTGCCGACCGACTCCCTGAGCGGACGGTCGCCGATCGTATAGGCGATGCTGCCGTTGGACAGTCGCGTCTTCATCGCGTTGATCTCGTCCAGATCTCGGCTGAGCGTCGCCTGCGTCACCTCGATGCCCTCCTGGGAGAGCAGATCCGACAGTTGCGACTGGGACGTGACGATGTGCTTGAGCAGCACCTGTTCGATGGCGCTCAATCGCGCGGCACGTGTGGCCGGCCGCTGCACGGGAGGTGTCGATTCACTCATTTATGCCCTTTCCGGTGGCTTGCCGAACGTCTGCGCACCCTGCAAGCCACCCGCATACTACGGCATCGAGCATTAGGCCAGCAGCGATTCGTCGCCCCGCTGCTGCCCGATCAACCAGGTCAACAGCGCCTTCTGCGCGTGCAGACGGTTCTCGGCCTCATCCCACACCACGGACTGCGGGCCGTCGATCACCGACGCGGTGACCTCCTTGCGCGGTATGCCGGCAGGCAGTGCTGGAACAGCGCGTCGGGCTTGGCCAGAGCCATGAGCTCGTCGTTCACCTGATAATCCCGGAACGGCTTGGAGCGGATGGCGTACTCGGCTTCCTCTCCCATCGACACCCACGTGTCAGTGAAGATGCAGTCGGCGTCGGCGACCGCCTCCCGCGGATCGGTGGTGACCAGGATGGAGCCGCCGTTCTCGGCGGCGATCCGCTCCGCGTCGGCGACGATGGCGGGATCGGGAAGATACCCGAACGGACCGGCGATGCGGACGTTCATGCCTGCGGTGGCGCCGCCCAGCAGATACGAGTTGGCCATGTTGTTGGCCGAATCGCCGAGATAGGCGATGGTCTTGCCCGGCAAAGCATCCACACCGCCACGGTGCTGCGCGATGGTGAGCAGGTCGGCGAGCACCTGACAGGGGTGGAACTGGTCGGTCAGCGCGTTGACGACCGGGCAGGTGGCGTATTTCGCCATCTCTTCGACGCGGTCCTGACCAAACGTTCGCCAGACGATGCTGTAGGCCATGCTGGTGAGCACTCGCGCAGTGTCGGCGACCGGCTCGCCGCGGCCAGCTGGGAACCGGACTTGTCGATGACCAGCGGATACCCGCCGAGTTCCGCCACGCCGATGGAGAAGCTGGAACGGGTGCGGGTGGAGGGCTTGTCGAACAGCACGGCGACGGCCTGGGGGCCGGCGAACGGCTGACGGTAGAAGCGGTTCTCGCGGAATTTCATGCCGAGTTCCAGAATCTGCTTCTGTTCGGCATGGTTGATGTCGTCGTCACGCAGCATATGGCGAAGTTGACCGGCCATGAGGTGCTCCTTCTGTGGTTCGGGATGGGTGCGGATGTTGTATCGGCTTGGGCGTGCGGGGCGGGCTGGTTGTCGCGGCCCGTCCCGTAATCGTCGTGGAGGTCAGTCGTTGGGCAGGTCGGCGGGGATCTTCGCGAGGATGGACACGGCTTCGTCGATTTCCTGCTCGGAGACGATCAGCGGCGGTGCCAGGCGCAGTGCGTCGGGTGCGACCGCGTTGACGATCAGGCCATGTTCCAGGGCCCAGTTCATCGCCGCATGCGAGCAGCGGTGGGACAGGAGGATGGCGTTGAGCAGACCGCGGCCGCGCACGGAGGTGAACAGCGGGTTGCCGGATGCCATGATGCCCTGGCGCAGTTGCTCGCCGCGCTCTTCGGCGTTCTCGACCAGATGCTCGTTCTCGATGGTGTCCAGCGTGGCGAGGGCCGCCGCCGCGCCCAAGGGATTGCCCGCGAAGGTGGAGCCGTGGGATCCCGGCGTGAACAGCGCGGACAGCTTGCCTCCGAATGAGATCATGCCGCCCATGGGGAATCCTCCGGCAACGCCCTTGGCGAACGTCACGATGTCGGGAGTGATGCCGCCCGTCAGGTCCTCGCGCTGGAACGCGAACCACGAGCTGTGCGACCGATGCCGGTCTGGACCTCGTCGATGATGAGCAGGGCGTGGTTGATGTCGCACAACTCCCGCACCTTCTTCACATATGCGACGTCCAGCGGACGCACGCCGGCCTCGCCTGAATGAGTTCGAGGATGACCGCGGCCACAGGACCCTTGCCATACTGGCCGAGTCCGGTGGCAGAGAACGCCTCATACATCGCGATGGGGTCGCCTGCACGCACGAATTCGATGTTCGGCACCAGCGGCTCGAACGGCTTGCGGATCACGGGCTTCCACGTGGCGGACAGAGCGCCCATGGTACGGCCGTGGAATCCGTGGGTGAGCGCAGGATGCGCGCCGGCTTGCCGCCGATGCTCGGGCTCGCGCCCGGCAGCGTGCGACCGTACAGCTTGGCGAGCTTCAGCGCAGCTCATTGCCTTCGGCACCGGAGTTGCCGAAGTAGACGTGGGAGCCTTCCGGCCCGGCGAGCGCAATCAGTCGCGACGCGAGCCTGATCTGCGGCTCGGTCGCGAAATAGTTGCTCACGTGGGCGCATTTCGCGGCCTGCTCGGACACCGCCTTCACCCATGCGGGGTGCGCGTAGCCCAGCGAATTGACGGCGATGCCCGCGAGGAAGTCAAGGTATTCGTTGCCGTCCACGTCCCATACGCGCACGCCTTCGCCGTGGTCCATCACGCGCAGCGGCGTGCCGAACACGTTCATGTGGACCTGGCTGTACTGTCCCAGCCATTGCGAGTCGGTGGGGCCGAGCGTTTCCTTAGTATGCATAGGAACTCCTCATTTCGATGCCATCATCGGGCACAACCATGGTGCCGATGCCGGCGGTGGTGAAAATCTCATTCAGGATGGAATGCGGCTTGCGGCCGTCGATGATGTGCGCCTGCGGCACGCCGCCATCGAGGGCGCGGACGCAGGCTCCATCTTCGGGCGCATCCCGGATTCGAGGTCGGGAAGCATGTCACGCAGGTTCTCCACACCGATGCGGCCGATCAGCGAGTTCTTGTCGGGCCAATCGGCGTACAGGCCGTCGACGTCGGTCAGGATGATCAGCTTCCTGGCGCCGAGTGCCGCGGCCAGCGCGGCGGCGGCCGAATCAGCGTTGACGTTCAGCACTTCCGTGGCGTCGTCCTCATCGGGGGCGACCGAGGAGACGACGGGGATGCGGCCGGCCGAGATCAGGTCCTCCACCGCGGAGGCGTCGACGCTCACCACGTCACCCACCAGCCGATGTCGGTAGCTTGCCGTCGATGATGGGTTTGCGCTGCATGGCGGAGAACAGGGCGCCGTCCTCACCGGACAGTCCCACGGCGAACGGCCCATGCGCGTTGATCAGTCCGACCAGTTCCCTGGACACCTTGCCGGTGAGCACCATGCGCACCACGTCCATGGCCTCCGGAGTGGTGACGCGCAAGCCGCCCTTGAACTCCGACTTGATGCCCAATGCCTTGAGCATGTGCGAGATCTGCGGGCCGCCGCCATGGACGACGACCGGATGCAGGCCCACCTGCCGCAGAAACACCATGTCTTCGGCGAAGCAACGCTTGAGATGCTCGTCGACCATGCGTTGCCGCCGTATTTCACCACGATGCGCTGCCCGGCGAACTCCTCCAGCCACGGCAGCGCATCGATCAGCACCTCCGCTTTCTGGTCGGCGCGCAGGTCGGTGTGCACGTCGAAATGGAACCCTGGTCCCTTCAGTTCAGTAGCCATATTCTCCTCTATCGCATCCCGCTTCTCCGGCCGGCATGTGCCGGGGAGGAACCGGGAGACTAGCTTTCGTAATCGGCATTGATATGAACGTACTCGTGGGTGAGGTCATCGGTCCACACCGTGGCCTGTTCGTCACCGGCGTTGAGATCGATGTCGATGTGCACCTCGCGGGGGGTCATGTCGACTTCGGAGCGGTCGCGTCCCGCGCCCCCATTCTCGCAGATCCTCACGCCGTTGACGTCCACGGTGACCTTCTGCGAATCGTAGGGCGCCTCTTCGACGGGCACGGTGCCCAGCGAGGATACGATGCGTCCCCAGTTCGGGTCGTTGCCCGCAATGGCGCATTTGAGCAGGTTCGAGGCCGCGACCGCGCGGGCGCAGGCCAGGGCGGCGCTCTCCGTGGTGGCGCCGGTGACGGTGATGCGCACGTCGTG
>ENA-OQDE01001148-OQDE01001148.1-human-gut-metagenome-genome-assembly--contig:-NODE-1148-length-11095-cov-1.684628_pt1 | contig 11095 bp, 9 predicted proteins | sample MGYA00242768_ERZ504595 | MGnify/ENA primary metagenome ERZ504595 (study PRJEB26092, sample SAMD00036307) | human gut metagenome | host: Homo sapiens | study: EMG produced TPA metagenomics assembly of...
TGAAATAGATTACCTCCCTTTATTTTTAAATATACAACTTTTCAAATTCTGTTTCCGGCAACGGTTTGTTCAAAAAGTATCCCTGCATTACATCGCATTCCATTTCCTTTAAAACCCAAGTTGTTCTTCCGTCTCCACGCCTTCTGCCACACATTCAATTTGAAGTTCCTTACAGATATGAATTACATTTTCTACGACAAATCGTGCCCGCTTATCATGGTAAATATCGTTGACAATACGTCTGTCTAATTTTAAAGCATTAAGCTTCAAAGAATATAAAACATAGATATTACTATATTCTGCTCCGAAATCATCCAAAGCAATTTTATATCCCGCCTCTGTAAATTGCTCCACAATTTCTTTCAAGCTGCTGGTATCAATGCTTCCAATCGTCTCTGTTACTTCAATCTGAATAAGTTCTTTTGGCACTCCAATGCTTTCCACAATCTCGTTGGTTTCTTCTAAAATTCCCGGCTCTAAAATTGTTGCTCTTGAAAAATTCAGAGAAATCGGAAATGGCTTCCATCCACTCTCTATCCATTTTTTAAAATCCGACATGAATCCTTTAATATAAATAAATCAATCAAACGAATAAATCCGGCTTTTTCAATCTGAGGGAGAAAACGTCCCGGCGGTACAATTCCGGTTTTCTCATCATAATAACGGATTAAAGCTTCTGCACCACATATTTCACCTGTCTCAACATTGGCTTTCGGTTGGAAAAATGTGCGAAACTTCCCACTCTCTATTACTTTCTTTAATTGTTTCAAATTATCTGCAACTGTATTTTGACTATTTTCCAAATTAAGAATGCGTAGCTTCGCAAGCGCAATTTGTAGTTTCTCTTCTACTTGTTGCTGTAGCTTCTCAACAGAAATGACTTGTTCACCCCATACTCTGGCATCTGCAAACATTCCATTATGTTGTTTTTCCAGGCATTCTTTTACTTTTTCACATCTCTGTTGGAAATTTTCATACGTAATGTTTGGATAAACTGCAAAGAAACGCGCACTGCTTACACGAAAACAATTATCCCTTCCAAAAAACTCTGCCAATACATCGGCAGTAGTTTTTAATAAATTATCTCCTGCGTTTGTCCCATAATGTCTGTTATAATCTTTTAAAGAAGCTATATGAATTCCAAAAATCCCAAAAGTAGAATGAATGTCTTCATTTATTCTTTCCAAATATTCCATATAACTTTGATAATTTAAAATTCCGGTTTTTTGATCGTATTGCATTGCATCTTCATACTTTTTACGAAGATCAAATACACTACTTATCTGATGCATAAATTCAGCAATAGTCTCTAGTATTTTAAAAGACATTTTATCTTCTTTCACATATTCCAAAGCAACCATAGAAATCAATCTGCCCTTTTTAAAGTTTCCGGTTAAAATTAGCGGAAGAGGTACTGCATCTTTTCCATAAATTTCCTGTGCTTCTGTGTATCCCACACTATTTTGATCAAGGATAAAAATAGTATCTTTCGGAAAAACTGTCTTGAAAAGGCTTTCTACTTTATCGACTTCCAGATTAAAAGATTCCTGTTCTGAAAAGTCTTCTGCTTTCCAGCTTTGTTCTACTCGCAATGTTGTTGCTGTTTTATCTCTTTCATACAAAGCTACATAACTTGCCTGAAAAGTATCTGCAATATATTTCATAAATGTAAAAAGTACAGAATAATGACTTTCACCACGCTCAAGTTGTTTATAGCTTTCCTTTAATAAGTTCAGCACAAACATACTTTCCGTTTTTTGACTTTCTATATCTTTTTCCCTCACATGAATTTTTCTGACTCTTTTCCCGTCTCTCATGACATCCTGAACCTGAACCTGCATAGCTTTATTTAACCGCGGCAAAAAACATTTCCATACTTGTTCCTCATCTAAGTTCATGTTCTTATAGCAAAAAGAACATACTTCAGGATTGTTATATAATAACTCATGACATTTAATATTTATATCAGAGAGCCCTGTCATATCAAAAGCAACATGTCCTGTAGCATTCATATTTATAATTTCATAAGTCTCAGGATTTACTGTAATGTGAATATCTTTTCCATCTTCTATCTTTTCAATATCCCGGAACATCCGCAGCTTATCCTTTCCTTCTCTCTTAGCAGCCTGTAATGCATAACCGGAATATTTATACATTTGCTCATAAGACATATCTGCGGCAAAATTCAGCGCCATACCAGCAGAAACCGTAACATCAAATTCTTTTCCTTCTATGCTATATTTCCGACTAATATTTTCCCTGATTCTTTCCATATTTTCACGCATGCTGTCAGGTTCTTTAAGATTATAGAAAAACAGTAAAAATGTATCTCCGTTCACTCGCGCTTTAATACAAGGTATTAATATACTTTTCTTAAGCTGACTGCTTACTGCTTTTAGAATTTCATCCCCTGTGAGAAATCCACCATTTTCGTTAATCTTTTTGAAGTTATCCACATCTAAAAGCACTAATGCACAGCTATCTCTTTTTGCCTTTTTCAAACTTTCGTCAATTAAAGCTTCGCTGTTTTAAAATTATAAAATCCACTTAATTCATCTAGCTCTGCTTTTGTTTCAAAGATAATTCTCTTCTTTTTAATAAATCAATATCTTTCAAATATCCAAATAAAAATATCTCTCCGGACTCCGGTGAACGCATAGCACGAAGATTTAACGCCACCCATAAAATCAATCCGCTCTTTTGCTTCTGTCTAATCTCCAGATTAAAACTTTGCCGCTCCTTTAATACTTCTGGATTCATCTTTTCAGGTGCACATAACTGTTCAAAACGTTTTCTGTCATCTTCAATTGCAATTGTTTCGAAAATTTTATAATAAACACCTTCATATCCCTGTTCTGGCACTTTTACCTCGCCTTTTCCATTCAAACAATCCCAAAAGTTTTCCAGACGATTTTGGCTTAAATTAATCTGAAAGCTACAAATCATATCCTCCGACAGCAATTCTCTCAATCTTTCTTCCTCGAAAACACGAATTTCTGCCTCTTTCTGCATAGTAATGTCTTCCGATATACCAATTGCCCATATAGTCTTTCCCTTCATTCGCTGTATAGGCGTATAAGTTATCTTCTCCCAGTGATATACATCTTCTTTTGCTCCTGCTCTTACTCGCACTTCAATACTAATAGCTTTATCACTATCTTCAATTTTTCTGTAAAATTCTCTTATCAATTCTACATCTTCAGGATGAATACGACCATTTGAAATAACTGTTTCAGGAACATTTTCTACTATCATACCATATCCCTGTAATTTTTGAGACTCGTCTGTCTGAATAATCTGTTTCTTCCGAACATCCAACTCCCACATTTTTAAACGTGTATTCTTTCTGGCAATCTTAAATAGCTGTTCTGTACGCATCAGCCTTTCTTCCAGTTCTCGACGCTCTGTAATATCCACAATCATCCCCAATAATATTGGTGTTCCATCAATATGCATAAGAACTCCGGCATTCACATATACCCATCGTATCTCTCCGTCGCGCCTGCGAATTCTATACTCTAAGACAACTCGTCTTTTATTTTCAACAATTTTTTCCTCGATTTCACGGGTAATTCTTTCTTTATCTTCTTCGTAAAGAAGACTTTCCGCACAGTTATTCAGCTCTTCTGCCATCTGTTTTTTCGTATATCCATGCAATTCATAATAGCCATCATTGGCATATAACACCGGAAATCCTTCTGTCATAGCTGCTTTAAAAATCCCATCGCTGCTACTGTCACTGATTACACGTATTTCTTCATTAATATCCAGCTCTTTTTTATCAAGGTTTCTGATAATTCCGCTAAATAAATCTGGTTTTCCTTCCGCATCTCTTATCATACGCCCTTTACACATCAAATGTACCATTCACCTTTTGCATTTTGGGTTCGATATACAATGGTATGTCTGTCAATTCTTCCGTCCAAGATTTCCTGATTACTGCGTAAAAACAGTTCCACATCTTCCGGATGTATTTTCTTACTCCAAAATACTGCCGCATCATCTAAAATCTGAGATGGTAGGCCGAAATCCAACATCATTTTATAGGAATATTTAAATTTCCCGGTTTTCAAATTTCCTACAAAAACATAATCATCAATAGTTTCATCTAAGGCATCAAAAAGATATTCCTTATTATATTGAAATGGTGTGATTTCATTTATTTTTCTATGTTTTTCTTCCAACTGTTTTTGGGCTTTAAAAATATGATAATCCCTTTTTTGAATATACATCTGCGCATCCACAAGAGAAAGAACATCCGAAACTGTCAGCCTTTCTCTCTCTCGTATAGTTGCCAGACCGTAACTAAAAGTAACATCATAATCAATCCCCACTGCTTTACGCCTGTCTTTCAACATTTTTAATATCTTTCTCATCCAGATATCTGCTTCACCAGTATCTTTATTCATAAAGACAATAATAAATTCATCCCCACTTAGTCGTAACACAAAATCCGGCTCAGACAATTCTGCCTTAATTGTCTGAGCAACGTATGTAAGAAGTCTATCCCCTTCTAAATGTCCATATGCATCATTTACCCATTTTAAGCCATCAATATCATAGAGAACTGCTGTAAACATTTCATCTTGTTTTAAATTTCTTAAAACCTCCGCTATCTTTTCTTTTCCTGCTTTTCGGTTCAAAATTCCTGTCAGCTCATCTGTTGCAGCATCTTCGCAAAGCTTAACGTACTCTGTAATATCAATAGCATTCTGTATATGGTACAGCTTTTCTCCCACATTCTCCAGAATATCCTCTATCAGATATACCTTATCTGTTATTGAATTATATTCTTTCCAAAATACGGTTTACCCATTTCCTGTTTTTTTAATTCATCTATTTTACAAACTCAACATTGTTGATCTTTTTTATCTTTTTGTAATACTTCCCAACACTTTTTCCCTACTAGATTTTCCTCATGAAATGTTCGTTTACAACAGTCATTCATATATAATATTTCATTGGTTTCCGCATTCATAACACGTATATTGGAAGTAATTTTATCTAAAATCTTAGAAAAAAACTGTAAGTCAAAATTCTCTCTCATGAAATTTTTATCCCCTTTATAAAGTCCTTCTCACTTTCCACCTGTATCTATAGCAATTTCTAAACGTGCCATTTTCCCATTCCAAGGAATCAATTTATCTTTTATTATAAAATGTCTCTCTAAAAACAAATTATCTCTTTCCCATACCTGAAATTTTTCTCTTTGCAATTTACAATTATTACAATATTCACAAGATGTATCGCTTCCTTGAAATACCTGATAACATTATGTCCTTTATAATCATAAATACCTGTTAATTTTCTGGCAGCCAAGTTCATATAATAAAGTTCACAAGTATCTACGTCACTGACATAAATAATTTCATCCATTCCTTCTACAATATTGACGATTTCATCTTTTTCGTTTTCAACTATAACATTTTCTTTTTCGATAATACTCATCTGATATAAGTCATTCTCTCTTTTTACTCTTTCCTGGTATTCCGGCTTCTCTTTATATATATACAATTTTTCAAATTCTTCTTTTGTATATGGCTTTGCAAAAAGGAATCCCTGAAGCAAATCAGGACTTAATTGCTGCAATGCTGCCAGTTCTTCTTCTGTTTCAACCCCTTCGCAGCAAACCTGTATCTGCGCAGAATGTGCCAGCTTAATAATATTGCTTAGCAAACGGTAATTATAATTATTACAATAAATTTGACTTACAAAACAACGATCTATTTTCGTTTCATCTACATCAATACTCTTTAAATATCTTAAACTGGAATGCCCTGTTCCAAAATCATCAATAGAAATATGAATTCCATACCTTTTCCACTCATAAAAAATTTTATTAAAATAGCTATAATTCTGAAGCTGCATACTCTCTGTGACTTCCAACGTAAGTGCATTTCCCGGTATTCCAGCTTCTTCAATAATATCCAGAACAGTCTTGGTAATACTTTCCTGACATAACTGTACATAGGAAATATTAACGCTAATATGAAAATCTGTAAAAATCCTCCTCCAACTTGCACACTGTCTTGCAGCTGTTTTCAATACCCAGGTTCCCACCTCACAAATCAATCCGCTTTGCTCTAAAATAGGAATAAATTTTGCCGGGCTAATCAAACCTTCCGTAGGTGATTGATAACGAAGCAACGCTTCTGCTCCATAAATCTGAAAATTCTCCCCCTTTATCTGTGTTGATAACAAAGGTAAAATCCTTCACAATGATTATTTACAGACTCTTTCAATTCATCCTGAAGCTTAATCCAATCTAAGCTTTTTTGATAATCCTCAGAAGAAAAGAAAGCCAACAGATTCTTCCCTTCGCGCTTTGCCCTGTCTAAAGCATTCTCCGCATACTGATATAAATATCCAATGTCTTCTCCTTCTGAATAAGATACAGCCCCTGCAGAGGCAGTACAACAATCTTTCAATTCCGTTTTTACAGAATTATAAAATTCTACAACCTCTTCTCTTTCTTTATTCGGAAAGTTTACTGCAAAACAATCTCCATCCAGTCTATATAACTTAATGAGATAATCTGCTTTTTCCTCCAAAACTACAGCTATCTTTTTAAGTAAATCGTTCCCAAACTCTCTTCCATTTTTCACATTGATATTTTTAAAATTATCAATATCTAAAATCATTAAATACCCGTCATCGTTTTTCAGATATTTTCCCATATCTTCTTTTAGTTTCTCACTATTCCAAAGTCCTGTAAGACTATCCAACTCTCGTCTTACCGCACTTTCCGATACGTTACCAATTAAAAATGCCGGAGTTCCATCTTCTTTCTTTAATACAGTTCCACGACAAACAATCCAAACTCTGTTTCCATTTTTATCGACAAGGCGATACTCCATACAATGGTTGTCATTTTCTCCACAGGTAATTCTGTTCATCTCACATTTTAACGATTCTAGGTCCTTTGGGTATACAATCTTACTCCATTCTGAAAGTGGAATACCACCTTTCTCTGAAACAATAGGATACTTCTCACAAATTTTTTCTGTAAAATAAATTCTATCATTTATAAGGTCATACAAATAGAAATAATCATCCGTACTATCATCTAAAAATCGAATTGTCTGCATATATATCTTTAATTCTTTATCTAAGCTTATCTGACTGTCCATTTTCTTCCTCTTCATATATTTAAAACTATTTTTTTCTCTCTTTTCACCTGATAAAGCGCCTCATCTGCTCTACGATACATTTCATGAATTTCTATATCTGCGTCAGAAATTAGTGCAACTCCCACAGATGCGGTAATCCGTACGGTTTTTCCATTCTTTTCGTAAACCTTGTCTAATTTTTTCAAAGACTGGAATGTTACGACTGACTGCCTCTCTTGGAATATCTTTTAGGAAAACAATAAATTCATCTCCTCCTAATCGTCCTATGACATCATAGCTCCGAAAATGCCTTTTTAAAATTTCTGCTATATCCTGAAGTGCTTGATCTCCTATTTGATGTCCCAAAGTATCATTCAAAACTTTAAAATTTGTCTATGTCTAAAATTACATAGGCATGAACAATCCCCGGTTTCTTCTCAAAAGTCTTTCGAAGAATTTCTATTTTCTCCTTACTGCTGTTTCGATTATATAAGCCTGTCAGCGAATCTCTGTCTGCCTTATCTCGAATTTTCTGCTTTTCTGTATAATCCTCTATCATACCAATACACTGACGAACATTTCCTTTTTCGTCTATCGGTGTTACAAGCTGAATTCGAAGATACATCATCTTTCCATCTTTCATAAAAGATACCAGAAAATCTCGTTTACCCTTTTTTGTTTTCATGTTTTCAAAAATCTGTTCCAGCTGTTGATAAAGCTCTTGATTTTCTGAACAATATCCTTTAAATACTTCCTGAAGATTCTGCGCCTCTTCCGGTAGTACTAAATCTCCTAATTTTCTATTGATGAACCTAAGCTTCTTTGATTCCATTTCATAATTCATAATGATAAAACCGGATTTTTCTGCTGCGATCAACATAACTTCTTCATCCAACAATAATTTTTCATTAAAGTCTTTCACCTGTTTTCTTTCCTGACTGGAATAATATAAAATTAACAAGAAAAGAAGTAAGATAGCCAAAACAATTTTTAATACCATAATGTATGCATTATGATTTAACATATAATCTACAGACTTTGTTATCTCTGAAAATCTATAACACTAACTACACACCAATCATTTAACTTTAAAGGTATAAAATATATAATTTCTTTAGATTTCCCATCTGTAACTTCTGTATAAATCTGTTCATTGTTCTGAATCTTTTTTCGAATTTCTTCCGCACCTATCTGGCTTTCCAGACTTCCGATTCCATCAAAAATATTATCCTTTTTTCCAATAAGTGTAGATTTATTTTTGCTAATATAATTTCCATTCAAATCGACAATTTGAATATAAGTATTTTTGCCTTCGAGAACCGTATTATCATAAATTTTAAAAAAATCCAATTCGCTTACTCCGTAAAGAACTCCTACTGCTTCGTTTGCTTCATTTAAAATTGGAACTGCAATAATACAAATCTGTTTTTCTACAATATCGGAATATCTTATTTCTGTAGTTCCATGTTTTTTTTCTATGCATGTGCGAAGTATTTCTTATTATCAAGATTTAATACTTCCCCATTTGTAACCAGAGCATTTCCTTCCTTATCTGCAATTCCCATTCTCTGGAATCCTACATCTCTCTTATCCAAAAATCACTGAGATATTTTACATTTTCCTTACTTGCAACATTTTCCTCCTGAATATATTCGGTCAAACTATATAAAAGATTTACAAGACCTTCCAGTCTCTTTTCTACCACCGCACATCCCTGCATAGAAAGATTTTTCATTTCTTCAATCTGCATATCGTAAATACGTCGATGTGTCAACCTATAAAATTTAAATAAAGTACAACTAATAAAAATTATCGTCACTGCTAAAAAACTTAGAATAAAATATATTTTTTCTTTCCTTTATTCTTCATAGGACTCTCCCCTGCTCAGTTAAATATTCAACTATATTTTATCATTATTTTAAAGAAAAACAAACCAAAAAGAGCTATTACTTGATAGATTATCTATCCCAGTAATAGCTCCCTCTTAATTTTATTTTTATTCCACTGTTGTAATTAACGCTTCACACTTCCGTTAATTTCATATTCACCACTTCCTGCTGACATAAAGAAGCTGTCGCCCTTTCTATAAGGAATTTTTTCTTCTCCACAGGAAATTGTTCCTTCACCTTCCATAATTAAAATACTTACGAAAGAGTCTTCATTCACAGAACCTTTTACGTTACTTATTAGTTTTCCGTCCATGTTCAGACAGTCTACTGTGAAATAGTCACAGCTTGCAACATGAGGATAACAAGTATTTTTTCTGGAAATCGGAACGCGGTTGGTTACTTCCACTGCTTTATCAATGTGTAACTCTCTCTTCTTTCCATCTTTTCCTACACGGCCAAAATCATATACTCTGTAAGTCACGTTGGAGTTCTGCTGGATTTCTGCAATAACAATTCCTTTTCCGATTGCATGAATAGTTCCTGCTTCAATAAACAGCACATCACCTTTCTGTACCGGAACTGCATTTAAAACTTCCAACAAAGTATCTGTCTTAATTCTTTCTTCGAATTCTTCTTTGCTGACTTCTTTTTTAAATCCGTAATAAAGGAAAGCACCTTCTTCACAATCCATAATGTACCACATTTCTGTCTTTCCATACTGTCCTTCATTTTTCAGAGCGTATTCATTATCAGGATGTACCTGAATGGAAAGATTATCCTTCGCATCAATAAATTTAACCAGAATAGGAAATTCTTCAAATTTCTGACAGTTATTTCCCAGTACTTTTTTTCCTTCTAAGTCAATGTATTCCTGCAATGTTTTGCCTGCATAAGAACCATTTACAACATAAGAAGGTCCGTCCGGATGACAGGAAAGTTCCCAGCTTTCTGCCAGAATATCACCATCAAATTCTTTGTTATATTTCTCTACCAGACGATGTCCGCCCCATAAATAGTCTTTATAACTTGGACGTAATTTTAATAATGCCATTTTCTTATTCCTCCTCTGCCAACGCTCTGACTCCGCACATCAATGTATTCATTTTGCTTCCGCATCTTCGCTGTCTGTTCCTCTTACACCTACATAAAACTTAATCTTAGGCTCTGTTCCTGATGGACGAACGCAGCACCATGCGTCATTTTCTAATTCAAAATAAAGTACGTTAGATTTTGGTAATCCAGTACCGTTTTCTTCTCCTGTTTTTGGATTTTTCACAATACCCAGTTCATAATCACGTAATGCCAAAACTTCAGATCCGCCCAACTCTGTAGGAACCTCTTTACGGATTTTTTCCATAATAGCAGCAATCTGTTTTGCTCCATTTTGACCTTTTAAAGTAATTGTACATAAATCTTCTTTATAGAAACCGTAAGTTTCAAAAAGATTATTCATTTGCTCGCAAAGAGTAATACCCTTGTCCATATAGTAAGCCGCTGCTTCACATAAAGCCATAACTGCAACAACAGCGTCTTTATCTCTGGCATGAGTACCTTCCAGACAACCATAGCTTTCTTCATATCCAAACAGGAATTCATTGGAATGTTCCTGCTCAAAGAACTTAATCTGCTCACCAATATACTTAAATCCTGTAAGCGTTTCAATGAGTTTTACATTATAAGCTTTTGCAATTCTCTTTGCCATTTTTCCAGATACAATTGTAGTAACTACTGCTCCGTTTTCAGGAAGAATACCCAGCTCTTTCTTCTGAGAAAGAAGATATTCCAAATCAGCATACCGGACATATTTCCTGTAAAGCTCTTGTACTCTCCGTCTGCCGGATCTTTTGCATAGATACCTAAACGGTCAGCATCCGGATCTGTAGCCAGAATTAAATCTGCATCCTTCTCTTTTGCAAGTTCTAATGCTAATGCAAATGCTTTTTTATCTTCTGGATTTGGATAAGGAACTGTTGGGAAGTTTCCATCAGGAAGCTCCTGTTCTTTTACCACGTATACATTTTCAAATCCCAGTTCTTTCAAAATACGGCGTACAGGAATATTACCTGTTCCAATGTAAAGGAGTATATACAATCTTAA
>ENA-OQDE01001150-OQDE01001150.1-human-gut-metagenome-genome-assembly--contig:-NODE-1150-length-11086-cov-4.671685_pt1 | contig 11086 bp, 15 predicted proteins | sample MGYA00242768_ERZ504595 | MGnify/ENA primary metagenome ERZ504595 (study PRJEB26092, sample SAMD00036307) | human gut metagenome | host: Homo sapiens | study: EMG produced TPA metagenomics assembly of...
CCGGCACGGCCCGGACGTCGGTCAACAGCCCCGCCCGCGCACCGGCCCACGAACCTACAATGCGCCCTGCCTGGACGGGTCGATGGACATGGTCTGGAATCGGTTCGCCATGAAATCGTTGCCGAAATGGTCGGCGAAGAACTGCGTGATCGGCGAATCCAGCGCATGCCCCGCCATGCGCCCGTACCAGCAGTCGAACGCCATCAATGTCATCATGCCGTCGATGAACAGCAGCACGAATACCACGGCGGTCAGCGAATACCGTACCTTCCACGGAATCAGGTTGATGAACTTCAGCAGGTACGGCAGCACGAACTTGATCCAGCAAGTCCCATAATCCCCCAGAACACCATGTACTTGCCGGAGGTGCGACCGCCTATCGACAGCCATTCGCCCGTGTAATCCCAGGCCTTGATACCGAACGCGACCTCCATGAACCAGCTGGAGCAGTACTCGAACACGCCGCCGATCAGAGCACTGGAGAAGAAGATCAGCACCCAGTTCGAGCGCCACAGCCGGTTGAGCAGAATCGTCATGAATCCGGCGCCGAACCCGTAGATCGGCGAGAACGGCCCCCACAGCATGCCAGCGCGATCCTGATATTCGCCGTAGTAATACCAATGATATATCGTCTCGACCACCAGTCCGATCATGCAGCCGATGACGAAAATCCAGAACAGGTTGAAGAAATCCAGCGAGATATAGCCCTTGCCGCTCATGTCGCGGCCGACCATGCCCTTGGCGAGCGCCGCCTCGTATTCGTCGCGCTCATCCATGCGCTTGAGCGCGCGCTGCAGCCGCCGTTCCTCCAGCAGAGTCGGGTCAAGGGTTATGGCGAGCGCGACCAGTATGGTCATCTGGATGGACGCACGAGCAGATTCGCGCCCAACCCGTCCAATGCGAGCGACAGCAGTCCCTCGGCGAACGTCACCATCATGACGATATACGACCACCAGGCGGAATACCGCCGTCGGTTGCGGATCAGCAGCACGCCCAGCACGGTCAGGCATGCCGCGTTGGCACTGGAGACCACCGTCTGGGCGCATGTGAGGATGAATGTCAGGTTCAGCACGTCGACGGTCACACGGCCGTCGAGAATCTCATGCACCGAATATCCCGCCATCAGCACGATGACGGGGAGAGTGATGACGCCCTGCAGCAGCACGAGCACGCCGTAGATGCGGGCGATCAGCGGCAGCCGCCTGTCCGCGGCATCCTTGCCGGAGTGGCTTTTCGCTTCTTGTTCGACGTCGGCGAGTACCGCCTGGTTGGCGAGTGCGTCGACGTCCGCGGCGAGCTCCTGCCCGTCGCGACGCTGACTGGTCGTATCAGAGGCCATGTATCAGCGCTTCGACGAGCGTTTGCCGGCGTTCGCGGCGTTGACGGCACGCAGCAGCTGCCAATCGCGTGTCATGTACATGCCGAAGGCCACGCCGAACGCGATCAGCCCCACCATGTCAGCGGTGAACAGTGAGAAGACCATCACGAAGATCATCCAGCTGACCGTCCATTTGAACCGCGGACCGGGCTGCATGTGCTTCACGGCCATATATATGGTCACCGCGGCGACTCCCGCCGTCACGATGGCGTACAGGATGATGAGCGCCGTGTTGCTGCTGTTGCGGCTCAGCGCGGTCACGGCCTGAGCCGACGTCCGGGCGGCCTCGGACGTACTGGAAATCACGCCGAAGTACGACAGCGCGAAGAAGATGGCCATGCCGACCGAATACACGGCACCGGCGCACATGATCACACGTTCCGGCGTTCGTTTGGAGAATGGCGAGCGCGCATTGGCTTTTTCACGCTCGCGCAGATAGTTGTTCTGCTTGGATGTCATAACGGCGATACCTCCGACGTCGGTGTACGAATCATGTTCCATCGTAATACAGTCAGATGGATTACGCTCCTTGCCGGAAAGCCGTGCCGTGCGCGGGCTGGGCTGCTACACCACGCCCAGCCGCTCGAAGGCGTGCGCGAGCGCTCACGTCCACCGCATCGGCGACCCAATCGGCGGCGTCTTTGGCGCACTGCTCCCCGTTGCCCATCGCGATGCCGATGCCGGCCACCTCGATCATGGTCAGATCATTGTCGCTGTCGCCGATCGCCACCGTGTCGGCGAGCGGCACGCCCATGGTGGCCGCAGCGAAACGCAGTCCCTCGCCCTTGCTGCCAGGCACCAGTCGCCGAGCGTAACGCCATCCCGCCGCGCCTGCTCGCGCGCGGCCGGTGCAGATCAGCACCAGATGGCCGTTGCTGCGCGGCGCGAATCGCGCGGATGGCCGATTGCGGGATGCGCTGGTCTTTGCCGACCAGTGTGCCGTCGATGTCAAGGAACAGCATGCGTGTCATGGTGACGCTCCTTCGCATTGGACGATGATGGCGGCCTGCGATGATATGCGAAAATCCCGCCGGCGTGCAGGGCACCGGCGGGATTCGGGTTTACAGCTCCTCGCCGTTGGTGGCGATGACGTGCTGGTACCAGCCGAAGGACTTCTTGCGGCTGCGCTTGTACGAGCCGTGGCCTTCATCGTCGCCGTCCACGTAGATCAGGCCGTAGCGCTTCTTCATCTCGCCGGTGGTGAAGCTCACCACGTCGATGCAGCCCCAGACCGTGTAGCCCATGACGGGCACGCCGTCCAGGTCGATGGCCTTCTTGACCTCGGCGATGTGGCTCTTGAGGTATTCGATGCGCGAGTCGTCGGCGATGTAGCCGTTCTCGTCGGGCGTCTCGTACATGCCCACGCCGTTCTCGACGATGAACAGCGGCTTGTTCCAGCGCTCGTACATCTCGCACAGCGAGTAGCGCAGGCCGACCGGATCGATCTGCCAGCCCAGTCGGTGGCCTTGATGTACGGGTTGGGCACCAGCCCGTCGAGGCCGTGCTCCATCGCGTCGAGCTGGAGCCCTGCGAGCTGACGGCTACGGACATGTAGTAGCTCAGGGAGATGTAGTCGACGATGCCGTCCTTGATGGCGTCGAGGTCGCCCGGCTCCATTGCGATGTCGATGCCGTCACGCTCCCACCACTTGAGCAGGTAGCGCGGATACTCGCCGTGCACGTACACGTCGCCGAACAGGTAGCGCTTGCGCATCTGCTCCTGGGCGAGCATGACGTCGTCCGGGCGGCAGGTCTCCGGGTAGATCGGCACGAAGGAGAGCATGCAGCCGATCTGGAAGTCCGGGTTGATCTCGCGTCCGCGCTTGACCGCGATGGCCGCGGCGACGAACTCGTTGTGAATCGCCTGCCAGACCTTCTGCTCCACCTCGTGCGGGGTGTCGTCCGGGTTGGGGATGATGCCGGAGTTCGTGTACGGGAAGATCGGCGTGTGCATGTTCATCTGGTTGTCGACCTCGTTGAAGGTCAGCCAGTAGGTCACCAGGTCCTTGTAGCGCTCCATCACCGTGGTGGCGAAGCGCACGAAGCAGTCGACGACCTTGCGGTTGGTGAAGCCGCCCATCTTGGCCAGGTGCAGGGGCATTTCGAAGTGGGAGAGGGTGACGACCGGCTCCATGCCCTTGGCGCGGTAGTCGGAGAACAGCTCTTCGTAGAACTTGAGTCCGGCCTCGTTCGGCTCCTCTTCGTCGCGTTCGGAAAAATGCGGGACCAGGAGATGGATGTGCGGAAGCACTTGAAGCCCATTTCCCGGAACAGCGCATCGTCCTCGCGGAAGGTGTGATAATAGTCGATGCCGCGGTGGTTCGGGTAGTTGAGCCCGTCGATCACGCCGTCGGTGATCTTGCGGGCCACGCCAGCCGCCCCGCCGGTGAGTACGTCGCAGATGCTCGGGCCGCGGCCGTCCACGTCCCATGCGCCTTCAAGCTGATGTGCGGCGACCGCGCCGCCCCAGAGGAAATTCTCGGGAAATCCCATGATGCTTGTTCCTTTACTTGTGTTTGCCGTACGTGATATGCGCGTCGTGCGCCGAAGGCCCTCAGCCGTTGAGCTTTCGATACAGGTCGATGAGCTCGGTGACCATGAGCTTCACAGTCTCGGTCGACATCATCTGGTCTTCGACGTGGGTGAGCAGCAGCGACATCGTGACCGGGTCGCCGGCCGCCTCCTGCTGCACCAGCTTCGCGTGCTGTTCGTGGCCGGCCGCGTACTGCTCGTCGCCGGACTTCATCTTCGCGGCGGCGGTCTCATAGTCGCCGGCCTTGACGGCCTGCAGCGCTTCCATGTAATCGGATTTCGCAGAGCCGGCATCGACGATCATCTGCATGCACAGCACTTCCATGTCAAGGGTTTCGGGTGCGTCCGCCATTGGACTGTCCTTTCGTCGGTGTTCGCCGCGCCGGTCACCGGCTCGCGGCGGACGGTCATTCGTGGGGTTGGGTGATGGGGAATGAGGGAGGGATTGAGGGAGGGAATGCCCAGCGCCGTCGTATCGGACGACGCCGGGATAGGGAGATCACTTGCCGGCGAGCTCGATCGCGTGGTTGAGCACGTTCTCGCCGCGCACCAGGCCGTAGTCCTGCGGATTGATGGATTCGACCGGGATGTTCGGGAACAGGCCCTTGACACGGTTCAGTTCGAAGCGAACCTGCGGTCCGAGCAGGATGACGGCCGCGTCGGGAGCCTTCTCCTCGATCTCGGAGATCGGGTAGGCGTCAATCTGCACGTCGACACCGTTCTTGGCGGCGGCTTCGCGCATCTTCTTGACGAGCATGGAGGTGGACATTCCCTGGTTGCAGCAAAGGACGATATGCATGATGGTTTCCTTTCGTGGGGTGCGGCCTTGCGGCCGCGCTGTTGACTTGTTGGCTTGTTGAGGGGGTTGGGTTGAAGTTGTGTCGTGCGGACCGGTCGCCGGCCGCAGTGGCCGGCCGGCGGCCTGACGGTTACTCGGCCGCGGCGTCCTGCTCCTGCTTGAGGCAGATCTTGTCCTGCATCTTGACGAACGGGAACCAGATGGCGATGGAGGCCGCGAAGATCAGCACCTGGATCACCACGCCCTGCCATCCGCCGAGCAGGAAGCCGGAGATGATCGGCGGCGTGGTCCACGGCACCTGCATGGCGCCGAAGGCGGGCAGGAAGCCGATGACCATGGCACCGTAGGTGAGGATCACGGCGACCAGCGGGGCGCAAATGAACGGGATGAGCATGATCGGGTTGTAGACGATCGGCAGGCCGAAGATCATGGGCTCGTTCACGTTGAAGATGCCGGGGGCGAGCGACAGCTTGGACAGCTCGCGCACCTGGGCGGACTTGGCGACCAGCAGCGCCGCAACGATGAAGCCGAGGGTCAGGCCGACGCCGCCGAACTTGCAGAAGCAGTCGATGAGCTGCGGCACCAGATAGTGGCCGCCGTTGGCCTGCGTGGCCTTGATGCCCTGGTCCATGAGGTTCTGGTTGACCAGCGAGTTGGCGGTGAGCACCGGGTAGATGATGCCGGAGACGATGTTCGGACCGTGCAGACCGCACCAGAACAGCAGCGACATGAGCAGCACGATGATGATGCACCGGCCCAGTTGTCGGTCAGACCCTGCATCGGGGTCTGGATGATCTTGAAGATGAGCTCGGTCAGCGAAACGCCGCCGAAGACCTGGCACACCTGGTAGATGATCGCGGAGTAGCACATGATGAAGAAGCCGGGGATCATCGCGGAGAAGGCGTTCGATACGCCTTCGGGCACGGCGTCGGGCATCTTGATGCGCAGGTTCTTCTTGATGCAGGTGGTGTAGACCCACGAGCCGATCAGCCCATGATGATGGCGGAGATGATGCCGTTGCCGCCCATCACGTGTTCGGCAGGACGTTGGAGATGGTGGCGGTGTCGCCGCCCAGCGCCTTGATGGTGTCGCTGGTGACCGTCAGCGTGGAGGGCGAGACGATGAGGAACGAGACCAGCGTCAGGATGCCGCAGGAGATGCCGTCCATCTTCTCGTTGCGGGCGTAGGAGTAGCCGATGCCGACGGCGATGACCATCGCGAGCACGTTGAACGTGGAGTTGTTGATCTGGTTGAGACCCAGATTCCAATCGCTGCCGAAGATCCGGGCCATGAAATCGGTGTAGCCGGTGATCGGCAGGTTTGCGATCAGCAGGAAGATCGAGCCGACGAGCGTGATCGGCATGGACAGCACGAAGCCGTCCTTGAGCGCGGTGATGGCTTTGGTGCTCGCGAATTTCACGAACACGTCAAGCGTCTTTTGCGCGACGTTGGTGAACCTTTCCTTCATCACAGGAGTCCTTCCTTGGACATCTGCGGACTTCGTAGTCCGCATCTTCTGTTGTACTTCCAGCACGGCTTTTCAGCCTTCAGTTATTCGATATACTTTTTGTTGTTCGAATAACTTGTGCTTTTAGTATACGGATTATGGAAATCCTGTCAAATATGGTCACATCGCTGTTATTACACCGATTATCGGCATAATTCAGCATTGTCAGCGCTCACTGGTCAAGATTGCGACACGCCGGTGGTCAAAATTATTCGAATAAATTAATCGTTTTTACTTCGACGGCTCACATCAGGCCGAGCCGTTCGAAAGCGCGGGCGAGCCCGTCCTCCTCCACATCGCCGGCGACGATGCCGGCCATCGCCTTGATGTCCTCCGACCCGTTGCCCATCGCCACGCCGACCGCGCAGTACTCCAGCATCGGGATGTCGACGGCCGCGTCGCCGAACGCGACGGTGTCCTGCCGATTCGCGCCGAGATGCGCGAGCAGCCGGTCAATCGCATGGGCTTTGGTGATGCCCTTGACTCCGAGATCGCCGAACAGCGCCGTCGCTCCCCTACCGCCCCACGTGCCCGATTCGAGGTCGGGGAAACGCCCGCGGGTGTCGAGGAAGTCCCGGTACGAGCCGAGCACGTAGCTGATCTTGTTCACGTCGTGCCGGTACAGCTCACCGTCGAAGATCATGTCGGGGAACGCCTCGCGCACGGTCAGGCGATTGACGTTCTCCTTGCCCTTGCGGGCGGAATACTCGCGGATGGCGTCGAGCGCGCCCTCCTCGAAGCCCTCGCTGGCGAACAGGCCGTTGTTGCTTTCCAGATAGAATTCAAGGCCGCGCGGATGACCCTCACGGCCGAGTCCGGCAGGTTGTTGTCGTAGTCGACCAGTGTGCCGTCCACGTCCAACAGGATGATCTTGGACATCGTCGTCCGCCTTTCGTCGATGGTCGTGGCGGCCATGCGGCCTTACGAGCGGAGCCGGCTGCCGTGCGTCAGCGCATCGAGGTCATCGTGAAGAACCTCGCGTTGACGTAATGGTATGCGATGAACGAGGAGTTGAACAGACGGCCGTTGGTCAGGAACGAGTCATCCTCCAGGTACAGCGCGGGATCACCCTCGTTCAGACCAAGCACCCGGGCCGCGTCCGCCTCCAGCTTGCCCGCGTACAGCACCTTGTCGACGAAGCCGAAATTCAGACCGAGGTCGTTGCGCGCGTACCCGAACAGCGACCCCTCGGCGATCTGCTCATTGATGAACGGCACGAATTCCTTGAGATACCACGCCGTCTCATATGCCAGCGGATTGCCGTCGACCTGCCGCAGACGCACGACACGCCACACCTGATCACCCTCGGCGCAGTGCATGCGCTTGGCCAGCACGGAGTCGGCCTGCAGCAGCGACAACTCCTGCACCACGGACGTCACCTTGCGATGCGGGTACTCCGCGGAAATGCCGCGCGTGGTGCCGATCGACAGGTAATCGCCCTCACGGTCCTCGCGCACGAACACGCCGCTGCCCCGCACCGGGAACACGTCGCCGGCCTCGGCGAGCACCGCGATGGCATTGCGCACGCGGTACCTCGTGGTCTGGTACTCCTCTATCAGCTGGTCCTCGGTGGGCAGCTTCCCGGTCTGCCGGAACTCACCGGCATCGATACGGCCTCTGAGAGTCGTGGCCAATTCGCGGTAATCCTGAGCCATCATTCCTCCTACCGTCTGATTCCGCCCGATGCAGCGGCCCCCATCACCGCCAGAGACACCGCATCCCATGACATCATGATTTTATCGCACAACACACGGTTATTCGAATAACAACATGTACAATCGTACATGATAATCGTAATATCGTGCGCCTCGGCACCCCTTATACGACAATGGCGCTTGGGCGACATGCCATGCCACCCAAGCGCCATACGAACCGACATGCGATTATTGAATCGAGGCCTCCTGCCGCGCGACCTCCAACGCCTTGTTGAAGGCGTCCGACGTCCAGCTGGCTCCGGCCACCTTGTCGACCTTCAGGTCCTTGAGCGGCTTGCCATCGACCACGCCATTGATTGCCTCGGCGAAGTCATTCTGGTGGTTCTTGGAGATCGTCGTGAACGGATGCCCCACGATCTCGACCTTCTCGACCTTCTGGTCGGCGATGGTCAGGTGCACGTCGATGGAATCCTCTCCGACCGGCCCGTACTGGCCGTTGATCGAATAGGTGCCGTCCTTGTAGTTGCCGGTGTCCTTCTTGTCGGAGGTCGTGGACTTGCGCTTGGAGGAGCTGTCGGAGCCGCTCGATGACTGGGACTCGCTCTCCTGCGACTTCTCGGTCTCGCCGGAATTGCCGGCATACTCGTCGTTCATCGGCGCGGCCTTGGGCTCGCCGCAACCGGCCAGCAGCGTGGTCGCCGCGATCAGTCCCGCGGCCGCCACCGTCACGCTCTTCAGCGTGCGGGATTTCGACGGGGAACCGCCGTCCGCAAGCCCGTCATGCTGCAGAGCGCTGCCGTCACTCATGGTCACCACCTGTCTTCGCCGCCTTGGTAGGATCAATGAAATCAATGGAAGAATCGCCATGCTGCGCACCTTCGGCGTCAGAACCGGTGGACGCAGGCTTGCCACCGGCCGCTACGTACGCATCATGTGCATTTTTATCATTCCACTTCTCGCCCACGAGCACGCCGTGGTTGAGCATGATTTCACGCTGGGCGCAACTCGCCACGAGAGCGTCATGGGTGACCACGATGACCGTGGTGCCCTGGTCATGCAGCTGGCGGAACAGGTCGAGGACGATCTTCTCGTTCTTCTCGTCCAGGTTGCCGGTGGGCTCATCGGCGAGAATCAGCTTCGGGTTGTTGATCAGCGCACGCGCGACGCACACGCGCTGCTGCTCGCCGCCGGACAGCTGGCTCGGCAGATGGTGAGCGCGGTCCTTCAGACCGACCTTCTTCAACGCCTCAAGGGCCTGCTTCTCGTCGACGACCGAATGGTAGTACTGCGCGACCATCACGTTCTCGACGGCCGTCAGGTGCGGCACCAGATAGAACTTCTGGAACACCAGGCCGATCAGGTTCTTGCGCACGTCGGCGAGCTGGCCGGCGTTCAGATCCTCCAGCTTGCGGCCCTCCAGCGAAACGGAGCCCTTGCTCGGCGTGTCCATGCAGCCGATCATGTTCATCAGCGTCGTCTTGCCGGAACCCGACGAGCCGACGATGGCCAGCCATTCGCCCTGCGGAACGGTCAGGCTCAGATCATCGACCGCATGCAGGTCGCCGTAGATCTTGGAAATATGATCGAGTTCAAGCAGCATATCCATGATTATTCCTTAACTATTCCAACTATTCCTCGCGCAGCACGACCGCGGGGTCGATGCGCGTGGCGCGATGCACCGGGGGGATGGATGCGACAACGGCGACCAGCGCGCTGAACACCACCGACACGACGGCGAGCCACCAGTTGAAACCGATGGAACGCTCAAACACGGTGGCGCACAGCCAGCGAGCCATGCCATAGCCTGTCGCCGTGCCAAGCAGGCCGCCGAGCAGGCCATACACCGCCGATTCCACATAGAACTCGACGCCGATGCATGCGAGCTCGCGCCGAGCGCCTTGCGCAGACCGATCTCGTTGCGCCGCTGCGAGACGATGGAGCTGATCGTGGTGCCGACGCCGACCAGCGTGAACACCAGCACAACCAGCGACACGATCCAGAACAGCGTCTGCAGCATCGTGATGACGCGCGTGTCGGAAGCGGTGATCTTGGTGACCTGCTGCGCCTTGACATGCATCGACGTCATATCGTTGATGCTGTTGACCAGCGCGGTGAGGTCCGAGGCGCCCGACGAGTATTCGATGACGTCCACGCCGCGCGTGGAGCCGGTGAGCTTGTCCACGTCGCCGGCCAGCGCGTAGATGATCGAATCCTCGCTGCCGCCGGTGTCAACGATGCCGGCCACACGGAACTCGGTACCGGACGTGTCCATGATGTCGCTGGAGACGTGGCCGTTCTGGGTCTGCTGGGCGCCGGTGGAGCCGGACGAGGTCTGGCCGTCTGACGTGCCACCAGTGCCGGACTGTGCCGTGCCATCGGTGCCGTCAGTACCGGGCTGGCTCGCCTGTCCCGAGGACGCGGCGTTGTCTGATGCGCGGTAGCCGATGGTGATGCTGCCGCCGACCTTCAAGCCCATCGCATCGGCGACGTCCCGGCCGACCAGCACCTTGCCCGCGGACGGCCAGGAGCCGTCGACGACCCAATGATGGTTGAGGTTCCTGACCTGCGCGGGGTTGACGCCGGCCATCACGTACGGGGCCGCGTTGACGCGCACGTTCTCGTAACGGTACGTGGCGTGCTTTTCCGAGCCCTTGGCGCTCACCATCTCCGTGGTGTGCTCGACCATCGCGTCATCGATGCCGGACTTGCCGTTCTCCGAATCGGCGAGCGGCGTCACGATCAGGTTGGCGCCATAGGCTCGCATCTCCTGATTCATCTGCTGCGGCACGGCGATGCAGATCATCGCCAGACAGGACAGCGTAGCGGCGCCGACCAGCGACGCCACCACGGCCATGACCGCGCGAGACCGCCTGCGGAACACCGCACTCAACAGCATCCTGAAGAACATACCGGTATTGGTCATCTCAGCACGCCTCCTTCATCATCGTCTTACGATCAGCGTCCATGCAGCACCTCCGCCGGCTTGAGGCTCAGAATTGAGCGAATCGACGACGCCGATGCCAGCAGCACGGTCAGCGCCAGCAGCACGAACACCAGCACGAACACCATCGGGCGCATGGTGATGCCCGAACCGAACACCACCTGCCCGATGATCTGCGCCACGCCCGAGCCAAGCGGCGCCGACGATGGCTCCAGAAGCGAGATCCGCCGCGGCTCCGCCATCATCAGGCGCGACACCGCGCCACTCGGTCGCCA
>ENA-OQDE01001151-OQDE01001151.1-human-gut-metagenome-genome-assembly--contig:-NODE-1151-length-11073-cov-1.788233_pt1 | contig 11073 bp, 15 predicted proteins | sample MGYA00242768_ERZ504595 | MGnify/ENA primary metagenome ERZ504595 (study PRJEB26092, sample SAMD00036307) | human gut metagenome | host: Homo sapiens | study: EMG produced TPA metagenomics assembly of...
TTTATTACTAAGTCATTTACAGTGTCCGTTATACCCTTTTTTGGTACGGGCACTTTTCTATTTCGGGGAGTTTTTTAATAAAATAAGATTGGAGAATGAACATGACGTACACCACACAAATGAATGCCGCACGGCAGGGTATCATCACCAAAGAAATGAAATCTGTAGCTGCCAAAGAAGAAATGGATGTGCAAAAACTTCGCCAGCTGGTTGCGGAAGGAAAAGTGGCAATTCCAGCCAATAAACTGCATACCTGTCTGGAAGCAAATGGAATTGGCTCTATGCTGAAAACAAAAATCAATGTTAATCTGGGAACATCCAGAGACTGGAAAGACCTGGATATGGAGCTTGAGAAAGTAAATGATGCCGTAAAAATGGGGGCTGAGTCTATTATGGATTTAAGCTCTTTTGGAGACACTCAGAAATTCCGCCGCAAATTAACTTCAGAATGTCCGGCAATTATCGGTACTGTACCGATTTATGATGCTGTTGTATACTACCACAAACCATTAAAAGAAATCACCTCTGAAGAATGGATTAAGATTGTGGAAATGCACGCAAAAGACGGAGTGGATTTTATGACTATCCACGTAGGTATTAATAAAAATACTGCTAAACGCTTTAAGGAAAATAAGCGCCTTACCAACATCGTTTCCAGAGGCGGTTCTATTATCTTTGCCTGGATGGAAATGACAGGACAGGAAAATCCTTTTTATGAACATTATGATCGTATCTTGGATATCTGTCAAAAATATGATGTCACCATGAGTCTTGGGGATGCCTGCCGCCCAGGCTGCATTGCCGATGCCGGAGATATTTCTCAGATTGAAGAACTTGTTACTTTAGGTGAACTGACAAAACGTGCATGGAAAAAAGATGTTCAGGTTATCATTGAAGGTCCCGGACACATGCCTTTAAATCAAATTGAGGCCAATATGAAAATTCAGCAAACTGTATGTCAGGGAGCACCTTTCTATGTACTAGGACCTCTTGTAACGGATATTGCTCCCGGATATGACCATATCACTGCTGCTATCGGAGGCGCTATTGCTGCCACTTACGGAGCCTCCTTCCTCTGCTATGTAACACCTGCTGAACATCTTCGACTTCCTGATGTCAATGACGTAAAAGAAGGTATTATTGCATCTAAAATCGCCGCTCATGCTGCTGATATTGCCAAAGGTATTAAAGGCGCTGCTGATTGGGATTATAAAATGAGTACTGCCAGAAAAAATCTGGATTGGGAAGAAATGTTCCGCCTGTGCATTGATCCTGAAAAAGCAAAGCGCTATCGTGCAGAGGCAAAACCAGAAAAAGAAGACACTTGCAGTATGTGCGGAAACTTCTGTGCCGTAAAAAATATGAACCGTATTTTAGAAGGAGAAATTGTAAATATTTATGAGGAATAAAACATCTCATTAGTACCGCATAGAAAAAACCACCCTTAAACTTTGACAGGTGACAGGGTGGTCTTTTAAAATAATATTCAATTTTTATTTCTTCATATTCACAAACTTTGTATAATTTGGCAGCCATACCAGATTTACAGTTCCAATAGGGCCGTTTCTTTGTTTGGCAATAATAATTTCTGCTATGTTTTTATTCTCAGAGTCTTTATTATAATAATCATCACGATAGATAAACATAACCACATCGGCATCCTGTTCAATGGCTCCGGATTCTCGAAGGTCAGAAAGCATTGGTCTGTGATCAGGACGCTGCTCTACGGCACGACTCAACTGAGAAAGCGCCACGACAGGCACATTCAATTCTCTGGCAAGTGCTTTTAAAGAACGGGAAATCTCTGAAATTTCCTGCTGTCTGGACTCGCTTCTTCCACTTCCTGTCATAAGCTGCAAATAGTCAATAAAAATAATGCCCAGATTATGTTCCATCTTGTACTTTCTACACTTAGAGCGCAACTCAGAAATAGAAATCCCCGGCTTATCATCAATGATTAAATTGGATTTTCCAATAATATTCGCACCTTCAATAAGTTTTGCCCATTCTTCATCCTCCAGATTACCTGTTCTGATATTCTGTGAGTCTACCTTTGACTCTAATGCCAGAAGACGATTTACCAACTGCTCTTTTGACATTTCCAAACTGAAAATTGCCGCTGTCACATCATTATGAAATGCCATATACTGGGCAATATTCAAAACAAAGGCTGTTTTTCCCATAGAAGGACGAGCTGCCACTAAAATCAAATCAGAAGCTGAAAGCCGGACATTTTATAATCCAAATCAATAAAACCTGTGGGAATACCCGTTACACTACCCTGACTTCTGGAGGCTTTTTCAATTTTTTCAATGGCATTTAACACTACCTGACGAATGGGGACAAACTCCTCACTGCCTCGGTTCTGCACCAAATCAAAAATTTTCTTTTCTGTAACTTCTAAAATATCCTGCGTCTTTTCCTTTCCCAAATAGCAGGCGTTGGTAATTTCCTCTGTGGTTTTTATCAACTTTCTCAGCATAGATTTTTCTGCTACAATTTCTGCATAATACTTTACATTTGCAGAAGTAGGCACTGCTGACAGCAAATCTCTTACAAACTCCATACTGGAAATCTCAGGAGGCAAATCTTTTTCCTTTAATCTTTCCTGTAGAGTAATCAAATCCACTGCCTTGCCTTCATCATGAAGCTCTATCATTGCCTCAAAAACCATACCATACTGCTGCTGGTAAAAATCTGCTCCTGTAATAATCTCAGAAGCCTCCACAATAGCATCTCTGCTCATAATCATAGAACCAATAACTGACTGCTCAGCTTCCGGACTATGAGGCAGAATTCGTTTTATCAGTGCTTCTTCCATGTTGGCGAAGATCCCTTCCTATGCTTCCTTTACCACAACTTTAAGCTGCGCTGTAACCTGTGTATGAAGCTTTACAGGAACCATGGTTGTTCCTAATTCACGAATTGGATTAGGAAGCTGCATTTTCTTTTTATCAATATCATATCCTAATTGTTTTTTCACTGCTTCAGAAATTTCTTTAGTAGATACAGAACCGAAGGTTCTTCCGTTTTCTCCCACCTTAATTCCTACTGTTACCTGTTTTGTTTCTAATTCTTCTTTAAAATCTTTTGCAGCCTGAAGATTTTCCTTTGCTACTTTTTCTTCGTGTGCTTTTTGAAGTTTTAAATCATTAATATTCTTTGCTGTCGCTTCTACACCTAATTTCTTAGGAAAAAGCATATTTCTTGCATATCCATCACTTACGTTTACAATTTCACCTTTTTTTCCAAGAGATTTTACATCTTCAATTAAAATTACTTTCATACCTCTATATCTCCTTCTTTTATCATCTTGTCAATGGTATTTTTTAACTGTCGGATACCTTCCTCTACGGAAACTCCCGGAAGCTGTGCGCCTGCCATATTAATATGACCGCCGCCGCCCATTTTTTCCATAATCAATTGTACATTTACTTCATCAATAGCTCTTGCACTGATATAAATCTTATTCTGATAATCAGTAAGTACAAAAGTAGCCTTAATACTGTCTACATTTAAAAGCTCATTTGCTGCCTGAGAAGCTACCACAGTAGACTGTCAATACCCTCACTTGGGCACACTGCAATGGCAAAACAATTTTTATATGTTTCCACATGACGGATTGCCTCTGCTTTTGCACGATAAGATTTCACATCATCACGGAACATTTTCCGCACTCTGGTAACATCTGCACCACAACGGCGAAGAAAAGCTGCTGCCTCAAAAGTACGGACACCTGTCTTCGCAGTAAAATTATTTGTATCAATAATAATACCGGAATAAAGAGCATCTGCTTCAATATTGTATATTTTTATATCATCAGCAAAATACTGAAGAATTTCTGCTACCATTTCACAGGAAGATGAAGCATAAGGCTCAATATAAGACAATACAGCATTTTGAATAACTTCACTGCCCTGTCTATGGTGATCTAACACTACAATCGTCTTCGTCTTATGCAAAAGCTCCTCACATTCTGTGTAACTTGGCTTATTAGTATCTACGACAACTACAACGGTATTATTATCTACAATTTCTTTTGCTTCATTGCTGTCTACAAACATGTCCTCATCATAATCAGGATTATTACTGAAGTTTTCAATAATCGGTCGCACAGACATAGTAGGATTATTCACAACAATATGTGCTTTCTTATTCAATGATTTGGCTGCTCTGTAAATACCAATCGCTGCGCCAATAGAGTCCACATCAGAAATTTTGTGTCCCATAACCACAACTTTATCCTTGCTTACCATAAATTCTCGCAGTGCATGAGCCTTTACACGAGCTTTTACACGAGTATTTTTTCCTGCGTGCTGAGATTTACCGCCATAATAAATCATCTGGTCTCTATCTTTAATAACCACCTGATCTCCGCCACGCCCCAGTGCTAAATCAATAGCAATGCGTGAATATTCATAATTCTGAGCATAAGTAGGTGCATTAATACCAATACCAATGCTAACAGTAACTGCCATATCATTTCCAATATTTACCGTTTTTACATCTTCTAAAATATTAAAACGTTTTTTCTTTAATTCTTCCAAAGAACTCTGACGCATAACAAGGATAAATTTGTCTTTTTCCAACTTTTTAATCAGCCCATCTACATCACTAAAATATTTATTCAGCTTTCTTTCGATTAAAGCTACTAAAAGAGAACGACGAACTTCCTCAACACTATTTAATGCCTCTTCATAATTATCCAGATATAGAAGACCGGTAACCAGCTTTTCATCTTCCTTCTGTCTAATATACTGATTTAATTCTGTTTCATCAAATAAATACATGGCAATTAAATCATTTTCCTGTGCCAACTCCACAAGCCCGGACTCCTCCAGAAGTTTATCCATAGAAATCACACGCATAACCGCCTTGTAATCTCTTTTGCTGTATCGAACAGCAACCTCTGTGTCTGCCTCCTTTGGCAACTTATCCTTCGTAATCTCCTGAAAAGAGTGGTAACGGATTTGCGATATTTCTTATTCTTTCCAGTAAGCTTGACAAATTCCTTATTCAACCACAAAATCTTTCCATTAGAGTCCAATAACGCATAAGGTACAATAAATTCATTTAATAAATTCTTCTGCACCTGCCCGTATTGAGTTGCAAAGGAAATCAACTCATTCATAATGCCGGTACGACTGTGTAAATATAAAAGCACCACAATCAAAATATAAGCAACTACGAAAACACTTACCAGAACTCCCGCCTTTATGCTTATTGCAAATACAGCAATATTCATGATTATGAGTAAAATTCCTAAATCACCGGAAACTGCATATATATTTTCAGCTGTCCCTTCATCCTAATTTTCCATTCATCTCTCCACCTGCCAATACAAAATTAAATAGCAATTTAATCTATTATACCACGTGCGAAGACGAGAAAGCACCCACTAGGGTATTTGCTCGGCGAGCCATGGCTTGCCGTATAATCTGCCGTAGATACGGCAGCAAGCCAATTCCCATTGGCTTGGTTTGCACGTTGTGCAAACATTATACCATTGTTTTTCCTTTTGTACAAGCAAAAAGCACACTGCCGAAGCAGTGTGCCAAATATCAATTAGTCCTGAACGTAAGGCATAATTGCCAAATGTCTAGCTTTTTTGATTTCTACTGTTAACGCTCTCTGATGTTTTGCACAGTTTCCTGTAATTCTTCTAGGAAGAATTTTACCTCTTTCAGATACGTATCTTTTTAATTTATTAGCGTCTTTGTAGCTGATTTCGTTATTTTCCTGTCCACAGAATACACAAACTTTTTTTCTTCTGCGTCCGCCTCTTCTCTTCATTGGAGAATCCGTCTATTACCTTTTTCGTAAGCCATGATTATTTACCTCCTATCAATATTGCCGCCGCTGTTTAACTAAATGGCAGCTCTTCGTCAATTCCATCCGGGATATTCATAAATCCATCTGCGGATGCCATACTCGGAGTAGGCGCCGGTGCAGGCGCTCCCATAGAAGCTGCCTGTCCTACATGACTGTCACTTACAGACTTACTCTCTGCAAATTCCTGTTCCTCTACTACAACATCTGTTGTATAGACTTTGTTCCCATCTCTATTTGTATAGCTTCCCGTCTGAATTCTGCCGCTTACTACAATACGGATACCCTGACGGAAGTATCTCTCTGCAAATTCTGCTGCTTTGCCGAAAGCAACACAACTGATAAAATCAGCAGTTGCCTCTCCGTCTCTTTTAAAACGTCGGTCTACAGCCAGTGTATATCTGGCGATTGCCATTGAATTCTCTCCTGCGGAATATCTCACCTCAGGATCTCTTGTTAAACGTCCCATTAAAATCACTTTATTCATCTAATCACCTCATTATATTTCATAAACAACTGCCTGTCCTCTCGAAGCCCAAAGCCCTCAAAATCGGCTTGCGGTGCACCTGATAAATCTGAATTTTAATGTCCGCTTGTGCTGTCGAAAGAATTAAGCTTCTTTTTTAACAACTAAATATCTTAATACATTGTCCATAATGCGAATACGTCCTTCAACTTCTGCTGGGCATGCAGCATCAGATTCGAACTGGATGAAGTAGTAATAACCTTCGCGCATTTTCTGGATTTCGTAAGCTAATCTTTTCTTGCCCCATTCTTCAACTTCTGTAACTGTTCCGTTGTAACGAGCAATGTAATTTTTTGCTTTTTCCACTACTGCTGCACGAGCTTCATCATCAATTTTTGCATTTACAACTAATGCTAATTCGTATTTGTTCATGCTTGTTGTACCTCCTTTTGGTCTTTTGGTCCCCTGATGAGCAGGGAACAAGGATAATAATATATCACGATTTTCAATTTTACCATAAGGATTTCCATTTTTCAAGCCTTTTTTCGTAAATCTCTGGTATTTTTTTCTACCAGCTTTCTGGAAAGCATGACCTGATGTCCACATCCCATACATTTCAAGCGAAAATCAGCTCCCACTCTTAAAATTTCCCATTCATTACTTCCGCAGGGATGTTGTTTTTTCAGTTTTACAAAATCTCCTACTTCATAATTTAAACTCATTTTCTGTCACCTCATTTACTTTATTTGCTCAAACACTTTACCGATTGGCTGGTTAATAACAAGCTCTGCCATCCCATCCTGCGGTGTCTTATCACGATTGATTACAACCAGATGTTCTCCTGCAAAATAATCCACTAAAGAAGCTGCCGGATAAACGGAAAGAGACGTCCCTCCTATAATCAAGGTATCCGCATGAGAAATGGCATGAATGGACTCTTTTACAACATCCTGATCTAAAGCCTCCTCATAAAGCACTACGTCTGGTTTAATAATACTGCCACATTTACTGCATCTGGGTATTCCCTTATTCTTTTTCATATAAGCAAAATCATAAAAACTCCGGCACTTTACACAATGATTACGATAAACGCTTCCATGAAGCTCTAAAACTCTTTTACTTCCGGCCATCTGATGGAGATTATCAATATTTTGTGTCACAATTGCTTTTAATTTTCCCTGTTCTTCCAGTTTTGCCAGCTTTTTATGGGCTGCATTTGGCTTTGCTGTATCACACAGCATTTTCGCCTGATAAAATCGATAAAATTCCGCAGGTTTATTCTGAAAAAAAGTATGGCTTAAAATTATTTCCGGCGGAAAATCCCATTCCTGATGATACAATCCGTCTACACTTCGAAAATCAGGAATGCCACTTTCTGTGGAAACTCCTGCCCCTCCAAAAAACACCAGATTTCTACTCTCATCTATAATCTGCTGTAATCTTGCTATCTCTCCCATAAAAACGCCTCCTAATATTCTCCTTCTCTCTTTGCCTGAACAACAAAGCGAGTAGCATCATTTCCTGTACACGTAGACAAAGTAATTACTTTATCGTCCTTGGTCACTTCTGTACCAAAATCTACCAACGATTTTTGTTTCATACTGTCAACATAACTGGCAAACAACTCATTTGCTTCCGGAAACAGTGTATAGGTTTCTCCTGTAGCATCTACCACATGACTTGAAAAAATTTCATAGCGATAATTTTTTTCCTGTGTGCAAATCCAAATATATCTTCCCGGAACAGAACTTTCATCTTTAAAATATTTTCTCAGCAGACCAAACATAGAACCGTTTTTCATATTATGTCCGTAGATGAGAGTGTTGCAGTCCTGAAAGTCACTGCTATTTGTATAATCCATAAAAATTGCCCCTGCTGCATTGGTATTTTTTTCAAATGTATGTTTTAAATAATAGGAATTATCTGTCCCCTTAACAATAGGATAACTAATCTCTGTTCCTTCTATTTGTATCCAGCCAATAATATCTCCATTGATTGCTTTCAAATTTGCCCAGTCTACCTGCGGAGGGATTGGTTTCGTTTCTTCCTCTTCTACAGGCTCCTGAGGTTCTTCCTGCGGAACCGGTGTTGCAACATATTCTCTTACTCTGTCATACTCATCTGTTCCTTTTTTATATTCCATAAATATTTTAGCCAGCTGTGCAACAGAAAAGAGAAACACCGCCAATGCAACAATTATAATAATCGTGCGAATAATGTCTCCTGCTGTTCTTTTCTGCTTGTTTTTTTATCCATAAATCCTCCTGTTGCTAAATCGTATTTCCATAAAAGGAAGTATAATCTTCATTTACAATTCCTTTACTTGGAATGAGCCTGACTGTTATTTCTCCTGTATCTATCTGTGCCCCCTGAGGCAAAACCACATTGTGATAATAGGTAGAGGCATAAGTATTCCCTTCCGCATATACAGGTTTTAACCAAGCCGAAAAATAAAATTCATTCTCATAGCTGTAGGTAAAGGTTCCTTCTTTTTTACCAACTACTTCTATATCGTAAGTACCTTCCGGAAAATCTTCTCCCGCAACTGCTTCTCCTGTTATCTGCACCGATTGGTAAGAGGGTTTTCCATTCTTTCTGTAAGATTTTCCACCTGTGCATTCCAGCTTGCAAATCTTATGTTAGAACCGTTTATTCTCACTAACATACCTTCGCAAAGAGAAACATCCTGCATCTCTTCTATTCCGGAAGGGGCTCTTCCAAAGCTGACATACTCGTCTTCATACTGAGGACTATAATATGTTTGAAAAACGCTGCCTGGTGGTGCGGTAATGGTATATTCTCCCGCCGGAATATCTACTCCTACCACATACAATCCCGATTCCATACAATCTTCCCACTGCTCTACAGCGGGAAACATCTCATCCTTTTCAATTTCTTCTACAGTTACATCAAGTATGTCCTCTGTATTCGATATTTCCTCCTGAATTTCCGGATATGGTTCCAAATCTGCTTCAGAATTAAATTCAGGAGCAATAAATGCCACAAATATTACAAGTGCTGCTGCACCATAAAAGATTGCTTTTATATTCTTAATTTCAAAGTTCTGCGTCTGCTTCTTAAATACTGGTTGTTTTCGGTCAAAGTTTCTTTTTATTTTCTTTTCAACAGTTATATTCTCTGACGAATGTGCATTCTCTGACGAAACACTTTTACTTGTATGATACTTATATTTTTCATCTGTTTTCCTGTTGTCCATGCCACATTCCGTACATATACCATTTCGCAGTTTTCCACCACATAAATTACATCTATTTCGCATTTTCCTTCCCCCTTTCCTTTTTTTCTATTGTATCAGAACACCCCCTTCAAGTCTATAAAAATTCTGCCACCAGAATGCTCTGCCTACGGTGAATTATCCATAAAAAAGAACTGTCACCATTGTAACAGTCCTTTGAAACTTTCTATTTTTTGTTATTTTTTTCGTATAAAATATAAAGTCCTTTCAATAATAAATCATCATCTAAGATAACTTCTCTTTTACAATATGGAATGACCTTCTTTGCCAGACCTCCTGTTGCGATTACTGTGGTTTTTTCGCCTATACGCTCCTCCAGCCTGTCAATAATACCATCAATAGCTGCGGCGCTACTGTAAATCATACCGCTTTTCATGCACTCTATGGTATTTTTGCCAATCATATCATTGGGGGCTTCCAGCCCAATTCCACGAAGCTGTGCTGCTCTTTCTGTTAAAGAGTCCAAGGACACGCCGATACCCGGATAAATCATTCCTCCGATATAGTTTTTCTTGCTGTCAATGACACTGACCGTATTGGCTGTTCCCAAATCAAAAATCAGCATTGGCGCTTTGTATTCTGCAATTCCTGCCACAGCATCTACCACTAAGTCGCTTCCAAGCTGCTCCGGACTTTCAATTCTGATATTTAAACCTGTTTTAATTCCCGCTCCTACTACCAGCACTTCTTTATCTAGTATTTTTTCTACGGCAAGCTTTGCTGTTTTGGTAATTTTCGGCACAACAGAGGAAATAATTCCTCCGTCCAGCTGCTCTCTGTGAATATGATAAATATCTAAAACATTTTTAATGTCAATGGCATATTCCAGCTCTGTTTTTGTGTGTACCGTTGATAATCTTTCAATAAAAATTCTTTTTCCTTTATCGATACAGCCAATTACAATATTGGTGTTTCCTATGTCAATCGCTAAAATCATTGATAAACCCTAATCTTTCTCTGATGTTTCTTTTCATTAAAATCCTTCCGATAAAGAAAACCAGAAACGCCTGCCACAATGGCTTCCGGCACGCCGTTCATTCCGATAATGGATAAAATAAATCCGTAAACCGCTTTACCGTAACTTCCATTGGCTGCTGCATAAGCTTCCTGAAAACAGAAAATCAAATTCATAACCAAAAGTGTATTTACCAATGAGCCTGTAACTCCGGCAATAATCAGTCCCCATGGGGATACCGATTTTTTGTCTATTTTCTTTATCAGTTTGTAAATATAATATGGAAGAACTCCTACCAAAATTCTGGGAAGGAAGCATATTATAACACTTCCAAAACCACCTTCAAATTCACCTAAATTATAAAATGGAGTAAAAACAAAGGATGTAATAGTAGGATTCATAGTATTATTGATAAAACTTGTAAGTCCAAATAAAAAGCCTAAAGCAGCTCCCTTTTTCGGACCTAAAAGCAGCGACGCCAGAATAACCGGTATGTGAATAATCGTTGCCCTGGTAAGCCCAACGGAATATATCCCAAAAGGCGTAAACGCCATAATAATAATAATA
>ENA-OQDE01001152-OQDE01001152.1-human-gut-metagenome-genome-assembly--contig:-NODE-1152-length-11056-cov-3.384756_pt1 | contig 11056 bp, 19 predicted proteins | sample MGYA00242768_ERZ504595 | MGnify/ENA primary metagenome ERZ504595 (study PRJEB26092, sample SAMD00036307) | human gut metagenome | host: Homo sapiens | study: EMG produced TPA metagenomics assembly of...
GGATTCCCATCGCTGATCCGATCCTTCGGAAATTTTCACGAACAGCCTCTTCTTCATCCCCTCTTGTGAAACTTAAATTCAATGAAGAAAAACAGCCTTTGCTGACGCCTCCTATCCTTGTAGAAATCCATGCTTTACAATCCCTGTCTCTCGAAACATCGGATATTCCAGGTATGGTGGTTCTGTATATTGTTCCTGAAAAATCTGTTCTTCATTCTTATAACGAAGTCCTAATCCCATTTTTTCCACTCCCCTTTTTATATTCTATGCCCCCTCAAAGGCATTTTCAATGTGACACACCTCGTTCCCCTCTATTGCAACTACATCAAACCTTGCCGCAGCATCGGGTATTTTATGTGCCGCCACATATTGCTGAGCGCATCGGTACAATCGTTTCTGCTTTTTTGTATCCACTGCTTCCAGCGCACTGCCCGCACTTTTTGTTCGCCGGTATTTCACTTCACAGAATACCAAATACTCCCTGTCCCTGGCAATCAGATCGATCTCCCCTGCCCGACACCTGTAGTTATACTCCAGGATCTGAAATCCCTTCTTTTCTAAAAATCTGCCGGCAATCTGCTCATAGGCAGTGCCGACAGCTCTGTTGTTTTGTTTCATCCTTTTCACACTGCGCCCGGAAAACACCACATTTTTCAGACAAAATTTTTAATAAAGGTACGGCGGTGAATCGGCGTCGGTCCAAGTTTCCGAAGTGCTGCGATATGCGCTGCCGAGCCATATCCCTTATTGTCAGCAAACCCGTATCCCGCAAGTACCTGATCATACTCTTCCATCAGACGGTCTCTTGTTACTTTCGCAATTACACTTGCGGCCGCAATTGAAACACTTTTTGCATCTCCTTTGATGATCGGCACCTGTGGAATCACAACCTCCGGGATCGTGACTGCATCATTTAAAAGAACCTCCGGTTCTACAGACAGCTGACCGATTGCCTGACGCATCGCTTCATAGGTTGCCTGAAGAATATTGATCTCATCAATTCGCGCCGGTCCCGCCATTCCGATCCCAATTGCAATTGCTTTTTCCTGTATCTCATCATACAGCTCTTCTCTTCGCTTTGCCGAGAGCTTTTTGGAATCATTCAAATATAGAATCTCGCGTCTTTCGGGAGAATTACCGCCGCTGCCACAACCGGACCTGCCAGTGGTCCTCTTCCAACCTCATCAATTCCGCAGATATAGTCACAATGACTATACTTTTCTTCATACTGCCGCATCTGCTTTAAACGAAGTCTTTCATTTGCAAGCTTTTCGTCCTGCTTCTGATATTTCTGAATGAGCTTTTGCACTCCCATCCTTGTATCATACGCGTACATCTCATACAATTCTGCTCTTGAACCCCGGCACGCTTCAAACTCTGTTCTGATCTCACTGATACTTTTCATTTCTTTTCCTCAATCTACTTCCTCTTAATCGTGCCGGATAAACCCAATGTCACTAAACGGCCAGATCCTCACCCAGGCTCGCCCGATCAGATCCTTCCTGTGCAGCACGCCTACACTCGGATCCCTGCTGTCAGAACTGTGATTTCGATTGTCACCCAGAACAAAATATTCATCGTCTCCCAGTGTGATCAATTCTGCTGCAATCCCCGGATCCAGCATCACTTCTTTTCCATAATGTTCATCCGCCAGCAGTTCTCCATTGATATAGACCTCTCCGTCTATAATCTGGACAGTTTCTCCCGGCAGTCCGATGATCCGTTTGATATAATATGTATTTTCCTTATATTGATAAGGGAATACGATAATCTCATACCGCTCAGGTTCCCTGAAACGATAACTGATCTTGTCTACGATCAGATTGTCTCCATGTTGCAGTGTCGGTTCCATAGAATGTCCGCTGACTTCTGTCCGCTGTCCCACATACGTAATCAGAACATATACCGCAGCCAGCAAAATCGCAATATACACGAGCCATCCTAAAATTTCTTTGAAAGTACTTCTATCCTGATCTTTCTCTTTCATGCTACGACTGCCCCCTCTTTACTCTCCGTCTGTCTCTTCATAATCCTGAGGGAATTCCAGAGTAATTCTTCCAATTCTTCCATTTCTAAAATCATCTAACAACAGCCTTGCCGCCTTTTCCATATCCAGCTCACTGCCTCGTACCAGACAATGCCTGTTCTTCGCAATTTCTTCCAGACACGCATAAATATCCTGTGACTCACTCACATCATATTTTTCCTGCAATACACCCGGATAACTCTGTACCAGAAACCGGATCAGCTCGCCTCCCAGCTCTTCTGTATTGAGAATCTCATCTTTAATAGAACCGATAAATGCCAGCCGAAGTCCCACGGTCTGGTCTTCAAACTTCGGCCAGAGAATACCCGGCGTATCTAAAAGCTCTACATTTTTATTTAAACGGATCCACTGTTTTCCTTTTGTCACTCCCGGCTTATTCCCGGTCTTGGCACAGGCTTTTCCTGCCAGTGCATTGATAAACGTTGATTTTCCTACATTCGGAATCCCAACGACCATTGCACGCACCGGGCGGTTTAAGATCCCGCGCTTTCTGTCTCTTTCTATCTTCTCTTTACAGGCTTCCTGGATCACGCCCTGGATCGACTTGATCCCCCCGCCTTTCTTTGAATTAACCTTGACTACAGAATATCCTTTCTTCTTAAAATACTCTGCCCATGCATCATTCCACTTTTCTTCTGCCAGATCGGCTTTATTTAAAAGAATGAGACGTGCTTTATTTTTTCCGAGCTCATCAATGTCCGGATTCCGGCTGCTGACCGGCAGCCTTGCATCCACCAGTTCGATCACCAGATCGATCAGTTTGATATTCTCCTGCATCATCCGTTTTGCCTTTGTCATATGTCCCGGATACCACTGAAAATGCATATTGTCCCTCCTCACTATTTTACAAATCCAAAATTACTGCCCACACTCGTATTAAACCATATCTTCCCGTAAATTTCCGAACGTTTTACATTTCCGATATCAGCCATCCTGCTGTCATCGCTGCTGGACGCCTGATCTCCCAGTACAAAATACTCATTCTCACCAAGTGTGATCTCATCCTGGGCAACTCCCGGCTTTTCAATTTCGGACACAAAGATATCTTTTTTCTGTTCTTTTCCGTTAATATATACTTTTCCATCCTTGATCTGAACCGTCTCTCCCGGCAGTCCCACGATCCTTTTGATATAATAATGTGCATTTTCTCTGCCATTTGGCTTAAACGCAATAATGTCTCCTCTTTTCGGAGTCATGGCATTATACACCAGACGGTTTACCAGAACAACATCTCCGTTTTTTAATTCCGGCCGCATCGAATCACCTGCATTGCTCACTCGCTGTCCAAAATAAAATACCAGTATAAATGCAAGTGCACAGACGACTGCAATCTCTGCGATCCAGAGCGCAACTGCTTTTTTGTTCCAATGGATCTTTTCACTCAGAAAATGCAGTTTTGCCTTGTGTGGCGCTCTTTTTCGCTTTTTTCGAAACTTTAAGTGCCGCATACATTCTCCTTATAACAGAAAAGGGACAATCTACACTTCTGTAATTGTCCCTCTCATCATTCCTACTATTTTACTAATTCTTTAACCTTAGCTGCTTTACCGATACGTGATCTTAAGTAGTTCAGTTTTGCTCTTCTTACTTTACCTCTGCGAACAACTTCCACTTTCTCAACGTGTGGAGAGTGGATTGGCCATGTTTTTTCAACACCGATTCCGTTAGAGAATTTTCTTACTGTGAAAGTAGCTCTTACTCCGCCACCCTGTTTTTTCAGAACTGTTCCTTCGAAAACCTGGATTCTTTCACGGTTACCCTCTTTAATCTTAGCGTATACTTTTACAGTATCACCAACGTTAAACTCAGGTGCATTTTCTTTCATCTGCTCAGCTTCGATTTTTCTGATAATTTCGTTCATTGTGTTCCTCCTTCATCTTGGACGTTCTTAATACCACTTCGGTACCAGAGGACCATCTCTTCTTTTCACAACTGTTTTATTCTATCATATTTTGTAAATAGTTTCAAGCATTTTCCTCATCTTTTGCCAAAAGTTCCTGCAAAAACTTCATTTCTTTCTTATCCAGAACTCCGCTTTTCATGCACTTTTCCAAAAGATCCGGTCTTCTCTCCTTTGTCCGGATGATCGACTGCTCTCTTCTCCACTTTTCAATATTGGCGTGATGTCCGGACAGAAGAATCGGCGGAACTTTTTCCCATGCCATTCCTCGGGTCTCGAATACTGCGGATATTCCAGCAGATCATCCTGAAAAGATTCAAATTCTGCGGATACATCATTGTGCAGCACACCCGGAATCAGACGGGAAATCGCATCCACCATGACCATGGCCGGCAATTCTCCGCCTGTGAGCACATAATCTCCGATAGAAACATAATCTGTCACAATTTCCTCCAGAACACGTTCATCGATTCCTTCATAGTGCCCGCAGAGCAGCACCAGTTCTTCTTCTTTTGCCAGTTCTTCTGCCATGGTCTGGGAAAAAGTCGCTCCCTGTGGAGAAAGATACACGACACGCGGCTTCTTTTTCACTTTTTCTGCGATCGCCTCATATGCCTGATAAACAGGTTCTGCCTGCATCAGCATACCTGCTCCGCCTCCATATGGATAATCATCCACGCTTTGATGTTTGTTAAACGCGTAATCCCGGATATTGACCGCCTCAATGGAAAGCAGCCCGTTGTTTACCGCTCTTCCGATGATACTGGTACCCAGTCCCTGCATGACCATGTCCGGAAATAATGTCAAAATATGAAAATTCATCGTATCTGTCCTGCACTTTCTTTCATTGAAATCATTGATCCAGCAATCCGTTCAGCAGATGCACCTGCATTTTCTGCGCTTTTACATCCACGGAAAGAATACACTGGCGGATTGCCGGGATCAGCACTTCCCCATGTGTTTTTGACTCTACAAGATACACTTCATTCGCCCCGGTTTCGATCACATCTTTTAATGTCCCGAAAAGTTCCTCGGGATTCTCATCCGTGTAAACTTCCATCCCGATCAGATCAGCAATAAAATATTCGTCTTCCTCCAGTGCAACTGCATCCTCACGGCTGACAAAAAGAGAACAGCCTTTGTACTGTTCGATATCATTGATGTTGTCAATCCCTTTGAATTTCACGATGACAAACTGTTTAAAAAATTTCACTCCCTGGACTTCCAGCGAAAGCTTCTCTTTCTTTGTCTCCAGAATCACTTTTTTGAGCTTTTTAAACCTGTTTGGATCATCCGTGGTCGGAAATACTTTGACTTCCCCGCGGATTCCATGTGTGGATGAGATCACACCTACCTGTAAAAACTGTTCCATGCTCTTCTCCTATCCTCTCTGCGAAAAAGAAAGGGGGCAGCTGCTTTGATCCAAAGCCTGTCCCCTTTTTGTCAAGTTACTGTATGATATCAACAACAACTTTCTTATCTTCCTTTGCCGCTGCTGCTTTTACAACAGAACGGATCGCTTTTGCAATGCGCCCCTGTTTTCCGATCACTTTTCCCATGTCACTGTCAGCGACACGTACTTCAATAACCGTAGTTCTGCCGTCCTGTCTCTCAGAAACTGCAACGCTGTCCGGATCGTCTACTAATGCTTTCGCAATCACTTCAACTAACTCTTTCATTTACGCGCACCTCCGCGAAACAGCTTATTTTTCGATTCCAGCTGCCTTAAAGATCTTTCCTACAACTTCTGTAGCTGAGCTCCGTTGTTCAGCCATTTTTTAGCTGCTTCTTCATCTACTTTGAATACGCTTGGGTTCTGATTTGGATCGTATGTTCCGATCTCCTCAATGAACTTTCCATCTCTTGGTGCTCTCGCATCCGCTACAACGATTCTATAGAAAGGAGCTTTCTTCTGTCCCATTCTTTTTAATCTGATTTTTACTGCCATTTCTTTCACCTCTTCTTAATATTTTTCTTTTTTGTTATCTATGTGCTAAAAAGGAAGCTTAAATCTGCCTTTTTTACCACCTTTACCCATCAGTCCCGGAAGTCGCTTCATCAGTTTTCTGGATTCGTTAAACTGCTTTACCATACGGTTGACTTCGGAAATATCTACACCAGCGCCTCTTGCAATACGGTGTTTTCTGGATGGATTCAAAAGATCCGGGTTCTGTCTTTCCTCTACTGTCATTGACTGGATCATGGCCTCCATCCTTGCCATCTTCTTTTCATTTTCTTCGGAGTCAAGTTCCGGCATCTTTGCCCCCATGCCTCCGAGTCCCGGCATCATACCGAGAACACTGGATAATCCGCCCATTTTCTTCATCTGGTTCATACTTCCAGATAATCTTCAAAATCAAACTGGGCTTTTTTCATCTTCTCTGCCATCTGCTGTGCTTTCTCTTCATCCAGCTCAGCCCCGGCTTTCTCGATCAGTGTCAGAACATCTCCCATTCCAAGAATACGGGATGCCATTCGATCCGGATAGAACTGCTCCAGATCTGAGAGCTTCTCTCCCATACCTACATAAAGAATCGGGCATCCGGTCACTGCCTTGATCGAGAGTGCAGCACCGCCTCTTGTATCACCGTCAAGTTTTGTCACGATCACACCATCAATTCCAATCTTATCATTGAAACTTCCGGCCACATTGACCGCATCCTGTCCGGTCATTGCATCTACCACCAAAATGGTCTGATGCACATCCACTGTTTCTTTGATCTCCTGAAGCTCTGCCATCATATCTTCATCAATGTGAAGACGACCTGCAGTATCCAGGATCACGATGTTATTTCCATTCTTGCGCGCATGCTCTAATGCCGCTTTTGCGATATCAGCCGGCTTGTTTTTATCTCCCATGGAGAATACTTCCACGCCCTGCTTCTCTCCGTTGATCTGCAGCTGTTTAATCGCTGCCGGACGATACACATCACACGCAACAAGCAGTGGTTTCTTGCCTTTCAGCTTGTACTTGCCTGCCAGCTTTGCAGTAGTCGTGGTCTTACCTGCACCCTGAAGTCCTGCCATCATGATCACCGTGATCGCACTTCCCGGCTGCAGTTTGATCTCCGTCGTCTCCGAACCCATCAGATTTACAAGTTCTTCATTTACGATCTTGATCACCATCTGTCCCGGATTCAGTCCGTTCATCACATCCTGTCCGACTGCTCGCTCCTGCACATCTTTTACAAACTTCTTTACGACTTTAAAGTTTACATCCGCCTCCAGAAGTGCCATCTTCACTTCTTTCAGTGCCGCCTTTACATCATCTTCCGTCAGACGACCTTTGCTTCGGAGATTCTTAAATACGTTTTGAAGTTTTTCTGTTAAACTGTCAAATGCCATGCTATAACTCCTCTATAATTGTATCCGATATCTTCCGGATCTTCTCTATCATCTCTTGCGGTTTCTGATTTCCGGCACCGGATTCATAAGCATCCAGCACACTGTCGATCTCGTGAACCTTCTCCTTGATAGAAAGAAATTTTTCTACCAGATGCAGCTTCTCCTCATAGCCTTCCAGAGCCTTCTGACACCGCTTGATCAGGTCATGCACTCCCTGGCGGCTGATGCCTGCCTCACCTGCAATCTCACTCAAAGATAAATCTTCCAGTACAAACTGTTCATAAATCTCTTTCTGGTGACTGGTAAGAAGTTCACCGTAAAAGTCGTATAACAATGCCTGTTCTAAAATATCATTCACTCAAATCACCTTTGCTATCATAACTCAAAAAAAAGAGGTGTCAAGTACTTTTTCTTGACACCTTCTTTCTTTGCCATTCGCGCTTACAAAAGCTCCCCTATATTAAGGAGACCCCACCGGTTCCTTCTTCGTCCAGCGAAATGCAGGACTCCCTCAGCTTCAGTTTCACTTCTACATTGGTCATGTCCGGATATTCTGACAGCAGACATGCAACCGCACCTGATACGATCGGTGCTGCCATGGATGTGCCGCTTTTCTCCACATAAGCTTTCTTTTCTTTGTCAATTCTGCCACAGCTTATGATCCCAAGTCCCGGCGCCACAAGATCCGGTTTTACAATGCACGTATCGGATGGTCCTCTTCCGGAATATTTCCACCGCTGTCCCATACGTGTCCTGCCCCGCCTGATTTCCTCATAAGCGCCTACTGTGATGATCTTTCTGCTGTCTCCCGGTGAAGCAATACTGCCTCTTTCCGGACCGTCATTTCCCGCAGACGCCACCACCGCAATTCCTGCATCCCATAGAGATTCCGCACCGAGTATCAGTCGTTTTTTCTGCCTCTGTTCCAGATTAGGCTTTGCTCCTACAGAAATATTGACGACCCGGATGGGATATTTTTTCCGCATAGACAGTACCCAGCGCATTCCTTCCAGAACACTCTCCACACTTCCGTTTCCATCCTGATCCAGTACCTTTGCGATCAGCAAGGAGCTCTCGGCGCTATTCCCGCGTAGGTTCCGCCGGAAATCCGCCCGTCGCCCGCCAAAATTCCGGCCACATGTGTTCCGTGACCGCTGTCATCATACATCTGCTCCTTTCGATGTACAAAATCCCTGAATTCCAATATCCGTTTTCCAAAATCAGGATGTGCGCAGATGCCCTCTTGTGTCAAGTAGTTGCAGGCAATTTTCTTTCGCTTTTTTACGATTTTATCAGGTATTTCAGCACTTTTTCTTCAAAATAACGGCTGGGTGTTAAATAAATGCTATAAATCCGCAAAAGGCTTTGATAAATAGATGCAAACAAATCAAGTAGAGTTTATAAAACGTTAGTAGAGAAATGATTTTGAGGGATATAGCCTATGATGACTATACCCCTCTCCTTCTCTTTTACCATTTATACCTTCTGCAAGGAAAATGTAATTCACGCAATCCAGCCTCCCTACAAATAGAAGATAAGATTTTCAATATTTCTTCTCTTGTAAGATTAAACCACTCACCGAGTTCTCTATCTGAAAAACAATAAAAAACATCCTGTCCTGAACCATATTTTGTATATGTATGCTCTGCTTCAGCCACCTTTAATCGTCTACGGATATCATTAAGCATATCTGCAATTGTATCGAGTTTTTTACGCCATATTGGATTTTGAATCGCCGATTTTCCTTCCGCTTGTTTTAGTTTCTCACCATCTCTGGTACGCATAACCCCTGTATTCAATGCGATAAGATATCTTCGATGGCTTTATCAAAATCCTCCATTCGACCTTCCTGATAAATGTCATCTTGAAAAGCTGGACGATCAAAACATTGAACAAAGAATTTGATAATCGCTTTATCCTCTTCCATAGATTGTATTGGCGAAATCTTTTCAATCTCTGAAAGTGCTGATAATTCTGCAGCCTTTTTCCACTCTAAAAGAACTGCTTTTGAATAACGAGTGGTATCTGTATCTATTAACTTTGAGCAAGACTGGCATAGCCATATTCCATTCTCAGAAGACTTTCGTTCTTCTGGTGTCATACTTTCATCATATCTTGGACCACCCTTTGCTGCGGCACAAATATGGCAGCTACACCAATATTTGTAATTTTATCTGGATCAGTATTTGCAGCACAAGTTAGTTTTTGACATTTCGGATTGCTACATCTTCTGCCTACTCGATTTGCAAGCAACTCCTTCGTAGCCAAGGAAAAATCATCTCTATTGTTTGCCATCTTGCATACCTCATTTCATTTTTTGAATAAAATTTAATAACCTAAATATCTATTTCATAGTAATTCCCATTCGTTTCAATTCTTGAGCCATCTGATAACGATGTGTTATACAGTCTTTGTCAAGATTATTTTCATATATAATCCAATCATTTATCGACTCTAATGCGTAATCCACAGCTTCCTGATTTAACACAACACCAGACACTTTTAAAAAGTTTACTCTAATTACAAGTTCAAGTACATATACAAAATACCAATTTGCATAATCTGTAATTTTATCTTCGGAGTCATGAATTAACGCAGCCAAACTATTTTTTGAATATATATAATGATAAAATGTATGTCTTTCTTGAGATAATAACCCCTTATATTTTTCTCCATCTATTCCAAGCAAAGAAATTCCTTGTTGTAACTTCTGACTATTTACTATTTTCTTAAAAATATATCATAACTACCTTTTACATTATTTGTCTCTTTATAAGTGTTTATTATGAAACCATCTGCAATATTCAATAATAAAGATAGTCTATGATTTACATTTATCTTTCCATAATTTTCTGAATTCAAATAGTAAAAAGCATTCACAACTGATTTTGTCATTTTTTTATCTGAAATGCCCGTGTTACGAAATTTATCATATTTTTCTAACACTTCTGATGACAGGTCTCTTTGTGCTCTCCCTAATAATTCTGAACAATACCACATTTTGTCTGTTTTATAAAATGGTAATGTAATAAGCTCTTTACATTCCATTTTAACCCCATCAATTTCATATGATATTGGTTCATAAAAATATCCATCATAAAGAAACAGCAATTCCCAAAGAAGTTGGAATACAATTTTGACATTCTCTTCCCCTTCAAGTTCTAATTTACAGTTATTATCTTTTATTTTTATATTTGCAGTAACTCCTTTATATTCTGTATGAATTTCTTGATCGCTCCAATTACGAATATAATCCTTTACTTTCATGTCTACTTGCCACTTCATAAATTCTCCCTAATAATTTTTATTTAGTTCTCACTTTTACAAATTCATATTTCTCACTTTATTTATAATTATACATCACCCAACATCATTGTAAAGAAAAAAGCAAGCCGTTTTCAGACTTGCTTTTCATCATACTTTATTCCCTATCATTTCCCCCTGCTATCCCATAGCTATTCTTTTCCATCACTAAAGTTCCAAATAATCTCCATATGCTGTTCATCCCATACATTTATCTTCTTTATAAAAGTATCCACCACCTCTTGATTTAGTTCATTGATCTTACATTCTTTCCAAATGATATGAGCATCCGGCAGTTCTGCATGAAACTCTGTCTCCACCTCTGCCAATCGCATCTCCTGCTCTTGGATTTCACTTTTATAAAATCTTCCTTTTTCTGCAATTCCTCTCTGAACTCTATGTATTCTTCCCTTTGGATTTCCCGCTTTCCATATCTCTCATAAAGTGTGATCTGTTCTTTT